>MTLD01002763.1_pt2 | contig 37506 bp, 33 predicted proteins | sample 1982471 | NCBI WGS metagenome assembly MTLD01 (sample SAMN05712604, study PRJNA340218) | biofilm metagenome | isolation source: sample SPM anode biofilm adapted to -50 mV | place: USA | collected 2012-02-03 | reverse complement strand
GAGCCATACTTGAAGAGGCGGGCCTCGCGCGTGACGAGATCCATGATTCCGCCCTCGTTCACGAGGTCGTCCTTGATGTCGAGAATGAAGCAGGCGTGCGGCTGGGGACGCGCATAGGCGGATTCGGACTTGACCACCTCGTCGGTCTCCGGATTGACGTAGTAATGCCCCTGGGGTGGCCCTTCGATGCCATAGACGGCGTTCAAGCCGGTATTGAACCACTGCGGGCTGTTGGGCGCGGCGATCTGGTGCGCGAGCATGTAGCAGAGCTCGTCGTAAAATGCCTGGCAATCATCGGCCGAATCGAAATACCTTGCTCTGTCGCCCCAGAGGCACCAGGTATAGGCGAGCCTATGGAAAACCTGCCGGGCGTCATGCTCCGATCCCGGGTTCTGGCTCGGCGCGGCCAAGGCCGCCTGCGCGGGCGGCACCATTTTCACCCAGGAGTTTTCGGTTTCGGCCGATACTCCCGCCTTTCGGAAGTATTTCTGGGCGATGATGTCGGTCGCGATCTGGCTCCACGAGGAAGGCACGACGATGCCGTCCATGTGGAATACGAGCTTGCCGTTGGGATTTCGTATCTCGCTGACGCGCTGCTCCCAGGTGATTCCCTCGTAGGGGCCCTGGCCCTCACGCGTAAATTTCCGTTCGAATTTCATGTAATCCTCCGCCCTGCCAGCAGATACCGGCCAGAGGCCGCCAGGTGCCGTCGTGTTTGCAATTGTACTATATACTACTATCTATATAGGTACACGTAAAGAAACCACTACCATCTATTGTGGTAGCTCCATTTCCATTCTCTTATAATAGACTTCACCCGTCAATACAAGAGGGGCTTCGAAAAATTCATCCTGCCCTGCGATTATTCCGATAAAAAAGGATATGGCGAACATAAGGCTGACGATCTTGGCGCTAGCGCTGCTCATGGCGCCTTTGGGGGCGCACGCCTTGGGAGCCATTTCCCTGATAGACTTTGGAAAGAGCGTGGCCGCGACGATAGCCTACGATCCGCTCACCTCGAGCGGGTACCTGGAGCAGAACGGCAGTTTTGTCTCCTTCGCGGTGGGCCAGCCCTTCCTGGTTTTCGATTGGAAGGCGCTGAAGCGCGTGGACGCGCCCTATGTCGAGGGCGACGCGGTCATGCTTCCAGCCGCTTTCGCCGGCGAGGTATCCGCCTACTTCAGCGCCAGGAACAGCCCCAAAAAAGAGAAGTACCGCATTTCGACGATTCTGATAGACCCGGGCCATGGCGGAAAGGACACGGGCGCGATAGGCGAAGTGAACGGCCTCCGGCTCCTGGAGAAGGATCTCACACTCGAAGTCTCCAAGCGCGTCGTCGAGCTCCTAAAATCAAGCTACCCGGGCAGGAACATCATCACGACGCGCGAAGGCGACACCTACCCGACCCTCGACGAGCGCGTGGCCATCGCCAACGAGGCGGGCCTGCGAAAGGACGAGGCGATCATCTACGTCTCGATCCACGCCAATGCCTCGTTCAACAAGAACGCAAAGGGCTATGAAGTCTGGTATCTCAACCCCGAGTATCGCAGAACGGTCGTCGACGCGAATACGGTCAAGGAAAAGGGGACGGAGATCGCGCCGATCCTGAACGCGATGCTCGAAGAGGAATTCACGACCGAGAGCATCATCCTGGCCCGCAAAGTCTACGATCGACTGGGAACGGCGATAGGTCCCGAGAGCCAAGGCCGCGGGATACGAGCCGAAGAGTGGTTCGTGGTCCGCAACGCCAAGATGCCCTCGATCCTCATCGAGATGGGCTTCATCACCAACCCCGACGAGGGGCTCATGCTCTCAAGTTCCGGGTACTTGAGGAAGATCGGCGATGCGATCTACAATGGCATCGTCGATTTCATAGATCACTTCGAAAGGTAAACCCATTGAGCGAAAACGCCCACCGCGAGCACCACTCCGGAAAGTGGCTGCTGCTCGTTCCCGCCATCGTCGTCCTCGCGCTCGTCGTGAACGGCGTCGATCCTGCAGCCGATCGCGCCGAGCTCTACTTCCTCGACTCGGGGAGGACCAAGCTCGTCTCGGAGCGCCGGGCGATGCCGCTGGTCGGCTCGCTGGAAGCTCGCGCGGAGGACGTGCTCAAGGAACTGCTCCTCGGCCCCTTCGACTACCGACTTCAGCCGCTTTTCCTGCAGGACGCCCGGCTCGGCCCCGTCATGCACAGGGGGGGGCGCCTAATCGTCGAGCTGGAAATCGCCGATCTGTCCCAAGTCGACGTGCCCTTCGTCCTCCTGCGCTCGGCCATCGAGAAGACGCTGGCCGCGTCGGTGCCCGGCTATGGGCGCCTCGAACTCTATGTAAACGGCGGCCAAGCCTTCTCCCGCTAGACTTTCCGGACAGCTTCATGTGGCGAGCCGCCCGAAAGGGTGGTATATTCCAAGCATGTCCATGGAACAGTCGGTGCTGGTCATTCCTGACAAGGCGAAGATGCAGGCGATCTACGCGGAATCGAAGCCGCGCTACGAGGAAGCGTTGGCGCGTTTCATCGCGACCGTCGAGCCCATTCTCACCGCCGGCGGCTTGAGCCCGACCCTCAAGGGACGAGTCAAGGATTTCTCCTCCTACTATGCAAAGAAGCTGCGCCTCCTGAAACAGGCGTGGACCGACAAGACGACGCCGCTGCCCGTGAACGACATCGTCGCCATTCGCGTCGTCTGCCCCTTCCTCGGCGATCTCGCGGTGGCGGAAAAGCTTCTTTCCGAGCGTTTCGAAGTCGTGGAAGTCGAGCGCAAGGGCGCCGAGCGCTCCTTCCGCGAGTTCGGCTATGAATCGATCCACCTTCTGGCGAGGATTCCCGAGGAGCTCATGGCGCTTTGCCCCCATATCGACCGCAACGTCATCGAGATCCAGCTCAGGACCATACTGCAGGAAGCCTGGGCGGAGGTCGAGCACGAACTGGTCTACAAGGCGGAGTTCACGCCCGTGGACGAGCCCATGCGGCGCAAGCTCGCGGCGCTCAACGCCAACCTCACGCTTTCGGACATCATCTTCCAGGAAATTCTCGAATTCGAGAAAAGGCTGAATGTCGAGCTGGGGCAGCGCAGGCAGGCGTTCTATAGGAAAATCGAGGAAGTCGCCGACGAGCCGGATGATTCGGCCGGCGGCGCCGCGACGGAGGCAAAGGCGCCGCAGGCCGCGCCTCTAGGCCCTGCCGCGCCGGCGGCGGCGCAGACCGCCCCGCGCCCATCCATGTTCGAAGGCCATGGCTACGGCGGGTTCGGCATGGACGGCATGCTGCTCGCCGCGCTCGAGGCACACAACAAGGCCGATTTCGTCCAAGCGGTGAGCATCTACAGCGCCATCGTCGCCGAAAAGCCGGGCAAGGAAATCGCCTCCGTGGTCTACAAGCACCGCGGCATGGCCTTTTTCGCCCAATCGCGCTATCACGAGGCGCTGCAGGACTTTACCTCATGCCTCGCCCTCGATCCCGAATGCTATAAAGCGCTGTATTACCGCGGCGTGGTGAAGGGCGTGCTCGACGATTGCCTTGGCGCGGTCGAGGACTTCTCGGAAGCGCTGTGCATCCATCCCTACCATTTCTTCTCGCGCTATCGGCGGGCGCTTTGCTTCTTCAAGCTGGGCGACACGGCCTCGGCTCTCGCCGACTGCGAGATAGCGCTGCGGATCGAGCCGGAGAACGCGCTGGCCCTGCATCTCTTCGCGAAAATCAAGGATACGCTGGCTCGTGAGGATTTTTAAGATGGAGGACGCGTAGCGACGATTTCCGGACAAGCCGACAGGGCGGGAGGGAAAAAAAGAGAGCCTGCACACCGCTATAAGGCTGGCCTGCAGGCTCTCTTACGTATCCCCAAGGGGAATCGAACCCCTGTTGGCGGGATGAAAACCCGCTGTCCTGACCGCTAGACGATGGGGACGTCTCGCGCGGAATCGGGTTCCGCGCCGGCCAGCAAACTACCAAGAAAAGGCGCCCCTTGTCAATATCCTCTCATGATACGCCGAAGTCCTCCAGGACATCTTTGTACTTGTAAACAAAGCGTTCGGCGGAAGCCAAGCTCGCTTCGATCAGCGGAGTGAGGCCGAGCGAGACATAGGCGGCGGTCTGTTCCGAATACGAGGGCTTCAGGAGGGGATGCTTGGGCGAGAAGAGCACACAGCAGTCCTCATAGGGAAGAATCGAGATGTCGAAGGTGCCGATCTTTTTCGCCATGGATACGGTTTCTTCCTTGTCGACGCCGATGAGCGGCCTGAACACGGGGAAGTGCGAGGGCGCCTCGGTGATGGCCATGTTTTCGGCCGTCTGGCTCGCCACCTGCCCCAGGCTTTCCCCCGTGACGATGGCCTTGGCGCCGATCCTGAAGGCGAGGATATCGGCAGCCTCCATCATCGCCGATCGGAGCATGATCGTCGCCGCATCCTGCTGGGCGAGCTTCTTGATCTGCACCTGGACATCCGTAAACGGAATGACCCAAAGCCGGAGAGAGCCCGACCAGGCGGCGATCCGCCGAGCGAGGCGCTCGACCTTGCGCTGGGCTTCGACCGAGGTGTAGGGGTAGGCGTGGAAGTACACGCATTCGAGGGGGGCGCCGCGCTTGGCCATCATGTAGCCGGCCACGGGCGAGTCGATGCCTCCGGAGAGGAGGAGCAGTCCCTTGCCGCTGGAGCCCGAGGGAAGACCGCGGGGGCCGGAGTCGGTCGCGCCGTAGACATAGGCCCGCTCGCGGATTTCTATGTTGACGATGAAATCGGGATGGTGGACGTCGACGCGCAGTTCGGGGTAGCGGGCCAGGATCGCCTCGCCGGCCTTGGCGCTCGTTTCATAGGATCCGAGGGGGAAGCTCTTGTCCGAGCGGCGCGTCTCGACCTTGAATTTAAGGCCGCCTGAGGCTATCCCTTTCGCCGCGACCGTTTCGGCCGCCGACAGGACTGCCTCGACGGTCTTGGGGCACATGATCGCCTTTGAATAGCCGTTCAGGCCCGGGCAGTGCGAGAGCGCGAACTCGGCGCGGGCGGCGTACTTCTCGTCGACGAAAAGGAAGAAGCGGCCGGGGTATTCCTCGATACGGCTGCCGGTTCCCGTCATCCGCCTGTGGATCTGCTGGATGAGCCGGCGGACGAATTCCTGCTGATTTTCCTTCTTGAGCAGTATTTCGCCGGGCTTGATGAGAAAAAGGCATTCCATGATCTGCTGTTGTATCAGGTTTTCAGGCTTCGATACAAGGCGTTCGCGGTTTCGAGGAAACGGTCGATGTCGGCGGCGCCCGTCGTCGGCCCCCAGGAGAGGCGGATCGAGGAGAAGGCGAGGTCGGCCGGCAGGCCCATGGCTTCGAGGACGCGCCGGCCCTTGGCCGCGCCTTTCGAATGGGAACAGGCCGAGCCCGTCGAAACCGCGATGCCCGAGTCGGAGAGGGCACGCGCGAAGACTTCGCCGCCGAGGCCGGGGAAGGCCGCCGAGGCCAGCCATGGGCTCCAGCGGGGATCGCCCGGCTTTCTGCCGAGAGGAATGGCGGTCGCTCCGGGAATCGACGCGAGGCCTTCGAGGAACCGGCGCTCGAGGGCGCGGGCGTGGTCGAGGCTGTCGGCCGCGGAGGCGGCGGCTGCGGCCGCGGCCGCGCAGCGCGCGAAGGCGAGGGCGCCGAAGAGGTTCTCGGTGCCCGAGCGGACGCCGGATTCCTGGCCGCCGCCGACCGCCAGCGGCTCGATGGGCTTGGCGTGCCAAAGGGCGCCAACACCCCTGGGGCCGCGCAGCTTGTGGGCCGAGAAAGCCGCGCTCGTGGCGCCGGCCGCCGCGAGGTCGAAGGGTATCTTGCCCAGGGCCTGGACGCAATCGACGTGGAAGAGGGGGAGGCGCGACATGCGGAGGGAAGCGGCCGCAGCGCCTATGGCGCGCCCAATGGCGCCGATATCGTTGACGGCGCCCGTCTCGTTGTTCACCGCCATCACGGCGACGAGCTTGGTGTTGGGGCGCAGCACCTCGGCGACCTTCTCGGGACTTACGGCGCCGTCGGCGCCGGGCCTCACTGTCGTCACCTCGAAGCCCAGCTTGGCGAGCGCCTCCGCCTGCGCGGCGATCGCCGCATGCTCTATGGCCGAAATCACGAGGTGGGGCGCCGACGAAGATCCCCGCGCGCGAAGGAGGGCGAGGAGGGGTATCTGGTCGGCCTCGGTGCCCGACCCGGTAAAGACGATGCTCCCCTTTGGCGCCTTCCCGCCGGCGAAGGACGCCAGCGAGGCCATCAGGGAGGCGCGGGCGGACTCCAGGGCTTCCCTGGCGGCTTTCCCGGCAGCGTGCGGGCTCGAGGGGTTGGCATAGAGCCTCGCCGACTCCTCGAGCGCCGGAACGAGCATGGAGAGGTCGGGAGGTGTCGTGGCAGCCCAGTCGAGGTAGACTACATTTTCGACCTTTCCGGAACGCTCAGTCCCCATACCGCCGGTCCGGGATCGAGGAGGGCGAACCTCCCTCGGCGACGAGCTTTTTCGAAAGATAAAGGGCGCAGTAACAGTTGCCCCGCAGCGGTACATCCTCGCGCGACCAGAGGCAGGGGCAGATCGCGTTCTTGTCCAGCTCCCTGGATCCGTCGGAGTCGCGGCAGGGACAGAGGTAGTAGCCGTAGCGATTGAAGTTCGTCGTAAGCCCCTCGACGAGACTGTCGTAGAAGTCGGCGTCGGGATTGAGCTCCCAGCCCTGTTTCTGGGCGACCATCCTGGTGAAGAGCGCCGTCTGTTCGATTGTTTTTATCGTCATGGCGCTTACGCGAGTCCCAGGGTCTTTTCCCAATCGGGGCGGATGAAGCCCACGAGGTGGGACGTCTCGTCGATGACGGCGAAGGGGAAGGCGACGTTCTCGTTGAATCGCGCCTTAAGCGTCGCCTTTATCTCGTTTTTCGTCTCCAGGGGAATCAAGTCGACGTGGATGAAGCGGTAGGAAAAGCCGTTCTCGTCGAGAAAAGCCAGGGCTTTCTTGCAGTAACCACAGGTGGAAAGGGCATACACCGTGATTGAGCGATCGCCTCTGGCGCCGCTTCGCGTCTCATACTTCAGTTCATCCAGGTTCATGGCGTCTCCTTTGTTCTTTGAGTATACAAAGCTTCAATCTCCGAAGCATAGCGATCGGCGTCGAATTTCTTCCTCAATCCCGAGGCCATCATGGCGCGGACCGAGCCGAATCCCTGCCGCTGAGGCCAAGGCCTGTCATGCCGCCCGAAGCACCAGGCGATGCCGGCGTAGCCATTGGGATCCCTGCCGTCGAGCGAATAGGTGTCGTTGAGCGCGACGGCGGCTTGAAAGGCTTCGGCGGGATTTTCGAACCAGGAAAGAAGGCGCTTGCCCCAGTACATGCGCATATAGTTGTGCATCTTGCCGGTCAAGATCATTTCTTTTTGGGCGGCGTTCCAATAGGGATCATCGGTTTGGCCGGCCTCGAGGTCGGCTATGGAGTAGGGAGTCGACAATCCCGCGCGGTCGGCGAGGCTCGCTCGGGCCCAGTCGGGGACCGCGGTCTCATAGCGGCCGTAGCCTGGGCAATGGAGGGCAAAGTTGAGGGCGAGCTCGCGTCTGACGACGAGCTGCTCGACATAGGGCTGGGCGGCGGATTCCGAGCGCTCGAGCGCCCGCCAGGCGAGGCTCACGGGCGATACTTGGCCGAAATGCAGGTAGGGGCTCATGTCGCTCTGGCCGCGCGACAAAGGATCGTTGCGCGCCTCGCCGTAGCGCGCGAGGCCATACTCGAGGAATTCGGCGAACCGCGCCATGCCCGCCGCGTATCCGGGCGAAAGCCGCGGCCCTTGGAGCCGCAGGAGAGCGCCGAAGTTCCCGGAGGCGATCTGCATATCTTGTTCGGCGCCGAAGTTACCGCCAGGGGAAGGAAAATCGGCGGCGCTCGCTGCTGCCGCCGCTTCCCTAGCTTCCGACGGCGCGCGCAGGTAGAAGGGCAGCCGCGCGGAAATCCTGCGCCGCATCGTCGCCGCGGACCACTCGAGCTTGACGCTCGCCGCGTCGGGCGGCACCACCGATTCGGTCTCGACGATGACCATGGGCGTGGCGCCCGCACCATCAAAACCGATCGCCGCGGCGATCCTTTCCCGCCACTCGCGCTCGAAGGTCAGCTTTCCTTCGTCGGCGACGAGGACTGCCGCCCTCCGCGCGTAGCCGGCCACGGTCGCGGCGATCGCGCCGCGCTCCAGGACGAAGGCCGCGCCTCGCTGGCGCAGGTCGTCGGCGCACTCGCGGAGCCCTGAAAGCATGAAGCGATAGTGCGGAGCCTTGGCGCCGGGATATTCGGTCAGGACGAAGAGGACGAGGAGCGGAAGCTTGAGCCCGTTGGCCAGGTGGAATCCGAGGTCGAGCGCGGGGTTGTCCCTGGCGCGCTGGGCTTTTTGCATCCAAACAAGCACATAATCGGCCGATGCCGCCGTGCGCGCGCCCGCGGCGAAGCGCAGACGGCCTGATTCCACGGGGGCATTCGCGAGGAAGGGCGCCAGTTCGCGGTCAGCGGGCCGTCTCATGGGCGGTCAATCCCCGGGCGAGCAGGAAGCCGAGCGCGTAGAGGAGGGCGGCGAGGGCGAAGGGCAGCTGCGGCGCGATGGAGTAGAGGAGGCCGGCCAGCCAGCCGACGGGAATGCTCAGGAGCATCATCATGACCTGGATGAGGCTGTAGCGGTCGCTTTTCTGCTCGGGCGCCGTGCCGTTCATGAATACCGTGTCGCGGAACGTCTGGAAGAGAGCGTAGGAAGCCTGCAGGCTCGGGAAGACGAGCACCGCGGCGAGGGTCGAGCCCTTCGGCATGATGATGAAGAGCACTTGCGTCGCGGCGCAGGCGAGGAAGGCCGTGGAAAGGAGTTCGCCGTTCTTTCTGGATTTCCGCCGCGGAAGGACGACGAAAAAGAGGAAAATGCTGACCACGGCGCTCAAGGCGGGCACCGCCGACACCACGAACGAGGAAAGTCCCTTTATGTCCTTCATGTAGAGGATGCGGAAGAAGTCGATGGAGAGCACGGCGTTGCCGATGAAATATATCCCCGTCATCCTGCGGAAGAAGGGATCCTTGAGCGCCTGCCCCGCCTTGGGAATCTGGCGGGCCACGAGGCGGAGAAAGGGTTCCTTTCGCGAATGCTCCATGAGGTACGCGCCGGTCTTGGTCTCGCTGGTGCCCACGTATCGGAGGACGAACATCAGCGTCATCGTCGCGGCGCCGATCCAGAAGACCGCGCGCATCGCCGGCTCGACGCCGAAGCGCGCGATGACCGTGCCGCTCAAGAGGGTCGTTATGCCGCCGAAGGTGCCGATGATGTTGATGTAGCCGAAGATGGTGGATCGCTGCTCGTCGCTCGCGTCCTCCGAGATGAGGAGGTTCCACGAGACGTAGACGATCCTGACTACGGCGTTCGTCACCGCCGCGACGAGGAACCAGGCGTAGCTTCGCGAGAGCGCCCATACGGCCATGGTGAGCGACCAGGCAACGAAGTCGAAGAGGAGGCTGGTCCTTCTGCGCCCTATCCTGTCGGTGATCGGCGCCGCGAGCGTATAGAACACCAATCCCGCGGCGATATTCACGGAATTGACGAAGCCCATCTGCACTTCGGAGAGGCCGAGCTGCCGCTGGTACAGCGGCATGAAGTAGGTGACCATGGGGCCGAAGAAGGCCCAGAGCGGCTCCACCACGATGCAGGTGCGCGCGTTGCGCGGGAGATTCCTGAAACCGATCATACTTGCCTTACTATGCCCCAGGGCAATGGCCTTTTCAAGGCGCGGCGCCTTCAATAATTGCGTAAAGCCCGCGTTTCCTGTAGAGTAGCCCCATGCACGAAAAGGAACTCATCCGTAACTTTTGCATCATTGCGCATATAGACCATGGAAAGTCGACGCTGGCGGACCGCTTCATCGAAAAAGCCCACCTCGTCGACCAGCGCAAGATGCAGAACCAGATGCTCGACAATATGGATATTGAGCGCGAGCGCGGCATCACCATCAAGAGCCAGGCTATAACGCTGCCCTACACGGCGAGCGACGGGAAAACCTACACGCTCAACCTCGTCGATACGCCGGGCCATGTGGACTTCTCCTACGAAGTGTCGCGGGCGATATCCTCCTGCGAGGGCGCCATACTCGTCATCGACGCGACGCAGGGCGTTCAGGCCCAGACCTTGTCGAACATGTACATGGCCATCGAGCACGATCTCGAGATCCTGCCGGTGATCAACAAGATCGACATGCCGGCGGCCGACGTCGAAGCGGTGCGCCGCCAGATCGACAAGGACCTCGGATTGGACGGCGACGAGGCCCTCGCGGTGTCGGCCAAGATGGGCATCGGCATCGACGAGCTTTTCGAGGCGATCGTCAAGCGTTTCCCGGCGCCGAAGGGCTCGCCCGACGCGCCGCTCCAGGCCCTCATCTTCGATTCGCACTACGACGCCTACCGCGGCGCCATCGTCCACGTGCGCGTGATCAACGGGCGTTTGCGGAAAGGCATGAAGGTGCGCTTCATGGCGAGCGGAGCCGTGCACGACGTCGAGGAAGTGAGCCTCTTCAAGATCGACCAGTCCTGCGCGACGGACATGCTCTCCGCCGGCGAGGTCGGCTACTGTGTCGCGGGCATCAAGACGGTTCGCGATGTAAAAGTCGGCGACACGATCACCGAGGAGGAGCGGCCCGCCGAGGCACCGCTCGCGGGGTTCAAGGAGATCAAGCCGGTCGTCTTCTCGTCGATCTACCCGATGGACACCGCCGAATACGACGACCTCAAGGAAAGCCTGGAAAAGCTCATGCTGAACGACGCCTCCCTGGTCTGCGAGAAGGACAGTTCGCTCGCCCTGGGCTTCGGCTTCCGCTGCGGATTCCTGGGCCTCCTTCATCTCGAGATAATCCAGGAAAGGCTGGAGCGCGAATTCGGCCAGGCCATCATCATGACGGCGCCCTCGGTGCGGTACAGGATCGAAATGCAGAACGGCGCGACCGAGTTCATCGACAACCCCAGCCAATACCCCGATCCATCGCGGATCGAGAGCGCGGAGGAGCCCTATATAAAGGCCCAGATCATCACGCCGACCGCCTACATCGGCAATCTGACGACGCTTTGCCTGGGCAAGCGCGGCGTGCAGAAGTCCTTCACCTACCTCGACGAGAAACGCGTCGAGATGGTGTTTGAGATGCCCCTCGCCGAAGTGCTGTTCGATTTTTACGACAAGCTGAAGTCGACGAGCCGCGGCTACGCGAGCTTCGACTACGAAGTGACGGAATACAGGGCGACCGACCTCGTCAAGCTCGACTTCCTGATCAATGGCGACCCCGTCGACGCGCTGTCCATGATGGTCTTCCGGCAGGGGGCTTACGACCGCGCGAGGAAGGTCTGCGAACGCCTGCAGAAGAACATTCCGCGCCAGCAGTACAAGGTGGCCATCCAGGGCGCCATCGGCGGCCAGATCATCGCCCGCGAGACGGTGAACCCCGTCCGCAAGGACGTGCTCGCGAAGTGCTACGGCGGCGACATCAGCAGGAAGCGCAAGCTCCTCGAAAAGCAGAAGGAAGGCAAGAAGCGCATGAAGATGGTCGGAAACATCGAGCTCGGCCAGGACGCCTTCCTGGCCGTCCTCCGCACCGACGAGGACGAGAATTAGGGCGCGAAGATCGCTGCGCCCATAAAAAAGAAGGCCGCCCGGATCGAACCGGGCGGCCTTTTTATATGCCCCCATCCCAGTCGGGAAAGGGGCGGAGGAGTTATTGAACTACTTCTTCGCGGCCGGGGCTTCCGCTGCGGGGGCTTCGGGGGCCGCCGCGCCGGCGGCGGGAACCGTCGTCGTGGTCTCGGAGGTTGATTTGGACGCGCTGTTGCCGGTCTGGAACACCTTGAAGAAGGTCGTGTTGAATTCGTCCTTGAGCTTCTTGCTCTTGGTGAAGGTGTCGCGTGTCTGGCTGTCGACCGCCTGCTGGTGGAAGTAGGGGTAGGCGAACTTGACCATCGCCGTATCGTCATCGCTGGCGGCGGCGTCCTCGGTGACGGCGAAAACGATGACCGAATCTCCGACGACCAGGGGCTTGGAAACCTTGCCCTTGGTCTGGGTGAAGAGTTCGATCATGAAAGCCTCGTCCTGCTCGGCGGACTGGAGTTCCGGATCGTTGTTCGCGAAAGGCGTCTGGAGGAGGGGGATCTGCTGGCCGTAGGCGTAGAAGGTCGGGTTGCCGATATTGATGATGAAAGGACCGGCTTTCTTGACCGCAAGGCCGGCTTTCTTGGCGATCGCGTCGAACTGGGCGCCGTCGGTCGTGGAGACCGCTGAAGTCGCCTTGGCGATAGCCCAGCTCTCCAGCGTTCCGCGCTCTTTTTCGTTGAGGTAGGCTTTGGCTTCATCCAGAGTCGCCTGATTCGTGAAGTCCGGCGCCGCGGGGTCGGTATTGATCCTGAAGAAGGCCCATGCCTTGTCGGCGATCTTGAAAACATCGGAGACATCGCCCTTGGGCAGGGCGAGGACCTTCGCCGCGTCTTCCTTTTTCAGGAATCCCTGCTCGAAGGTGTAGGCGAGCACGTTGCCGGCGTCGCCGCCCTTGTCGGCGTAAGCGTCCTGCGAATGGCTCTTGGCCGCGTCCTCGAAGGAGAGCTTGTTGTCGCGAACCTGCTTGAGCACTTTCTTGGCATCGGCCTCGGAGCTCGTCACGGTGATCCGGGAGACGCCGTAGGTTTTGAAAAGGTCGGCGTTCTTCTGTCCCCAGGCGGCGACTTCCTCGTTCGGGTAGCTCGAAAGGGGGATCGTCACGTAGGCGATGCTCCGCTGAGCCTTGGGCATCGCGGCGACGAACGTCATCTCGGCGGTGCTGGGGGAGATGGTGTAGAGATCCTCGTAATAGCGCCTGACGACGAGGTCTTCTTTCGTGGAATCGCGCAGCGACATGCGGGCGGCCATGGCCAGGGCGTTGTACTTTTCGATGGAGAAGGCGCCATCGACCTTGAACTGGTCAAGCTGGGCGATCGCTTCGTCGAGGCCCTTGTCGGTTACCTTGTAGCCGGCGCGCTGAACGGTGTCGACGATGCCCGCGCGGATGGCGGTGCTCTGGAAGGCCATTCGCCAAACTTGGTAGGCGTAGAGCTGGAAATTCTGCTCGGAGAGCCCTTGCTGTTTGAGGTATTCATTGATCTGGGATACCTGGCTGGCAAAGTAGGAGCCGGAAGTGTAGGTGATGGGCTTGCCGTTCCAGCTGCCGAACTTGGGCGCTCCCCCTGCGGAACCATAGCTGCCGCCAAGCGAGGGGATGAACACGAAGGCGATGATGGTGATCACCAGGAGGACGATCGTGCCGACGTAGACGAAGGGGTTTTTGATGCCGTGCTTGAGTACGGCGTCTTTCTTGGGTGCTTTCTTCGACTCGGTGCCTTCGGGGCTGTTGATCTGCGATGCCATAGTATTCCTTCTGAATATATTCTTCGAAAAATATCGCGAGCAACGGTATCATGATAGGGATTTGCTGTCAACGACGCGCCGGCTCGGAAAGCGCGCGCGATGCTTCCTCTTTGTCGGTAAATTCAGTCCAATCAGGAATTGTCTCCTGAAAGAAGGCGGCGGGGTCCGGCGATTCATCCAAGCGGGGTTCGGACTTTTCGCGCAGGGCCAGCTCGAATGGATGGAAGCTCGCCTTGTAGTCCATGGCGGGGGAGCCTGGCACCCAGAACCCCAGATAGTAATATGGTTTTCCGAGATCGAAGCCGGCCGCGCTCTCGGCGAAGACCGAGTAGGTTCCGAGGCTGCGGCGGGAGGCGGCCGGATCGAAGGCGAAATAGACGGACGACAGCCCCTTGGGCAGCACATCAAGGAAGCCGAGCGCGAGGAGCTTGCCGCCCGCGTCGCGGTATTCGGAAAGCGCGGCCATGGGGGAGTCTATGAGCGCCTGGAACGATTCCTCGAGATTGTCTTCCGAGGAGCCGTGGCGCCCTCGGACGTAGGCCGAGTACAGGGCGAACCGCTCGTCGCTGAAGCCGGGGGGAAGCAGGAGAAGGGTCATGTCGGCGTTGCGGCGGGCGAGGCGCTTGGCGCGATCGCCGCGCGCGAGGCGGTCGCCGCGGAGCCGTATCGGTATGCAGGCCGCGCATCCTTCACAGCGGTAGCGATAAAGAGAGGGGCCCGTTCGCCGCCATCCGGCGGCCAGGAGTTCCTCGTAGCGCGAAAAACAGGAGTTCCCGAAGAAGAACTCTCCACTGGACTTGTTCCCCTGAAGATAGGGGCAGGGTTCAGAAAAGCGATAGCGGACATCGATGCTCACGATTACGCCAATTGTAGGCAAGGACGCATCGCCAGTCCACCGGTTTATCGCGCCATTGCCGCCGCGTTTCATCGGCTCCGCGTTATATCGCCGCCGCGTTTCAGTGGCGCGCGGCTTGATGAAGGCGATTCCGCGGCAGTATGTTTTATCCATGAGCATCATGACTCGAACCGGTGATTTCGGCGACACGGGACTCTGGTCGGGCGAGAGGGTCGGCAAGGACGACCTTCGCGTCGAAGCCTATGGCACCGTGGACGAACTCTCCGCGGCGTTGGGCGTCGCACGCCACGCCTGCGCCCAGGCCGAAGTCCTCGCCGCCATCGAGGATATCCAGCGCCTGCTGTTCCGCGCGGCGGGCGAACTCGCCTCGCTTGGAAAGCCTTTCAGCGCGCCATTGCTCCCCGAGGACGAGGCGCTCATCGCCGGGCGCACCGCCGGACTCGAGGCGCGCATCCCCCTCAAGGGCTTCGTGATTCTGGGCATGACTCCAGGATCGGCGGCCCTCGACATGGCCAGAGCGATCGCCCGCCGCGCGGAGCGGCGAGTCGTCGCGCTCTCCCGCAAGGAAAACGTATCGGCCGACTTGAGGAAATTCCTCAATCGCCTGTCCGATTATCTTTATATGCTCGCTCGCACCGAAGAGGCCGCGGCGGGCGCTCTACGGTTCGCATAACTCCGCGAAACGCGGGAGGATCAGCATGAAGCTCTATTCCAAAAGGCAAATGGCCATCGGCATGGCCCTGGGCGCGGTCGCGGCGAGCGCGCTCATGTTCGGCGGGGCTTTCCTCATCGCCAAGAGCGGCTTGTTCCAGCCGCGCGCGTCGGCGCAGGTCAGCCTGGCGCTCCCCGCGGGCGCCCAGGCTGGAAACGGCGAAAGCGGAACGTCGGCGGCCGCCCTTCCGCAGGGATTCGCCCAACCCGTTCAGTACACCATGGACGAGAACGAGAATATCGGCGTCTATGAGAGGAACAACGAGTCGGTCGTCAACATCACCACGGAAGTCGTCAGCGTCAACTGGTTCATGGAGCCGGTGCCGCAGAGCGGAGGCTCGGGCTCGGGATCGATCATCGACGCCCGCGGCTATGTCCTCACCAACTACCATGTCGTAAAGGGCGCCTACAAACTCTTCGTCAATACGGCCGACGGCAAGCAGCACGAGGCCGCCGTAATCGGCGCGGATCCGCAGAACGACCTCGCCGTCATCAAGTTTTCGCCGCCTTCGGGAACCACGCTCAAGCCGATCGCCTTCGGTTCATCCAAGGGGCTCAAAGTGGGGCAGAAGGTGCTGGCGATCGGCAACCCCTTCGGCCTCGAGCGCACGCTCACTCAGGGAATAGTCTCCGGCCTCGGCCGCCCGATCCAGAAAGACGACACCACCATACTCCAGAACATGATACAGACCGACGCCTCGATAAATCCCGGGAACTCGGGCGGCCCGCTCTTCAACGCCGCGGGCCAGATGGTCGGCATCAACACGATGATCTACTCGCCCTCCGGTGGTTCAGTGGGCATCGGATTCGCCATTCCCGTCGATACGGCCATACGCATCGTTCCCGAGCTGATCAAGGAGGGGAAGGTGCGCCGCGGCTGGATCGACATCGAAGCCATCCAGCTCTTCCCGGCCCTGATCACCTACCTGAAGCAGTCGGGGCAGCCCTCGCCGGTGGAGCAGGGCCTCCTCGTCTCGGCGGTGCGCTCGGGCAGCAGCGCTGAAAAGGCCGGGCTCAAGGGCGGCGCCACGGCGGTGCGCTACGGCACGTCGACCTTCAAGATAGGCGGCGACATCATCACCGCCGTGGACGGCCAAGCCGTCGGCTCCATAGCCGACCTCTATACCGCGCTCGAGGACAACAAGCCGGGCGAGAAAGTATGGGTGGAGTACTACCGCGGCAAGCAGAAATCGCGTATACAGGTGACGCTCTCGGAGCAGTCCCAGCAGCAGGACCAGTGAACCGCCGCAAGGAGCCTCAATGAAACCATTCAAGGTCGTGGCGCCCTTCGAGCCCTCGGGCGATCAGGGCGGCGCGATACAATCCCTCGCCGATGCCGCCGCCTCGGGCGCGAAATATATGACCCTGAAGGGCGTCACCGGCTCGGGCAAGACCTTCACCATGGCGAAGGTGATCGAAAAGCTGCAGAAGCCCGCCCTGATCATCTCGCACAACAAGACCCTCTCCGCCCAGCTCTACCGCGAGTTCAAGGGCTTTTTCCCCGACAACGCGGTGGAATACTTCGTTTCCTACTACGACTATTATCAGCCCGAAGCCTATGTCCCCTCGAAGGATCTCTACATCGAGAAGGACTCGAGCATCAACGACGAGATAGACCGGATGCGGCTATCGGCCACGGCGGCGCTGATGGAGCGGCGCGACGTCATCATCGTCGCCACCGTCTCGTGCATCTACGGCTTGGGTTCGCCGGACCTCTATCGTGAAATGCGCATCTACCTGGACAAGGGCAGGGTCATCGACCTCGAGACCGTGAAGCGGAACCTCGTCAACCTCCAGTACGAGCGCAACGACATGATCCTCGAGCGCGGAAAGTTCAGGGTGCGGGGCGATCTGCTCGAGATCTACCCCGCCTACCTCGAGGAAGCCTACCGGATCGAGCTGGATTTCGACACGGTGGCCCGTATCCGCAAGTTCGATCCTCTCACGGGCAGGGCGGGCGACGATCTGGACGAGGCAGTGGTCTATCCCGCCAAGCACTTCGTCATGCCGGAGAACCAGGTCCACAAGGCCGTCGAGCGGATACGGGCGGATCTTGAGGAGCAGTACGAGCGCTTCATGGGGCAGAACAAGCTCATCGAGGCGCAAAGGATCAAGTCGCGCACCGAATACGATCTGGAGATGATGGAGGAGATGGGCTATTGCCCCGGCATCGAGAACTACTCGGCTCCCCTCTCGGGCAGGACCCCCGGCGAGCGCCCCGGCGTTCTGATCGACTATTTCCCCAAGGATTTCGTCACCTTCATCGACGAGTCGCACGTGACGCTCTCGCAGATCGGCGCCATGTACTCGGGCGACCGCAGCAGGAAGACTTCCCTCGTCGATTATGGCTTCAGGCTGCCTTGCGCCCTGGACAACCGGCCGCTCAAGATCGAAGAATTCGAGCGCATGATGAACCAGGTCGTCTATGTTTCCGCCACGCCAGGGCAGACCGAATTGGAGCGGTCCTCGGTCGTCGCCGAGCAGATGATCAGGCCGACCGGGCTCGTGGATCCGGAGATAGTCGTCAGGCCCACCGAAGGCCAGATGGAGGATATCTACGCCCGGGTTCGCGAGCGGGCGGCGCGCGGGGAGCGCAGTCTCATCATCACGCTCACCAAGAAGATGGCCGAGGAACTCACCGAGTACCTTTCGGGGCTGGGGCTTCGCGTGCGCTACATCCATTCGGAGGTTGAGACCATCGAGCGCGTCGAGATCCTGACCCAGCTCCGCGCCGGCGAGTTCGACGTGCTGGTCGGCATCAACCTCCTCAGGGAGGGCATCGACTTGCCGGAAGTCTCCTTCATCGCCATCCTCGACGCCGACAAGATCGGGTTCCTGCGCTCCGCGACGAGCCTCATCCAGATCATCGGGCGGGCGGCCCGCAACGCCGCGGGAATTGTCGTCATGTACGCCGACCGCGAGAGCGACGCCATGCGGGTGGCGATCGGCGAGACCAACCGCAGGCGCGCGATCCAAGTCGCGTACAATATCGAGCACGGAATAACTCCCACCACTATAAAGAAATCGGTGCAGGATATCCTGGAGCGCCACAAGGAAGAAAAGGTCGACGCCACGCTGGACGAAGTCAGCCTGCTGAGGAAAACGCACAACATGCTCATCCCCGAGCAGCGCAAGTCCCTCGTGAAAGCGCTCGAACAGCGCATGCTCGAGCACGCCAAGAACCTCGAATTCGAGGAAGCGGCGCTCCTGCGCGACGAAATCGCTCGCGTCAAGGCGGGCGGCGATATATAATCGCCAGCGATATACTCCCTGGCGATATCGTATCGGTCTCAATTTCTGGACTAAAGGATGGTTCGATGCAAAACTTCCCGACCGCCGGAATCCCCGACGGCGAATTCGACTTCTCGATCATCGACGCCCACTGCGACGCCCTGCTCGCCGTAATCGGCAAGAGCCAGATTCCCGGCGACGCCGGGAAGCGCGACCTTCTTCTGCGAAACGCGATCAGCCACATCGACGTTCCCAAGCTGCTCGAAGGTTCGGTGCGCTGCCAATTCTTCGCCCTCTTCGCCGAGGACGAGGACGTGCCCCGCGCCCGCGAATACACGCATGGCCTCATCGATCAGTTCGAAGCCACTTGCGCCCGTTCGAAGGGCGCGCTCTTGCCGATCCTCAAGGCCTCCGACCTGGCCGCGGTGCAGCCCGGAAAGAGCGTTGGCGGACTTCTTTCGATCGAGGGCGCCGAAGCGCTGGAAGGCAGCCTCGACGCGGTGGACGAATTCTACGCGCGGGGCGTGCGCGCCATCGGCATCACCTGGAACCGCCGCAATCCCTTCGGCCGCGGGGTGCGGGCGGAGGGCGAGGACGGCTTGACCAAGCTCGGCTTCCAGCTTGTCGAGAAGATGGAGTCGATGGGGATGATCGTCGACGTGTCGCACCTGTCCGACCCCGCCTTCGACGACGTCGCGGCCGCCGCGAAGATGCCCTTCATCGCCTCGCACTCGAACGCCCGGGCGTTGAATGACCATCCGCGAAACCTGACCGATGCCCAAATCCGAAGAATCGCCGATTCGGGCGGCGCGGTGGGGGCCGTCTTCGTGCCCAATTTCGTCGCGCTCAAGCCGTCGAAGTCCTACCTCGAGCACCTCGTGGACCATATCGATCATCTCGTCAAGGTCGGGGGCATCGAGTGCGCCGCCCTCGGTTCCGATTTCGACGGCTATCGCGGCATCGAGGGCCACGTGCTCGCCGACGCCTCAGAATACCCTCGGCTCGTTGAAGCGTTGCGCGGCCGCGGCTATTCCGCGCCGTCGCTCGAGAAAATCCTCTCGAAGAATTGGCGGCGGGTATTCGATGCCATTCTCCGCTGAGCGCCCGCTCAAAATCGCCCTCATCGGCTTCATGGGATCGGGCAAGACCACCATAGGCCGCGCCCTCGCAGGGCTTTCGGGGCTCCGCTTCATCGATCTCGACGCCGCGATCGAAGCCGCCGCGGGAATGAGCGTGGCTGCGATCTTCGCGAAGGAGGGCGAGGCGGCCTTCCGGGTTCGCGAAACGGACGCGCTGCGCTCGCAGGCTTCGCGCCCCGGGGGCATGGTCCTCTCCTGCGGAGGTGGCGTCGTCGTCTCGGCGGCGAATCGCGCCCTGCTCGCCGCTGATTTCACCACGGTCTGGCTGGACGTGCCCTTCGAAGAACTGATGCGGCGGCTCTCCGACGAGACCGAACGCGAGGCGAGGCCGCTCATGCGCTCCGAAGGCTATCGCGAGAAGGCGGAAGTCCTCTTCCGGTCGCGCGAGCGCCTTTATCGCGAGGCGAGCCGCATCGCGTACCGCTGGAAAGCCGGCGAAACGGCCGCCGACGCGGCTTCCGCGATCGCCGCCATGCTCGACGCCGCAGCGGGGTCTTAAGGCCTGGCAGCGTCGGCGCGTTCATTGGCCGGAAGCAGCCGGCAACGGGAAAGATCGATCCTGACAACGACCGATTCGCCCTTGGCGATCGGCACGTCGGGGTTCACATCGACCGCGAGCGCGTCGTTTTCGGCTTCGCTTTCGCCGGAGAGCCGGATCAGCGTCCTTCGGTGGTCTCCAAGAAATACGACATCGGCGACTTCTCCGCGGAAAAGCGCCTGCGATCCCTGTGCGGAGCCGAATTCAGCGGCGCCGCACAAGGTCGCGCATCCGCTGGGCACGAAGAGCCGTTCCGCCCCTCGCGCCCCGGCCCCGGCGCGTTTAAGCGAAGCCGCCTGCGCCGAATCCTTCACGAGTCCGGCCGGGAGCAGTGCGCCCAGCCCCAGGAAGCCGACGCACCACGCGTCGGGCGGATTGTCCCAGATCTCCTCCGGGGTGCCCGCGGCGACGATCCTGCCGTCCTTCATGACGAAAAGGGCATCGCCAAGTTCGAGGGCTTCTTCGACATCGTGGGTGACGTGAAGCGCCGTGATCCCCTCCGCCCTGAGGCTCGACCGCAGGTAGGCGCGCAGTTCGCGTCGCAACGGCGCGTCGAGGGAGGAGAGCGGCTCGTCCAAAAGCAGCAGCGAGGGCCTCGAAGCCACCGCCCGCGCGAAAGCGAGACGCTGCCGCTCGCCGCCGGACATCGCGTAGGGGCGTCGGCCGAGGAGGCCTTGAATCTTGAGCGTTTTCGCGAGAGCGTCGATCCGTGCCCGGGACTCGGCGGCGGCGATGCCGCGGAGCTTCATGCCGAAGGCGATGTTCTGCCGCCCGGTCAAGTGGTCGAAGAGGGCGAGATCCTGGAAGACGAAGCCGAGATTGCGCCTTTCGGGCGGCAGCGCGCCTATATCCTTCCCCTCGATGAGAATGCTCCCGCCGTCCTGATGTTCGAGCCCCGCGACGCAGCGCAGGAGGGTTGTCTTGCCGCAGCCCGAAGGGCCGAGCAACACTCCGGTCTGGCCCTTCCGAAGCGAGAGTGAAACCGACACGCTGAAACCGCCGCGCGCGAAGCGCAGGTTCGATACTTCAAGATGGCTCATTGGTCCCTTCCTTGACGAAAAACACCACGCTCGTCGCGATGGCGAGGATGATGCCCACGGCGCAGGCTTCGCTGAAGCGGTACGACGAGGTGAGTCTGTAGAGGAGAAGCGGGAGGGTTTCGCTCGCGCCGCCTCCCAGAAGAAGGGGGATGTTGGCGTCGCCCATGGTCATGGAGAAGGCGAAAGCGCCGGCGCTCGCCAACGAGGGGCCGACGATGGGCAGGTCGGCCAAAAGGAAGGCCTTGCGCGGCGAGGCGCCGAGCGTGCGCGCGGCTTCGCTTTTCCCCCGCTCCAAGGCGCCGAAGGAAGCCTCCATCGATCGGGCCACGAAAGGCCACGCGATGGAAAGCTGCCCGATCACGATGACCGCCCGCCCGCCCGAGCCGAACAGCGCGCTCAAGCCGGCGGCCACCAGGGCGGGAGAGATGGCGAGCGGAAGCAGCGCGATCCAGGTCGAACGGCGGCCGCTTCGGGCATAGTGCTCCGCCGCCGAGAGCGCCGCGCCGAACAGCGTCGCCAGGATGGCGGCCAGCCCGCTCAAAGAAAGGCTGTTGAGGAGAGCCTTGACGAGCGGCGTCCCGGGGCCTAAAAGGCGCGTGAAGTTTCCGAAACCGAAGCGCGCGGCGCCCGCCATCGAGCCGCGGACCGTGAAGGCTTCCGCGAGGAGGGCGAACAGCGGGCCGAGGAAAAAGACGATGGTGAGAAGCTCATAGACCGCGATCGCCGTCCGCGCCACTCCCTTCGGCTTTCGCCTTGGCGCCACGGCCCCGAAGCCCTTCGAAACGGCGGCTCCCTTCCGGCGAAAGCTTTCAAATCCGCCGGCCGCGATGAGCGCGATCGCCGTTTGCACGGCGGCCAGGGCGAGGGCGAGCTGCCGGTTCCCGGTGAAGCGGATGGCCCTGTAGATGCCGACTTCGAGCGTCGAGCCCGAAAGCCCGCCGAACACGAGGACGATCGTGAAGCTGAAAAAGCAGAACAGGAAGACTAGGCTCGCCGACTGCAAGAGGGATGGGAGGAGCTGAGGCAGGCTTCCCGCGGCGAAGGCGCGGAAAGGCCCGGCGCCCATGGTCCTGGCCGCTTCTTCCCTGCTCTTGGGGAGCTTTCCCCACACCGAGCCCACATTCTGGATGATAATGGGGAAATTGTAGAAAGCATGCACGGTCACGAGGCCCCAGAATGAGTAGAGGAATCCTCCGCCGGCGCCGGCGATGCCGGCCGCGCCGATCGCCTTTGAGAACAAGCCGTTCTTGCCGTAATAGAGGATGAAAGCGAGAATGACGAGTATGGGGGGAAGGCAGAAGGGCACCGCCGCCAAGGAAAGGAAAGGCTTTCGCCCCCTGAATTCATAGCTGGCGACGAAGTAGGCGCCTGGCAGGCCGATGATCACCGCGAGCAGGGTGCTCGCCGCCGCCTGCGAAAGGCTGAAGCGCAGGGCTGAAATGGTCTGTCTTGATGCGAGCGAGGCCAATAGGGCATGCAAGGCGAAGGCGGCGCCGGACTCGCCGCGCGCCGCTCCCGTTCCCGGTCCGGCGGGCCCAAGCCCGGCGCTGTTCGCCGGAGAGGCGGCGAGCGCTGAAATGACGAACGCCCCGAGCGGGAGGAATATGATGGCCAGAGCGGCGAAGCGCATGGCCAGAAGAAATCTCCTCCCGCCGGGGTTCATGGCGCCGCGCCCAGCCTCAGCGCGCCGAGCCCGAGAGAATCGCGGCCGCGGCATCAGGATCGCCGACGGAATCGGCGATTGAGGCGCTTAGCGTAACGATGCCCTTGGGAACGACCGAGAACGAGGAGGGAAGGGTGGTCGCCGCGTTGGCGGGGAACATCCACTGCGTTTCCGGCAGAAGCGCCTGGGCCTCCTCCGAGAGCAGGAAATCCAGGAACTTTTCCGCGTCCTTCTTGCGCTTGGAAGCGGCCAATATTCCCGCCAACTCGATCTGCGCCGAATGGCCCTCGGCGAAGGCGAGCGTCTTGTACCGTTCCGTGTTCTCATAGGCCTTGTGGTAGGCGGGACTCGTCGAATAGCTCAGGACGAGCGGAGCCTCGCCCTTGGTGAAGAGCCCATAGCCCGTATCCCATCCGGGAGTCATCGCCAGGATCGAAGGAGCGAGGCGCTTCCAATAGTCGCGCCAGCCATCCTTGTAGACGGCCTCGGTCCACGCCAAAAGGCCCAGGCCCGGCGTCGAGGTGCGCGGATCCATGATGATCACTTTTTTGGCGTACTCAGGCTTTGTCAGATCCTCGAGGCTCGAGGGCGGGGTGATTTTGGATTCGCTGTCCCAGATGAACGCGATATCGCCATAGTCATAGGGCACGAGGCGATTCTTTTCGTCGACGATGAGCTTCTTGTCGACCTTGGCGAGGTTCGGCAGCTTGGCGGGCGCGAAAAGCCCGGTCGCGAGCGCGAGCGGGGCGTTGTTGTTGTCGAGGCCGATGACGATATCCGCTTCGACGTTCGCTCCGGCGTTTTTCAGCTCAGCCAGGAGCGCGCCGCCGTCGCCTTTGGATACGAATTCAACCGCGACGCCCGTCTTCTTGGCATAGAGTTCGGCGAGCTTCGCCGATGGTCCCCATTCCGATACGAACGAGTCGTAGGTCCATACGGTGAGGTTTTTCGCGCCGCCGCCCTGGCAGCCGAGCGTGAGCGCGGAAAACGAAACGATGAGGATCGCGGCATACATCGCCGCAATGGCCGAGGACACGCGAGGTGTCCTTTTTCGGGAGAAACGAAGAGTGGGCATAGACTCCCTCCGCCGGTATTACCCGGATCAGGTTCATCGGGTCTTATCTCAGATGCGAAATCCTTCGACGAAGGACTTCGCACCACCCCGGTGTTTGCACGATAGGAGCGCCCGCAGGGGCGCCGCTTGCTCAGATGTAGAAAGAAGCTTCGGATAAGGTCAGGCTGTTCGCTGCTCGTATTCCACGATGCAGGGAATCTTCCCCTCGACCACCGCTTTGTTGATCACGACTCGTTTGACCCCGGTGCTGCCGGGCAAGTCGAACATGATATCGATCATCATCGCTTCGACGATGGAGCGCAAGCCCCTCGCGCCGGTTTTCTGCGCAATCGCCTTGTCGGCGATCGCCTCGATCGCGTCCTCTTCGAAGACCAGATCGACGCCGTCGAGCCTGAGCGAGGCTTGGTATTGGCGCAGCACCGAATTCTTGGGCTCGGTGATGATTCGCTTCAGGTCTTCCTTGACGAGGTCGTCCAGCGCGACATGGATGGGAAGGCGTCCGATGAACTCGGGAATCATGCCGAACTTGATCAGGTCGTCCGGGTGGAGCTGGGAAAAAAGCTCGCGCAGGTTCTTCTCGCTCCGAAGCTTGATATCGGCGCCGAAGCCCATGGCGTGGGCCGAAACCCTCGATTCGATGATCTTGTCCAGGCCGACGAAAGCGCCTCCGCAGATGAAGAGGATGTTCGTCGTGTCGATCTTTATGTATTCCTGGTTGGGGTGCTTGCGCCCGCCCTGGGGCGGCACGTTGGCGATGGTGCCCTCTATGATCTTGAGCAGGGCTTGCTGCACGCCTTCGCCGGAGACATCGCGGGTGATCGAGGCGTTCTCGCCCTTGCGCGCAATCTTGTCGATCTCGTCGATGTAGACGATGCCGCGCTCGGCGGCTTCGACGTTGCCGCCGGCGGCCTGGATCAGCTTGAGCAGGATGTTCTCGACGTCCTCGCCGACGTAGCCCGCCTCGGTGAGGGTGGTCGCGTCCGCGATGGCGAAGGGCACCTTGAGCTTCTTGGCCAAAGTCTTCGCCAAGAGCGTCTTGCCCGTGCCCGTGGGCCCGACCATAAGGACGTTCGCCTTCTCGATCTCGACGTCCGAATCGGCTTTCTGGCGGTGCTGGATGCGCTTGTAATGGTTGTACACGGCGACCGAGAGCACGCGCTTGGCGTAGTCCTGTCCGACGACGTAGGAATCGAGGAATTCCTTGATCGCCTTGGGTTTGGGCACCTCGGCGAGGAACTCGGCCGATACCTGCTGCTCTTCCTCCGTGAGGATCTGCTCGCAAACCCTCACGCATTCGTCGCAGATGTTGACGCCGGGACCGGCGATCATTTTCTTAGCGTATTGCGTGCTTTTGCCGCAGAAGGAGCAGAAAGCCTCGGGCTGCTCCGGCGTTTCAGGCTTTCTGGTCTTGGCCATGCTTTCTGGACTCCAGGAGTTTATCCGCCAAACCGTATTCGATGGCTTCTTGGGCGCCCATGTAGAAGTCGCGCTCCATGTCGGCGGCGAGCTTCTCGGCGGGCTTGCCGGTATGGCGCGAGAAATATTCGATGGTGATCTTCTTCAGCCGCAAGATCTCGCGGGCCTGGAGACTGATATCGCTGGCCTGGCCCGAGGCGTTGCCCCAGGGTTGGTGGATCAGGATGCGCGAGGAGGGGAGGGCGAAACGCTTCCCCGGCGCGCCGCAGGCGAGGATGAGGGCCGCCATCGAGGAAGCCTGGCCGAGGCAGATCGTCTGCACGTCGGGCTTGATGTACTGGATCGTGTCGTAGATGGAGAGCCCCGCCGTGACCGAGCCGCCTGGGCAGTTGATGTAGAGGGAAATGTCCTTGGCCGGATCCTGGGATTCGAGGAAGAGGAGCTGCGCGACGATGAGGTCGGCGTTGACGTCGTTGATCTCGCCGTCGAGGAAGACGACGCGATCTTTCAGGAGGCGGGAATAGATATCGTATGATCGCTCGCCGATCCCGGTCTGTTCGATCACGATCGGTACGAGGTTGTTCATCTGTTCATTCATCGGCAGTGTCCTTGTCGCTGAAAATCGGCGCTAGGCGGGCAGCGAGCGCGCTTAGCGCCTTTCAAATTTACTCATTCCTGCCCATGAAGTCCACGAAGCCGACCGCCTCGCCTTCTTTTACGACGGCGCTCGCGAGGACGGAGTCGAAGAATTTGGCCTCGCGCAGGTGCTCCTTGAGATATTCGACGGACTGTCGCTTCTCGTACTCGGCCTTCACCTCTTCGGCGGACATCGAAGTCCCTTCCGCCTGCTTGGCGTATTCGGCGGCGAGGTCCTCGTCGGTGGCGAGGAAGGAACCCGCCTCGATCAGCTTGTCCAGCACCACGCGCCCGGCGATGGCCTTTTCGACCGCGGGCTTCCAGTCGTCGTAAAGCTGCTGGCGACTCTTGCCGGAATACTGGGCGATGCGCTCCATCTTGTCGTCGGTGTCGATGCCCATCTCGCGCTTGAGGGAATCCCAGCGCATGGCGAGCTCGGCGGCGATCATGGACTCGGGCACTTCGATCTTGGTGCGGCCGAGCAGCTCGTCGACGATCGCCTTTTCCTTGAGCTCCCGAAGGCGGGCGTCGAGGGAAGCCTGGAGCTGGGCTTTCACGGCGGTCTTGAGATCGTCGAGGGTCTTGTACTTTTCGGAAACGTCCTGGGCGAGCTCGTCGTCGAGGGCGGGGAGGTTCTTCTGCTTGACCTTGGAAACCTTGACCGAGAGGGTCACAGTCTTTCCGGCGAGGTCCTTGTACTCGTAATCTTCGGCGAAGGACTTCGTGAAGGTCTTGGAATCGCCCGCCGCCAAGCCGACGATCTCGTCGTCGAACTTGTAGAGGTTCAGGCCCTTGCCGATCTCGAAGGTGAAGTCCTCTCGGGCGCTGCCCTCGACCGGCTTGCCCTCGGCGTCGAGCTCGGACCAGCCGAGCGTCACGCTGTCGCCGTTTGCGGCGGGACCGGTTTTCTCCACCACGATGGCGTTGCGGTCGCGGATCTGCTCGAGCTCGCGGGCGAGGTCCTCATCGGCGACGGCGACCTTGGGAAGGGTGATCTCGATGCCTTCGAGCGAGGGCGCTTCAAAGGCGGGGTATACATCGTAGGTGACGCTGAAGGTGAAATCCTTGCCGAGGGCGAATTCGGGCTCGCCCTCGAGCGCCGGAGCCTCGTAGGCGAGGGGCTTCTCCTCGCTCTCCGCGAGGGCGGCCTCCACGGCCTTCTCCAGGACGCGGCTCATGGCGTCGAGGCGCAGGGTCTCTCCGAACTTGCGCTCCAGGACGGAAGCCGGAACATGTCCGGGCCTGAATCCGTCGATCCTGACGCTCTTGGTGTATTCCTTCATCATGTCGTCGTAGACGGAACGGACTTCGGCGGCGGGAACGGTGGCCGTCATCTTGGCTTTCGAATGCTCGAGCTTCTCGATTTTCTTGTCGGAGATAACCATAGATTTCCTCTCGGAAGGAAAATTAGCCGAGCCAAAAAGGCCGGCGTCGGATCATTGCGCGGCAACAGTATTTCTAAGTATACCCACGCATTGCGCAAAAAAAAAGGCGATTCGGTTAGGTTCCGAATCGCCACATGTTGGAGCGGGAAACGGGAGTCGGACCCGCGACATCGACCTTGGCAAGGTCGCGCTCTACCACTGAGCTATTCCCGCGCGTTACGCGCTTCCCTTAAGCAGCGACCCTGTCGAAGAAAGCGGTCAGCCTGCGAGAGAAGGGACTTGAACCCTCACGCCGTAAGGCACTAGATCCTAAGTCTAGCGTGTCTGCCATTCCACCACTCTCGCGCACGGGCCGCATCGTAGCGGAACGAAGACCGCAATGTCAAGGGCGCTCAACAAACACGCGCTGGAAACGCGCATCGCATGGCGCCGAAGATCGTGAGCCGCGCAGGTTTCGAACCTGCGACCCGCAGATTAAGAGTCTGCTGCTCTGCCAGCTGAGCTAGCGGCCCAAGGAACACCGAAAAATGCGTCCGACAGGAATCGAACCTGCGACCTACGGATTCGAAGTCCGTCGCTCTATCCAGCTGAGCTACGAACGCGTTCGCAAAAGGTACAGTCCCAATTCCACCATCGGAGGAGGTTTCGGGCTCGGGTGGGTGATGGGATTTGAACCCACGACAACCAGATCCACAGTCTGGCACTCTACCACCTGAGCTACACCCACCATGCAATCGGCGAGACATACAATGCCGAAAACGCGATTTTATGTCAAGAGCCATTTTTTATCTTTTTCGAATTTTGGGGAAAACGCATTCACGGAATCGCGGGACGGCGAAGGGTCAGCCGCCGATGAAAACCCGCTGAGGGATTTACGCGAGGTAGACGTAGTCGAGGCGTTCGAAAGCCGGCGCCGCGCAGTGTTCCCGCTGCAGCATGGAGAGCGGTTCCTTGTCCCAATGCCAGGCCGGATGATACGGCGTTATGTGGAGCGGTATCGCAGGGGATACGGAAGCGATGAAATCCGCGATGCCTTCTATTTCTCCGCGACGATCGAGCACGCCCGGCACGAGAAGGGATGTGACTTCGACATGGCAACCTGAACGATGCGCGATTTGTATGAATTTCTTGACAGTCTCAAGGTTGCCGCCGAGCACTTTATGATAGGTAGCCGCCGAATAGCTTTTGAGGTCGACGTTCGTCGCGTCGGTCAGCGCCAGGATGTCGCGGGCGGGCACCTCGAGGAGGTTGCCGTTCGTGACGAGGATGGTTTTTATCCCTTGGGCGCGCGCCAGACTCATGCATTCCTTGACGTACTCGATGTGCAGGCAAGGCTCCGAATACGTAAAGCTCATTGAGGGCAGTCCCGAAGACTTGGCCATATCGACGAGCGCTTCCGGCGTGATGATCTCGCCCTCGATGCGGTCGGGATGGGCGATCTGCCAGTTCTGGCAGAAGGGGCAGCGCATGGTGCAGTGCCAGAAGCCGACGGAATAGGTCCTTGTGCCGGGCAGAAAGCGGCGCAAGGGCTTCTTCTCGATCGGGTCGATGGCGATCGAGGATATGGCGCCATAGAAGGGAAGAGTCAGGGTGCCATTCTCGTTCAGGCGGGTTCGGCATTCGCCCGACTCGCCGTCAAGGAGGACGCAAGCCCTGGGGCAAAGCTGGCATTGGATACGCCCGCCGTCCAGCGATGAGCAGTATTCGCCGGCGCGCATCGGTCAGCGCCTCGCCGCGTGCGCGTGGAACAGCTCCGACAGCTTGGCTCGGAGCGCCGCGGACTCGCGCGGGCCGAGGAGCTTGTCTCCAACCTCGAAGGGCTCGTAGCGGAGCGCGATGGCGCCTTTCCGTATCCAGAGCCGGACGAGGCTGCGCGCCGCGCCGCGCGTATCGACGGGCGAGGGGAGCTCCTCGGCTGCGGTGACGTCGGCGATGCGAAACTCTATAACGGCGCCTTCATCAAGCCAGGCGGCCTTTTCCTGCGCCGCGGCGAGGAGCAGGCATTTTTCGGCATCGTAGGGGTGCTTGCGCAGCGTCCCCGCGAAAGCCACCGCGTCGAGCGGGTGGTGGTTGCCATACTTGACGATATCGAGAATCGGCGACGAATCGAGATAGTCGCTTATGCTCATTCTACGCCTCCTAGAACCTCCGTCACTTTCAGTAAAAGCTATTTCATTCCGGTCTGCAAGCGCGTTTTTCAAGTAATCGCAGGAGCATGGCGAGAAAAACCAGGACGAGCGCCGCGACGCAGCCCCTGGCGAACCAATCGCCGTAGACGGTGTAGATCGTGGGATGTTTTGGCGCGTAGACAGGTATGTCGACGGTGATCGCGCGCGCCTCGAACTGGGGCATGTCATAGATGGCCCTGCCCCAGGCGTCCACCACGCAGGAAACGCCGGCATTGGTGCTCCGGACGAGCGTGCGGCGGTTTTCGATCGCCCGCAGGCGCGCGATGGCCCAATGCTGTATCTGGGCGCTCTCCTTGCGCGACCAGGAGTCGTTGGTCAGATTGATGAGAAGGTCGGCCCCTTCGAGGAAATAGCGGCGGCAGAGATCGGCGAATGCGTCCTCGAAGCAGATGGGGGTGCCGTAGCGGAGGGTGAGACCTCCCGAAGAATGGGGTACTATCGGAAAGAGCGTGGCGCGGTCGCCCATGACCCATCCGCCTTCCAAGCCTACGACATCGCGCATGAAGGCGCGGAACCACGCGTACTCCATGAGGGGAATCGCCTCGGCGAAGGGAACGGGATGCATTTTGCCATAGCGTTCGAGAATCCGCCCGTCGCTGGAGAGGAGGATGACGGAGTTCATCGCCTCCCAGCGTTCCCAATTGAGGAGGAAGGGCGCCCCGGTGAGAAGCTGGGTGTCCGATCGCTTCAGGAATTCGAGCAGGGGATCGGCGGCGGGGTGTTTTGCAAACCACTGGCGATACTCGTCGAAGGGGCGCTGCAGACTCGTCTCGCTGAAGACGATGAGATCGATCGGTTGTCCGCCGGTCGCGGCATTCTGCTCCAGCGCCGCGTTCGCGAGGCTGATGTTGGATTCGAGAGCCGCCTGCTCGCCCGCTATCCAAGGATCCGTGTTCTGCTGCACCAGCGTGGCGCGGATGGAAGCCTTCTGCGGAATGGCGGCGGAAAGGGCGAGAGCTCCGTAGCCGAGCGTCAGCGATAGCAGGAGGGCCGCGAACGCGGCGTTTCTCGCCGCAGGGGTGGCGGCGATATGTTGCAGACCCGCCGCGCGGGCTGGCGCTTCCCGCGCGCCCCGCGTCCGGAAGGCTTCGGCAAGGGTCGCCGAGCTATACGACAGGAGGAACGAGAGGCCGTACGCGCCGGTGACGTCGACAATCTGCAGAAGGATGGGCGCGGCGGTGAGCGAGTAGGGAACGAGGCCCCACGGATACCCGAGGAAGCCCACTGATTTCAGATACTCGAAGGCGGTCCATCCCAGCGCGAAGACGGCTGGACGATAGGCGGCGGGCGCGCTGCGAATAAGGAAGTTCCCGTAAAGCCCCACGATCGTGAAGACTATTCCGTAAACGATCGTCGTCGTGCCCAGGGTCCAGAACGCGTACCCTTTGTAGAAGAAGAGCCAGTACGAGGTGAGTGCATGCATGGCGGCGCCGAAGATCGCTCCCGAGAAGGCGGCGCGCCCGAAGCTGGGAGCGTCGCGCAGCGCCAGGAAGAAGGGGGTGAGACACAGGAACCCCAAAGGCCAGAGGCCTTCGAGGAAGATTTCGTTAGGCAGGGCGGCGGCGCAGAGGGCTGCTGAAAAGATCGGCAGGAATATCGATTCGGCGACGGAAGCGCGGCGAGTCCCAAGGATGTCGGGGCCTGGCGCATTCGGCTGACGCTGGTTTTCTGTACTCATTGCACGACGAGTATGACAGAAAAGCATGAGGACGGACAGTCTTGACCGGGGATTTTCAGGGCTATACAGTTCCAGACATGAAAGCCGTTTTCGCCGGTTCCTTCGATCCGCCAACCCTGGGGCATCTGGACATCATTGCGCGCGCCGCGCCGCTCTTCTCCGAGCTCCGCGTTCTCGTGGGGCGCAATTTGGCTAAGGAACCGCTCCTTCCCGTCGGCGATCGCATGGACCTGTTGAAACGCCTCGTCTCCGACGCCGGACTCGGCAACGTCGTCATCGACTCGTGGGACGGCCTTGTCGCCGAATACGCGAAGGCCCACGGCTGCGACGTCCTTTTGCGGAGCGTCCGCAATATGGGCGAGATCCCCTATGAGCAGATGATGGCCACGTATAACCGCAAGCTGATCGGCGGCGTCGAAACGGTCTTCCTGTTCGCCCGCCCCGAATTCGCGGACATAAGCTCCAGCGCGGTGCGCGAACTCGTCGCATGGAAGCGCCTCCCCCGGGGCCTCGTTTCCGGTCTTGTGGAAAAAGAGCTGGAAAAGAGGTATGGACCCCTTTTGCAAGATTGAAGAATGATGTAATCTAGAGCGCGCTTTCCGAGAGCACTGCTCTTGACAAAATTTCTAAATTTGTATATTGTTCGCCAGTCATTTCTGGCCGAAACTTAGCGCAAATGAGGTTATAGTATGGCTGTACCTAAATTTAGGACTTCCAAGGCGAGAACCCGCCGCCGCCGCTCCGTGAACATGAAACTCACCGTTCCCACCATTGTTCAGTGCGCGAATTGCGGCAATCCCGTCCTCCTCCACCAAGTCTGCCCGAAATGCGGTTTCTACAGGGGCAGGCAGATTATTACCCCTGAGTCCAAATAAGGAGACCAACGATGGACGAACTCTTCGAGAAGATCAAGAAAATCATCGCTGACAAACTGGAAGTTGAAGAGAGCAAGATCACGCTCGACGCCAGCTTCCGCCAGGATCTCGGCGCCGATTCCCTCGACACCTACGAGCTCGTATACGGCATCGAGGAAGAGCTGGGCATCCAGATCCCGGACGAGAAAGCGAACGAGTTCGAAACCGTCCGCGATGCTTACGACTTCATCAAGACCCAGGTCAAATAAGGCCCACTTCACGGGCGCGGAGCGCTGTTCGAATGGGGGAATCGCATGATTTCCCCGAGCGATGCTCCGCGCCGGTCTCTTCTCTCCGCCTTCCAAGACAGACTTACCCTCTCTTTTCGAGACATTAAGCTTCTCGACGCTGCGCTTACGCACCGCTCCTTCGTCAACGAGACAGCCGGCCGCGAAAACCCCACCCATAACGAAAGGCTCGAATTCCTCGGCGACGCCGTGCTCGGCCTGGTCGTGGCCTCGCTGCTTTACGAGCGGCTTCAGGGACGTCCGGAGGGGGAACTCGCTCGCATCAAGAGCATCGTCGTTTCCGAGCACACGCTCGCTCCCCTTGCGGCGTCCATTGGCGTTCCGGAAGCGCTTCAAATGGGCAGGGGCGAGGAGATATCGGGCGGCCGGAACAAGAAAGCCATCCTCGCCGACGCGCTCGAAGCCTTGATCGGCGCAGTCTTCGTCGACAAGGGCTACGAGGCCGTCCAGCGTTTCGTGGAAGGCTTGATAGAGCCCGTGGTCGCCGAGACGATTCGCGGACAGAGCAAGGATTACAAGACGATCATCCAGGAATACGCGCAGAAGTACCTGAAGGAAATGCCGGCCTATGAGCTTGAGCGAGCCGAGGGCCCCGATCACGCGCGGATATTCTGGGTTTCATGCCAGATCGCGAAGCGCCGGTACGGCCCCTGCGCCGGAAGCACGAAAAAGGAAGCCGAGCAGATCGTCGCGCAGGCGGCGTATCTGCAGCTCAAAGACTCGTCGGCGCTCGCCGCCGAACGCCTCGCCGCGATCGGCAGCCTCTCTCAGTAACCCCGCCCGCCGACGCCGCCCTCAAACAACCCCATACCTCGCCATGAGCGAAGACGCTATGCGGAGCAAGGTCTCTCGGTCGTTCTGGGCGGGGTCATCCAGCACCGTTTCCAGGAGATCGCGCAGGATATGGCCCATGATCGGTCCTTTGGGAACGCCGATCGCGGAGAGGTCTTGGCCGTCAATGGCGAGATCCTTTATTGAGAACGCGGAAGACTGCGCGAGAACCGCCTCGATTCGCTTTCGGAAAGGCTCGAGGGCGATCGGCTCCGGCGCGGAACCGCGTATGGCGGCGGAATCGGCCAGCCTGAGCGCGAAAAGCCCGTCCATCGCCTCGATGCCGACGCGCGCGATGAAACGACGCACCGCGGCGTCGGTCCATGCCTCGGTGTAATTGAACATGTGATTTCGAACGAGATGGACCACGCGCTCGATGGTGTCGTTCGGGAATTTGAGCCGCCGCAGGGCTTGGCTTGCCAGGTCCGCCGATATCCGCTCATGGTTGTAGAAGGTCGGGGCGCCGTCCTCTCCTATCGCCGAGGCGGCGGGTTTCCCGGCGTCGTGGAAGAGGGCCGCCAGACGGATGACAGGATCGTCGAGAGCCATGTCCGCGGCGAGAAAGAGGTGGTCCATCACGTCGAAGACGTGCATGCCCTTCTGCTCGCAGCCTCGCGAGGCGAGGAGCTCGGGCAGGATGTCGGCGAGAAGTCCCGTGGATTCGAGAAACCTCAAGCCTGCGGAGGGCGAAGGACTTAGGAGTATCTTGAGCAGCTCCTCGCGAACGCGTTCCCGCGAGACGAGGCGGAAGGTAGCCGCCGCGCCGGGAATGGCGGCGAGGGTGTCGGCGTCGATCGCGAAGCCGAGTTGCGCCGCGAAACGTATCGCGCGCAAAGGGCGCAGGCCGTCCTCGGCGAAGCGCAGCGCGGGATCGCCCACGCTCCTGATGCGCCTGCGGGCGATGTCCTCTCGTCCGCCGAAAGGGTCGTGAAGCTTGCCCGTCATCACCTCGAACGCCATGGCGTTCATCGTGAAGTCGCGGCGGGAAAGATCCTCCTCGACATCGGCCACGAATTCCACGGCATCGGGCCTGCGGCCGTCGCTGAAGCCTCGTTCCAGCCGAAACGTGGTTATTTCCACGTCATGGCGCCCCGAGAGAACCGTGACCGTGCCATGCTTTATCCCCGTCGGAAGAACGCGGGGGAAGAGGGCTATGATGTCCTGGGGCGAGGCGTCGGTGGCCATGTCGAAATCGTTGCCGACGCTCCGACCCATGGCGTGATCGCGCAGGGCTCCGCCTACGATATAGGCTTTCCGACCCGCTCTATCGAGTTTTTCCGCTATGGCGCGGACTTCCTTGGGAATAAAGAGAGAGAATCCGGCCAAAGTCATGCGCCGCGCCTTTCCGCGAATAAATGATGGAACATCGTAGCGGAAGCTTATACCGAGGGCGGCGGGGCTGTCCACCAAGCGGGGCCCGGTTGACAAGGCCGCCCGGCGGGACGCATGGTGGCGGCATGAGAGCGCTCATCTTTACGGGAGGCGAGGGGCCTGCTCCCGCCTTCGCCCGCAAGCTCGCCGATGCCGCGGGCTTTATCATCGCCGCCGATTCGGGCTTGGTCGCGGCCAAGGCCGCGGGGATTCTGCCCGACCTCGCCGTCGGCGACTTCGACAGCCTTCCCGATCGCGGCCTGCTCGCCGCCATGCCTCGAGAAACCGTACTCGAATATCCAACCGACAAGGACGACACGGACACCGAACTCGCGATCCGCGTCGCCGCCGAACGCGGCGCCGACTGGATCGCCATCGCCGGAGGCGGGGGAGGCCGCCTGGATCATCTTCTCGGCGTTTTCAGCCTCTTTGCGCGGCGCCCCGGACTCGCTCCCCGGGAGTGGCATACCGGCGCCGAATCCGCTTATGCGATTTCGGCGGGCGAAACCGTACGGTTCAGCGCCATGCCCGGCGATATCGTCTCCGTCTTTCCTATAAACGGCGATGGATCTTCCGGCATGGCTTCCACGGGGCTCAAATGGCCGTTGAAAGGCCTCGTTTGGGAGAAAGGGGGCTTCGGCATCAGCAATGTGGCCTCGGGAGATGGCCTGAGCATATCAGCGGGAACGAGCAGCCTCGTCGTCATTCTTCCCGGCGGACGCGAACGCGTCCTTTAGGATGGCCAGCGTTTCAAGGGGATTCTGCACCAGCACCTTCTTGCCGCCTATCAATTCCGCGATGCCGATCTCATTCTGATAGCGCGGGATGATATGGAGATGGAGGTGCTCGATGCTGCCGCCCGCGACCAAGCCCAGGTTGTAGCCGATATTGTAGCCGGCCGGTCCGTAGGCCCGGTCGAGCACGTCGAGACTGCGATCAACCATAGCATCCATGTCCGTCTTTTCGGGGCCGCTCATCTGGCGCACGTCGGTAATATGCCTTCGCGGGATGAGGAGAAGATGCCCGGGGTTGTAAGGGTAGAGGTTGAGAGACACTATGACATGTTCACTTTCGTATACTATCAACCGATCGACTTCTTCAGAACCGTCGCGAATGAGGCACAAAATGCATCCGTGCGGTTTTTTACCCTTTAGGTAGCCCAGCTTGTTGAAGTTGAAGAAGTACTCCATTGACCCTCCTTACCGAATATTTCGTGCGCGTGGTATCATCCTGGCATGAAACAGAATGATGCCGTGCGGGATGCGAAGCAAGAAACCGACACTGCCGGCGCAAAAGCCGCCGATTCGAATTCCGCTGCGTCGCCAGACGATTCGGTACCGCCCGACCTCAACCAAGCCCAGCTTCTCCGGAAGATAGCCGCCGCGATCGTAGCCCTGTCGGCGGCCGCGACCGCGGCCTGTGTCGCCGTAACCCTGATGTCCGGCGTGCTGAAATTCAACAAAGAGGCTTTCGGCTTTCTGTTTGGCTGTATGCGCATCGCCGCCCTGGCCTTGTTCCTCAGCGCGGCGGCCGCGTCTTTCCTGGACAGTATGTACCGCGCATTCGGGCTTTTGCAAGCGCGATTCGCTCGCATAGCCGCGCTGATGCTGCTCGCGCTCGGGAGCCTTTTACCCCTCGCCGCATCCTACGCTTTCCTTCGCCTGGCAGCGGGTTTCCAGGCCTAATTCCGGCATTCCGGCCAAGCGCCGCGCGGGTTCGCCGCGGACGGCAGACCGCGCAGGAAGGGTGCCGGAATTCTCCTCAGCCTTGACCCTCTGAAAGCCGGAGCGTATAGTAGCGAGTCGTTTCGCGACAAGGAGAGAAGCCATGGCCACCAGAGTCAGGTACGCACCGTCACCCACGGGAAACCAGCATATCGGCGGGGTTCGCACGGCCCTCATCAACTACCTCTACGCTCGCTCCACCGGCGGAACCTTCATCCTCAGGTTGGAAGATACCGACCGAACCCGCTACGCGGACGAATACGTCAAAAACCTCTACGACACCTTCGCCTGGCTTGGCTTCTATTGGGACGAAGGCCCCGACAAAGGCGGCCCGTTCGGTCCCTATATCCAGTCCGAGCGCTTCGCCACCTATAAGGAATACGCCGAAAAGCTCGTGGCCATGGACAAGGCCTATTATTGCTTCTGCGACGAGGAGCGGCTCGAGAAGCTGCGCGAGTCGCAGGCGGCCTCGAAAACCGGCGACCAGGGCTACGATCGGCACTGCCGGAATCTCTCCAAGGAAGAGATCGACCGCAGCCTCGCCGAAGGCAAGCGCTATGTCATACGCCTCAAAATTCCCCTGGAGGGTACGACCGTCTTCAACGACAAGCTTCTCGGCACGATCGAGTGGAAGAACGAGGACATTAGTCCCGACCCGGTGCTCCTCAAATCGGACGGCTTCCCGACCTATCATCTCGCCAATGTCGTCGATGACCACCTCATGGGAATAACCCAGGTCATGCGGGCGCAGGAGTGGATACCCTCCGCGCCGCTTCACCGAATAATGTACGACGCCTTCGGCTGGGAGATGCCCGAACTCTGCCACCTGCCGATGGTGCTCGGCCAGGACGGGCACAAGCTCTCCAAGCGCCACGGCGCCACCGCGGTCAATGAATTCCGCAAGGGCGGCTACCTGCCGGAAGCCCTGATCAATTACATCGCCCACCTCGGCTGCTCCTTCGAGGACGGCCGCGATCTTTTCACTCTTGGAGAGATGGAAAAGCTCTTCAAGATCGAAAAGCTCAACAAGGCGCCGGCCGTCTTCGACTACCAGAAGCTCGAGTGGTTCAACGGACAGTACATCAGGCTGAAGTCCGACGCCGAGCTGGCCGCGCTCGTGAAGCCTTTCCTGGTCGAAGCCGGCTTGCGCGCGGCCGATGATTCCCGCGCCGACGCCTTCGACCTGGCGGCGATGCCTCTCGTGCGCGAGCGGCTCAAGCTGCTCTCCGAAGCCCCGGCGATGATGGCGTACCTCTACCGACAGCCCGGGCTTCCCGCGCCCGAAGAGTTCATTCCCAAGAAAAAGGACCTCGCCACCGCGATCGCCATGCTCGAGGAGAACCGCGCCCTCGTCGCAGGCACAGATTTCGCCGTGATCGAGGCCGCCGAAAACCGCTTCAAGGAGCGGTCGGTCGAGATCGGCGCCAAGCTGGGCGACCTCCTCATGCCGCTCCGCGTCGCGATCACCGGCTCGCGGGTGAGCCC
>MTLD01001160.1_pt1 | contig 37546 bp, 35 predicted proteins | sample 1982471 | NCBI WGS metagenome assembly MTLD01 (sample SAMN05712604, study PRJNA340218) | biofilm metagenome | isolation source: sample SPM anode biofilm adapted to -50 mV | place: USA | collected 2012-02-03 | reverse complement strand
GCATTATAGGGGCCGAACTTTTTTAGGCAAGCGCTTTATTGCAGATTTATTCCGAGTGATTGGTTTTGCATCACTACGTGCATAAAACCAGCAAAAGGAGTGCGCTAATCATGCAGCACGCTAAATGTTCCTCGGTCTATATCTCAATTTTCCCGATTCCGAGAAATGAGATATAGACGTCAGAGCAAAGTGTGCCATTCTTAAAATACATTTATGTTGTTTTTCATGGGTCATATAGTTATGAAACAACTGATAGTGGAATCACCTAGCTTTCAGCTCTTTGTTCGTCAGACCATACTAACGGCGATATCAGTGCATGTGCTGTTTCTCTTAGTATTTGTATATTTCAGCATACCTGTACTGATTGTGAGCAATATTGGCAGTCTTCTGCTTTATATCATTGCATTGTGGCTTCTGCGTGCACGTTCACTCAGGGCTATTGCCGTATTGATATGGATTGATTTGATTGGACACGCCCTTATATCAAGTGAGGTATTGGGCTGGCAGAGTGGATTCCATTTTTATTTGCTGTTACTGGTGCCAATGAGTTTTCTATATACGCTCAAGTCTCAGGCAAAGAGGATATTTCTCATTGAAGCCGTACTTGTTATCTACTTATTGCTGGACTATCACTTTTATGGCCGTCAGGTCATGCTCGAACTGCCTTCTCTTTACAGCGTGCTGATTCGTTATCTTAATCTGGTGATCTTTTTTATAGGTTTGAGCTATCAGCTTTATATCTATCAATCCCTGCGGGAAGAGGATGTGTCCTCCATACCGGAATCAGCCACTACTGATCAGTTAACCGGTCTGGATAACCGCTGCGCTATCTTGTCAAAGATTGATGAGATATTCGCCTCATCACCATATGCCAGACAACCAATGGCTCTTATCATTGCAGAGGTGGATCACTTCAAATCAATGCGTGAACGATATGGTCAGAGTATTAGCGATACAGCTCTTATTCATGTGGCACAGATCTTACATGACTCAATTCGGCATAATGATCGTGCTTCCCGTTGGGGCGGTGGTGAGTTTTTGCTTCTCTTACCCGGTGGATCATTAACGTCTGCAGAACAAATCGCAAAACGGGTACAGGAAAAACTAGTTAATGTGCCATTAAAGACTGAAGGTATATCACTGCCTGTTTCTCTGACGTTCAGTGTCGCAGAATTGTTACCTGATGAAAGTTTTGATCAATGCTTAATCCGGGCAGATACAGCGTTGCAGCACGGTAAACAGAGCGGAGGAAACCGGATCGAACTCGCATCGGTCGATTTTGCTACTACATCGCCGGCTTAAATGCCGGCGAATGTTAAAACAAATCATTTTATCCCCCCATTGTTATAACATTCAGTTAAAACAACCGTCACTTCTTCTTAGATTATTGCTTAATTTGGTTTTTTATTGAGCAACAACATGACAAAACCTGCAAATACATGCCATTTTGTAGTAAATTCAGCCAAATATTCTGATGCTGCTAATTCCTGCTTTTACCCGCTTCTCATACCACTAGGTATGTATGCATCTGATATATGCGTCTGATCAAAGATGCGCTGCATGGAAGAATCCCATTGACATGATGTCTCTTCGCTTTGTTTACATCTACTTAGGAACAAAAACATAATGAAAATGAATAAGCTGACGGCCATGATCCTGATCAGCATGCTAGTGGGTATTCTCACTGGACATCTGTATCGTTCGAACGTGACTGATCCCGCATCTATTGCAGCTTTTGCTTCAAATATTTCAATTCTGACTGATATATTCCTGCGCTTAATCAAAATGATTATCGCGCCGCTGGTGTTTTCTACACTGGTAGTGGGTATTGCTAAAATGGGCGACAGCCAGACTGTTGGTCGTGTTGGCATTAAAGCCATGGCTTGGTTTATGACTGCATCACTGGTTTCGCTGGCCTTAGGTTTGATCATGGTTAACCTGCTGCAGCCTGGTGTTGGCCTTAATCTGCCATTACCGGATGTGACAGCTAAGTCAGGTATCAGTGCTACAGCCATCACGCTGAAAGACTTTGTGACTCATGCGATTCCGAAAAGTGTTGTAGAAGCCATGGCAACGAATGAGATCCTGCAACTGGTCATTTTTTCTCTGTTCTTCGGTGTTGCGGCATCAGGTATGGGTGAAAAAGCCAAGCCGGTTGTTAATGTGATGGAAAGCATCGCGAACATCATGCTGAAGGTCACCGGCTATGTGATGAACTTTGCTCCGTTTGCCGTTTTTGGTGCTATCACTGCTTTGATTGCTAAACAGGGGCTGGGAATTCTGCTGACTTACGGTACTTTTGTTGGTGAAGTCTATGGTTCGATTCTTGTTCTGTGGTGTCTGCTGTTATTGATGGGTAGTCTGTTCCTGGGCCGTCGTGTTTTAGCTCTGCCAAAGTTCATCCGCGAACCAATTCTGTTGGCATTCTCTACCGCCAGTTCCGAAGCTGCCTATCCAAAAACACTGCAAGGCCTGAAACGTTTCGGTTGTTCAGAAAAGATATCCAGCTTCGTACTGCCAGTCGGTTATTCATTCAATCTGGATGGTTCCATGATGTACTGCACCTTTGCAACCATGTTTATCGCACAGGCTTACGGTATGGAAATCTCCATTGCACAGCAGATCACTATGTTGCTGCTGCTGATGGTGACATCAAAAGGTATGGCCGGTGTTCCACGAGCATCACTGGTGGTAATCGCGGCCGCTATGGCGCAATTCAATATTCCGGAAGCAGGCCTGTTATTGTTACTCGGTGTGGATCATTTTCTGGATATGGCACGTTCTGCAACCAACGTGATGGGCAATGCGATTGCATCGTCTGTTGTTGCTAAACTTGAAGGTGAACTGACCGAATCAATTGAAGATGATGACGATCTGCTTGGCGATGTAGCGTTACTGCAAGAACAGGCTGGTAGTTAATAACCGCTGAACCTGAATTGAATAACAGCCCGCACATGCGGGCTGTTTTATTTTAATTCCCCTGCCAGAACCTCCGGATGCTCATGAAATCGCGTCTACACTTAATTTAAATAGCGCGCTTTCAGGGAGAACGATTATGGAGAAGCGCAAAAGCGAAACAACGACAAAGAAAGCCGTTACCTCAGATAACGAAATTGTAGTGCCCTCTGCGGATCAGCGTCGGGCACAGGGAAAAACCTTGCGCGATAAGGTTCCACGAGAATCGCATGGTGGCTGGAATCCGCCAAAAGATCGCCGCGATCCTATCGAGATACTGATTGAGTCGAATGCAGGCCGGGTGCCGGAACTTATCCCAATCCGGTTTGGCCGGATGCTTCAGTCGCCTTTTGCTTTTTATCGCGGTACCGCTTCTATTATGGCGGCAGATTTGGCGCATACTCCAGTCTCCGGACTGCAGGTACAAGCATGCGGCGATGCCCACCTGATGAACTTTGGCGGATTCGCCACTCCGGAACGCCAGATTATTTTTGATATCAATGATCTTGATGAAACGCTTCCAGCTCCCTGGGAATGGGATCTTAAACGTTTGACTGCAAGTGTTGCTATTGCAGCCCGACATCTTGAACTCCCCGGAAGCGAAGCAGCAAAAGCTGTCAAAGCAACAACCTGCGCTTATCGGGAACGGATGACCGACTATTCTTCCATGAGAGCGTTGGACGTCTGGTATGACACTATTACGCTCGAAAAATTTCTCGCCCAATTACCTAACGACGAACTCCGGGCTCGGGTATTGAAGCGCGTTCAAAAGGCGCGTTCTGACAGTTCGGCCGAAACCATTTTCCCGAAGATGGCCGAATACGATGGGATCAGACCTCGAATCAAGGACAATCCTCCGCTGATCTTCCATCCGGATGTGAAATCGGCTCCGGCACTTGAGACCCAATACGCCGAGGTGATTGCCGCATATCGCGCCTCTTTACCGGAACATGTGCGAATACTTTTCGATCGCTTCCATTTTTGTGATGTCGCATTCAAGACTGTAGGTGTCGGCAGCGTAGGCACTCACTGCTTCGTATCGTTGTTTATGGCAGCTGATAACGACCCGTTGTTCTTGCAGGTCAAAGAAGCCCGGCCATCGGTACTTGAACCCTATGCGGGAAAAAGTCGATACAGTAATCACGGTGAACGAGTCGTTGCCGGTCAACGTCTGATGCAGTCTGCGAGCGATATATTCCTCGGCTGGACAATCGCCAAAAACGGACAGCACTTGTACTTCAGGCAGCTCAGGGACGCAAAAATCAGCGCAATTATCGAAGGATGGGATGTCAAAATGTTGTCTCTCTATGGCAAGTTGTGTGCATGGGCGTTAGCTCGTGCTCATGCCCGTTCGGGTGACGCAGCATTAATCGCGGGTTACATGGGTACCAGTAACGTCTTTGATGAAGCAATTTGCGAGTTTGCAATCGAGTATGCAGATCAAGCCCAGCGAGACTACCGGGAGTTTGTCAAAGCGATCCGGCAAGGCAGACTAACCGCTGTCACTGAACCAGAGTAGTTATCGGCACCGGTATCATCCTGAACTTAAGCGGAACCCCAAGACCGTGGTTCCGCTTTTTAAGAAAGCCGTATAATCAACGGCTTTTTTGCGATGTTTTACGGCATTACTCAACGTTCTGGATCTGCTCTCGCATCTGTTCAATCAACACTTTCAGCTCTACCGCGGCCTGTGTCACTTCTGCATTGATAGATTTAGAGGCCAGCGTGTTCGATTCGCGATTGAATTCCTGCATCATGAAGTCCAGACGGCGACCGCATGCGCCACCTTTACTGATGATTTTACGGGTCTCAGTAACATGCATATCCAGACGGTCTAATTCCTCTGCCACATCAATTTTCTGTGCCAGCAAGACAATTTCCTGTTCAATACGGGTAGGCTCCAGTTCGACTTTGGCTTCTGTCAATCGGTCAAGCAGGCGCTGACGCTGCCAGTTGAGGATTGCCGGCATATGTGTCCGAACCTTTGTCGCCTCTGCTGCCACACCTTCCAGACGTTGTTCCAGTAAGGCTTTAAGTTTGTCGCCTTCGGAACGACGTGCTGCGATAAACTCTTTGAATACCTCATCAAATGCCGCCAGCAAGGTGACATTCAGAGCATCCATATCCTGTTCTTCGCTTTCCATCACACCTGGCCAGCGCAAAATATCAACCGGATTTAACTGCCCTTGTCCGGCACGATCAATCACCCATAACGCATTATCAATCAGCTGTTCCGCCAGCACTTCATTGATCTGCAACTGCCCCTGGCTAACCTGACTTTCAAAACGCAAATTACATTCAATTTTGCCGCGCTCTAAGCCTTGACGGAAACGCTCACGCAGCACAGCCTCCAGATTGCGGAACGATTCCGGCAAGCGGAAGTAGGTTTCCAGATAACGTTGATTAACGGAGCGGATTTCCCAGACTGCCGTTCCCCAGTCACCTTTGAATTCTTTGCGGGCGTAACCGGTCATACTATGGATCATGGCGTGCTCTTTGATTGGCGTGAAATTAGACCGATTATACTCATCCCGCACTACGGCGTCAGTAGCCATGCAATGAAGACATAGATCACGTATAATTCGTGGCAATTTAATCAGCCAGGAATCATCATGCGTCCAAGCGGAAGAACGCCGGAACAACTACGCCCTATCACTATTACCCGTCAATTTACCTGTCATGCCGAAGGTTCTGTACTGGTTGAATTTGGTCGCACCAAAGTGCTGTGTACAGCCACCGTAACCGAAGGTGTACCGCGTTTTCTGAAAGGAAAGGGCCAGGGTTGGGTAACCGCTGAATACGGCATGCTGCCACGCTCCACCCACTCCCGCATGCACCGTGAAGCCGCATCGGGCAAACAAGGTGGCCGGACTTTAGAAATTCAGCGTCTGATCGCGCGTTCACTGCGTGCCGCGGTTGATCTGACCAAACTGGGTGAAAACACCATTACCGTGGATTGCGATGTACTGCAGGCGGATGGTGGCACACGCACTGCGTCGATTACTGGTGCTTGTGTGGCGTTAGTTGATGCACTGAACTGGTTACAAGCAAAAGGCACACTGAAAACCAACCCATTGAATTTTATGGTTGCTGCGGTTTCTGTCGGCATTTATGACGGCATCCCGGTTTGCGATCTCGATTATGACGAAGATTCCAGCGCCGAAACTGACATGAATCTGGTGATGACGGAAACCGGTAAATTGATCGAAGTGCAGGGTACTGCCGAAGGCGCACCGTTTTCTCAGGAAGAACTAATGCAGTTGCTGGAACTGGGCAAGCAGGGTATTCAGCAAATCATTCAGCATCAGCATCAGGCACTGGTCTGATATTCAGGTTCAGGTAACAAGGAAAAATCACGATGAAGGCATATCAGCGCGAGTTTATTGAATTTGCTCTGGAAAAACAGGTACTGAAGTTTGGCGAATTCACCCTGAAATCAGGTCGTAAAAGCCCTTATTTCTTCAATGCCGGTTTATTTAACTCCGGCCGCGATCTGGCCAAACTGGGCCGTTATTATGCGGCTGCACTGGTAGATAGCGGTATCGCTTACGACGTGCTGTTTGGCCCGGCCTATAAAGGGATCCCGATTGCCTCAGCTACCGCTGTGCAGTTAGCTGAACTGCATGATCAGGATGTGCCTTGGTGCTTTAACCGCAAAGAAGCCAAAGATCATGGTGAAGGTGGCAATCTGGTTGGTAGCCCGCTGAAAGGCCGCATCATGCTGGTTGATGACGTTATCACCGCCGGTACCGCCATCCGCGAATCGATGGATCTGATCCAGGCTAATGGCGCGGAACTGGCCGGCGTGTTAATTGCGCTGGATCGTCAGGAAAAAGGTAAAGGCGAGTTATCCGCCATTCAGGAAGTACAGCGCGACTATAATGCACCGGTGATTGCGATCATTACACTGGGTGATCTGATCCGTTATCTGGAAACTCAGCCGGAAATGACAGAACATCTGGAAAAAGTGAAAGCATACCGCGCCAGTTACGGTGTCTGATCTCTTTGCAGATACACGCAGATATGACAAAAGAGGAGTGATTTATCACTCCTCTTTACATTTCAGCAGGAAGAATTAATGGCGACCAGACGAGCCAAAACCACTTTCACCACGTTCTGACGTATCAAAATCATCAACGATGTTAAAACTGGCCTGCACCACCGGCATAAATACCAATTGTGCGATGCGCTCACCCGGCTGGATGGTAAAGGTGGTATTACCACGATTCCACACTGACACCATCAGTTGCCCCTGATAATCAGAGTCGATCAACCCGACCAGATTGCCAAGTACGATACCATGCTTATGACCTAAGCCAGAACGCGGCAGAATGGTGGCACACAATCCCGGATCAGCGATATGGATAGCCAGCCCGGTAGGAATCAGCTTGGTATCGCCGGGAACCAGTTCGACTGACGCATCCAGACAGGCGCGCAGATCTAAACCGGCAGAACCGGGCGTCGCGTACTCAGGCAGTGGGAATTCATTTCCGATGCGGGCATCAAGGATCTTAAGTTCAATCTGTTTCATGTTGATAGCGCTGTATGATTAATGAGATGAGTTGTTGGGCGACTTGTTGTTTGCTGGCCAGCGGCAGTTCCTGCTGTTCATTCTGCCAGAATACGGTCAGTGCATTCTGATCAGAATTAAACCCCTGTTCTGTGCAGCTGACATCGTTGGCGGCAATCATATCCAGCCCCTTGCGTTGCAGCTTATCCAGCGCATAACGAGCCACATCCTGTGTTTCGGCGGCAAAGCCTACCACAAAAGGTTTATCTGCGCGCGCTGCGACACCGGCAATAATATCGGGATTCTTCACCAGTTGTAGTGTCAGGGTGTCACTATCCGCCTGTTTCTTCATTTTTTGCGGAGCAACCGATTCCATACGGTAATCAGCCACAGCAGCACAGCCAATAAAGATCTGATGCCGGGACACTTCAGCGTCAACCGCAGCCTGCATATCCAGAGCGCTTTCGACATCAACCCGGTTTACGCCTTTCGGTGTCGGTAAATTGACGGGACCAGCAACCAGCGTCACGTTAGCACCCAATGCAGCAGCAGCCTCAGCCAGGGCAAACCCCATCTTGCCGGAACTGTGATTACTGATATAACGTACCGGATCGATCGCTTCACGCGTTGGTCCGGCCGTGATCAGAAAAGAGAGTTCAGAATAAGGTGCCGGTTGGAAAAAGCGGGTTACCTCTTCCACGATATCCAGCGGATCCAGCATACGCCCCGGCCCTACATCACCGCAGGCCTGACTGCCGACTCCTGGTCCCCAGATCTGTACACCACGCTCAGCCAACACTTTCAGATTATTCTGTGTCGCCGCGTGCAGATACATCTGCATGTTCATCGCCGGCGCGATCGCTAATGGTGCCGGACTGGCCAGACAAAGAGTCGTCAGCAGCTCATCACCCATACCAGTTGTCAGACGGGAGATAACATTGGCTGTTGCAGGGGCAACCAGAACCAGATCAGCCCATTTCGCCAGTTCGATATGGCCCATGCCGGCTTCAGCCTGCGGATCAAACATACTGTTGGCGACAATATGACCAGATACGGCCTGTAATGTCAGCGGTGTGATGAACTCCTTCGCCGCATCAGTCATTACAACGCGAACCTCTGCGCCATGTTCACGCAAACGGCGAATAATTTCTGCTGCTTTGTATGCAGCGATCCCACCAGTCACCCCCAGTAGGATCCGTTTCTGCTTTAGTGACATCACATCATCCTCATTTTTAATCTGCAGGCATAGTACATGATGGATGCCATTTAATTCCATGCTACCCTGATTGATAATTCCATTGCTCTCAGCACCAAATCAAATTTCATGAATCACAAAAGCATGGCTGTACTCAGCACACTGCGCCGCATCATCCGGACTATCGACCAGAATGAAAAAGAACTGAGTCACTTATCTGGCCTGACATTACCGCAACTGCTTATATTGCAAACGCTGCAGGCAGAACAACCGATGACGACAGGAACACTGGCAAATCGCATGGATCTGGCACAAGCAACAGTCACCAGCATTTTAGATCGGCTGGAGAACAAAAAATTGGTCGAACGGCAACGGAATCAGCTGGATAAGCGCAAAGTCTGGATCCAACTTACCAATGATGGAGCAGCCCGTCTGAATTCAGCACCAGATACCTTGCAAAGTCGTTTTGTAGAGCGCTTTCAAAATAAAAAAGAATGGGAACAATCGCTGTTGATCGCTGCTTTGGAATGTATCGCGGAACTTCTTGAGGCTCCAGATACCAGAACAGCACCCATGCTTGATAGTGGTGAACTAACCCGTTCCGGCGAGTGAGATCCCCTCGCCATTCCGCCCGCCCCCGTTCCCGTTTTTCTGCTCTATTTTGATTTAATTCCCTACCCCCCATTTATCTGCAAAAAATACTTAGCCATAGAAAATAATTTCGTTTTTTTTGATGAAAAAAAACATTTTACATAGATAAAACAAATAAAATACACAGCATTGCGATTGATATTTAAACCATTAAAAACAACAACATAAACAAATAAGTGCTTTTTTTAATCCATATTTCCTTGAAATACATGAATATTGCTTTATGGTTATAAATGATCGCATTGCTATGCATTGGTGTAGATGTTGTTTTTATTAACTAGCAAAACAAGGATATTCATGACCATAAAACTGGAAGTGAAAAACCTGTTCAAGATGTTCGGTGATCATCCTGAACAGGCTTTTAAATTACTGCATAAAGGCCTGAATAAAACCGGTATATTCAAAAAAACTAATGTGACCGTCGCAGTGCAGGATGTCAGCCTGACAATCGAGGAAGGTGAAATATTTGTCATCATGGGGCTATCTGGTTCCGGCAAATCAACCTTGGTGCGTCTGCTGAATCGCTTGATAGAACCAACGCGTGGTCAGGTGTTGTTAGATGGGGAAGACATCGCAGCCATCGCTGACGATGCGCTACGCCAAGTCCGTCGCAATAAAATCAGCATGGTTTTCCAGTCCTTTGCGCTGATGCCGCATATGAGTGTGTTAGAAAACACCGGTTTTGGACTTGAGCTGGCCGGTGTTGATAAAGAAACTCGCAATGAGCGTTCATTAGTAGCCTTGGAACAGGTCGGTTTGGCGCATTGTGCAGACTCATACCCAGATGAATTATCCGGTGGCATGAAACAACGCGTAGGTCTTGCCCGAGCATTAGCCAATGACCCTGATGTGCTACTGATGGATGAAGCATTCTCTGCGTTAGATCCCCTGATCCGAACAGAAATGCAGGATGAACTGCTTAAATTACAAAACAAACACCAGCGTACTATTGTTTTTATTTCTCACGATCTCGATGAAGCCATGCGCATTGGTGATCGCATTGCCATCATGCAAGACGGAGAACTGATTCAGGTCGGCTGTCCTGATGAAATATTAAACAATCCCGCCAATGATTATGTGAAAGCTTTTTTCCGCGGTGTTGATTTAGCGAATGTTTTCTCTGCCCGGGATGTTGCAAGCCGACGTCAAATTCCACTCATCAAAAAACACGCCACTAATGGCCCCGTTGCAGCGCTGAAACAGCTGAAAGATCAAGACCGCGACTTTGGTTATGTAGTCGACCGTAGCCGGCGCTTTATTGGTGTGGTTTCTATTGAGTCGCTCGAAAGGGCCGCGATGGGTAAGCATCCGCTGGACAGCGCATTACTTGAAAATCCACAGCCTATTTTGGCTGATACGCCAGTCAATGAACTAATTGGCCTTGTTGCCGACTCCCCCTGCCAAGTACCTGTTGTCGATAACGATGGTTTTTATGTTGGCCTGATATCTAAAGCCAACTTGTTACAAACACTCGATCGGAATAATGCGGCATGATGAAAAAATATCAATTAATTATATTTACGCTTCTGATGGCGCTGATTTACCCGCTTTATGCCGAAGAGCAAACCACATCAGACGTTGCCCCTCAGGGTAACATGAGCGTTGCAGAGTCCATATCCAGCACAACAGATCCTTGGGGAAATGCTGAGTCAACGGAAGCAACATCGCCAGATGCCGCATGGTTGAATACCGAGATAGATCCGCAAACTGACATTGTTAAATTCGATGCCTTACATCCGTTTAAATCGACCGTGATCCCCTTAGATAATTGGATAGAAGGTGGCATTAACTGGGCAGTTGATAACTTCCGCCCTATGTTTCAACTGATTCGGGTACCGGTTGAAGTCACTCTGAACAGTGTTGAAACCGCTCTGCAAGCGATCCCATCAACCATCATGATCATTCTGCTGGCCTTATTATCATGGCAGTTAGTGAGTGCGCGCATGGCGATTGGTACGGTCGTGAGCCTAGTCTTGATCGGCTTGATTGGCACATGGCAGGAAGCCATGACAACACTGTCGTTGGTTTTAACATCGCTGTTTTTCTGTTTACTGATCGGTTTACCAGCCGGAATATGGCTGACCAGAAGCGATCGGGCTTCCGCCATTGTTCGTCCTTTATTAGATGCCATGCAGACAACACCTGCATTCGTTTACCTGATCCCTATAGTCATGCTGTTTGGTATCGGTAATGTCCCCGGTGTCGTGGTAACCATCATATTCGCTTTACCACCGGTTATTCGCTTAACCATGCTTGGAATTCGTCAAGTACCTGAAGATCTGATTGAAGCAGCACATTCGTTTGGTGCGAACTCACGACAACTATTGTTTAAGGTGCAGTTGCCATTAGCAATGCCAACCATCATGGCGGGGGTAAACCAAACGCTGATGTTGTCGTTATCGATGGTGGTTATCGCCTCCATGATCGCTGTCGGTGGTTTAGGTCAGATGGTGCTGCGCGGCATCGGACGTCTCGATATGGGCATGGCCTCTGTCGGCGGTGTCGGGATCGTCCTGCTCGCTATTGTTTTAGATCGTTTAACACAAGCCATGGGTCAAAAATCTCACGACAAGAATACCCGTCATTGGCATCAACGCGGACCAATCGGTCTTTTCTTCCGACTCACTAGTCGGATCAATAATTAACCCTTCATTTATCAGGAGAGAACGCAATGTTTGAACCGAAAAAAATAATCGCGCTGAGTACCATTTTACTGAGCACCCATGTGCTGGCTAACACCGGGTTACCCGGTAAAGGTATCAGTATGCAACCCATCGAAAGCACTGTTGCAGAAGAAGCCTTTCAGACACTGCTGGTTAGCAAACTGCTTACTCAACTGGGTTACGACGTAAAACCAGCTAAAGATGTTGATTACAACGTCGGATATACCACTGTAGCCAACGGTGATGGCACCTTCCTGACCTTTAACTGGGCACCATTGCATAATGACAAATATGCTCAGGCGGGTGGTGACGAAAAATTTTATCGTCAGGGCACCTATGTAGCAGGTGCTGCACAAGGTTATTTGATCGACAAGAAGACCGCCGATAAGTACAAAATTACCAATATAGCGCAACTAAAAGACCCTAAAATTGCAGCGCTGTTTGATGCCGATGGTAACGGCAAAGCTGATTTAGCAGGGTGTAACCCTGGTTGGGGTTGTGAAGCCGTCATCAATCACCAAATCAAAACATTCGGGCTCTCTGACACGGTGACACACAACCAAGGAAACTATGCAGCCATCATCGCTGACACCATTACCCGCTATAAAGGTGGTAAACCGATCCTTTACTACACGTGGACCCCCTATTGGGTGAGTGGTGAATTAGTACCAGGTAAAGACGTAACCTGGCTTGAAGTTCCATTCTCCTCACTCCCCGGAGATCGTAAAGATGTCGACACCAAGCTTGCGAATGGAAAAAACTACGGCTTCCAGATGAATGAAATGCATATTGTTGCTAATAAAGCGTTTGTAGCCAAAAACCCGGCAGCAGCGAAATTATTTGCCATCATGAAACTGCCAATTAATGACATCAGTGCCGAGAATATGCAGATGAAGGCCGGTCAGAACAAACCAGCTGACATCGAGCGTCATACTGATGGGTGGATTGCTGCACACAAGAAGCTGGTTGATAGCTGGTTAGCAGAGGCGCAGGCGGCAGCAAAACAACCCACACCATCGCCATAACATAATGATTTTACTGCAAAATTAAGGAGCTCCGGCCTCTTTTTTTAGGTCAAATATGATTGTTGCAGCTGTGTTGTTTGGCAGTTCTGCGAAACCTGGGTTTTCGTTATAACCATTGTTTAAACTCATCAATTACAATGGATATTCCGCATGGCAATTACTGACTGGCCGGAAGATGAACGCCCCCGGGAAAGATTATTGCAGCGGGGTGCCAGTGCGTTAAGTGATGCAGAGTTACTGGCAATTTTTCTGCGTACCGGGGTGGCTGGCTGTAATGCCATTGAGCTGGCAAGAAACCTATTGCAGGAGTTCGGTTCGTTACGGGCATTGCTTGGTGCAGAACAGGCGCAGTTTTGTCGGGCTCACGGTCTGGGGCCAGCGAAATATGTGCAACTGCAGGCGGTATTAGAAATGAGCAACCGCTATCTGTCGGAATGTCTGCAACGTGGCGATGCCTTGACCAGTCCACAGCTAGTCCGGCGTTATCTGCAGGCCCAGTTACGCGATCGGCCCCGCGAAGTATTTGCGATGCTGTTACTGGATAATCAGCATCGCGTTCTCAGGTTTTGTGAATTATTTTTTGGTACAATTGATGCGGCTAGTGTCTATCCACGGGAAATCGTGCAGACAGTATTAAAACATAATGCTGCCGCTGTCATTCTCTGTCATAATCACCCGTCCGGCGTAGCCGAACCAAGTCACGCCGATCGCCATATCACTGAGCGTATTTGCGACGCTTTACGTCTGATCGACGTGCGGGTGTTGGATCACTTTGTGATAGGAGATGGGGATCCCGTCTCTTTTGCCGAACGCGGATGGTTATAAAACGATCCTGACAAGGGCTTTTTGCTTGATCTTGTCGGGGCGATGCTGTATAAAATGCCGCCTTCTATCTTGTGCTCTGCTATACGGCAGCGGGGCAACAGAAAATGCGCGAGCAGAAGTAAGATTTTTGGAGAGACAACATGTCTAGAGTGTGTCAAGTAACCGGTAAGCGTCCGACAGTGGGGAACAACCGTTCTCACGCTAAAAACGCGACCCGTCGCCGTTTCCTGCCTAACCTGCAATCTCACCGTTTCTGGGTTGAAGGCGAGAAGCGTTTTGTTACCCTGCGTTTAACACCGAAGGGTATGCGTATCATCGACAAGCTGGGTATCGAAGCTGTATTGGCTGATATCCGTGCTCGTGGCGAAAAGGTGTAAGGAGATAAATCATGGCTAAAGGTGCTCGCGAAAAAATTCGTCTGAACTCCAGCGCCGGTACTGGTCACTTCTACACTACGACCAAGAACAAGCGCACCATGCCTGAGAAAATGGAGATCAAAAAATTTGATCCTGTTGTTCGTCAGCATGTAATTTACAAGGAAGGCAAGATCAAGTAATTGGTCTGGCGTTCTGAAAAACCCGGTCTTGTGCCGGGTTTTTTGTTATCAGCCGGTCACCATATGCTGACCGACAAAACTATTTTCCTGTTACTTGATAGGAGCGCATCATGGCTGCTGCAGGTACGCTATTTATTATTTCCTCGCCCAGTGGCGCAGGAAAATCCAGTCTGTTAACAGCGTTATTGTCTCGCTATAACAGCGATGGCCGGATGGCACTTTCTGTTTCTCACACCACGCGTGCGATGCGCCCTGGCGAAGAGAACGGCGTGCATTACCACTTTGTCAGCAAAGAAGAATTTCAGGCGTTGATCGCCCGTGATGCTTTTTTTGAATGGGCAGAAGTATTCGGTAATTATTACGGCACATCCAAAGAATTGATAGAACAGGCGCTGGCTAAAGGTATCGATGTATTCCTTGATATCGACTGGCAGGGCGCACGTCAGATCCGCGAACTGTATAACGCAACCCAATCTATTTTTGTGTTGCCGCCAAGTTTGCCAATTCTGGAACAACGACTGATTGGCCGCGGTCAGGACAGCACTGAAGTTATTGCCAAGCGCATGGCGCAGGCGGTTTCAGAAATGTCGCACTATCCTGAATATGACTATCTGATCATCAATGATGATTTTGAACAGGCATTGCAACAATTGCATGCCATCGTACTGGCGGGTCGCGCAAAACTGCGTCCGCAGGCTATTTGTCACGCCGAACTGCTGAATCAGCTACTGGCGGGATAAATTAAAACCAAGTAGAATTTTCACCCTCGATTTATATGGGAGTTTGCTATGGCACGCGTTACTGTTGAAGATGCGGTAAAACAAGTTGGCAACCGCTTTGATTTGGTGCTGGTGGCCGCTCGCCGCGCTCGTCAGCTTGCCGTTCAGGGCAAAGAACCGCTGGTAGATGAAGAAAATGACAAACCAACCGTGATCGCATTGCGCGAAATCGAAGAAGGTTTGATTTCTAATCAGTTCATGGATGCGCAAGAGCGTATCGAACAGCAGCAGCAGGAAGCGAGTGAACTGGCTGCCGTAGCAGCGCTGACTCAGGATCGCGATTACGGATTCTAAGCATTCATTTGTTGCTTATTACGAACGGCACCCTAGTGGTGCCGTTTTTGTCATTATTTACAAGTGTGCGGAATAATCGCAAACTGCGGGATATGGTTGTACGCCGATGAGTCGTGAAGCGGGGTCACTTTTGTATCTGTTTGAAGATCTGAAAATATTACTGGGCAGCTATCTGCCCGAAGAGCAGGTGACCCGGGTCCAGGATGCCTTTCTGGTCGCACGCGATGCTCATGAAGGGCAAACCCGTTCCAGTGGCGAACCCTATATCACCCATCCTGTTGCAGTAGCGACGATCCTGGCAGAAATGCATCTGGATTATGAAACCATTTCTGCAGCCTTAATGCATGATGTGATCGAAGATACCCCGGTTACGAAAGAACAACTGGCCTTGCAGTTTGGTCCGGCGGTAGCTGAGCTGGTTTCCGGCGTATCCAAACTCGATAAACTCAAATTCCGTGATCATAAAGAAGCACAGGCAGAAAACTTCCGCAAAATGGTCATGGCCATGGTACAGGATATCCGCGTTATCCTGATCAAACTAGCCGACCGTACGCATAATATGCGGACGCTTGGTGCCTTGCGTCCCGATAAACGTCGCCGTATCGCCCGCGAAACACTGGAAATATTCTCACCCATCGCCAACCGCCTCGGTATTCACACCTTCAAGAGTGAGCTGGAAGAGCTTGGTTTTGAAGCTCTTTACCCGATGCGCGCCCGTATTCTGCGCGAATCGGTAAAACGTGCCCGTGGTAACCGTAAAGAGGTGATTGATTCCGTTTATAAGGAGATCGCTGGTCGTCTGCAGGACGCTGGTATCAAAGCGGAAGTCTGTGGCCGCGAGAAAAATCTCTATTCCATCTACAACAAGATGGTGAAAAAAGAGCTGCGCTTTTATGAAGTCATGGATATCTATGCCTTCCGCGTGATTGTCGATGATATTGATACCTGTTACCGGGTGCTCGGTCAGATGCACAGCCTGTATAAACCCCGCCCCGGTCGTTTCAAAGATTATATTGCCATTCCCAAAACCAACGGTTATCAGTCCCTGCACACCTCGCTCGTCGGGCCGCATGGTGTGCCGGTAGAGATCCAGATCCGTACCGAATATATGGATCAGATGGCAGACAAGGGGGTGGCGGCACACTGGGCTTACAAGAGTAACGGTGATATCACTGGCAGCACGGCCCAGATCCGTGCGCAACGCTGGATGAAAAACCTGCTGGAACTGCAGCAAAGTGCCGGCAGCTCATTTGAATTTATTGAGAGTGTCAAAACGGATCTTTTCCCGGATGAAATTTATGTATTCACACCGGAAGGCCGTATTCTGGAACTGCCGGCAGGCGCGACACCTGTCGATTTTGCTTATGCCGTACACACCGATATCGGCAACAGCTGCGTTGGTGCCCGTGTTGAACGTCAGCCCTTCCCGCTCAGCCGCCCGCTGACATCCGGACAAACAATAGAGATTATTACAGCACCGGGTGCCCGTCCGAATGCAGCCTGGCTGAACTTCGTGGTGACCTCGCGGGCCCGGACCAAAATCCGCCAGTTCCTAAAAAACTTGCGTGCCGAAGAATCCATTATTCTCGGCCGGCGTCTGCTCAGCCATTCACTGGGTGGGAAAAAATTCGAAGAGATTCCGGCGGAAAACCTGCAACAAGTCTTACAGGATACCCGGCATGAATCACTGGATGGTCTGCTGGCTGATATCGGCCTTGGTAACCAGATGAGTGTGGTCATAGCCCGGCGTCTGCTGGGGCAGCATGAACAGGAACCGGAGAAAAAAACTTCTCCGGCTTACCGCAAACTGCCAATCCGGGGCGCCAGCGGTATGCTGGTCAGTTTTGCCAAATGCTGCCGCCCTATTCCCGGTGATGCCATCGTTGCCCATATCAGTCCGGGCAAAGGGCTGGTGGTACATCAGGAAGGCTGTCCGAACATCCGCGGTTATAACCGGGAACCGGATAAATACCAGCCGGTACAATGGGATATGGAACATTTAGGCGAGCAGGAATTTAAAACCGGTATCCAGGTCGAGGTGGTTAATCATCAGGGGGTACTGGCACAGCTGGCCAATGTAATTTCCGCAACAGGTGCCAATATTCACAGCATCAGTACCGAAGAAAAAGATGCGCGCGTGTATCAGGTAAACCTGCTGATTACAGCCAAACATCGTGTTCATCTGGCGGACATTATGCGTAAAATCAGAGTAATGCCGGATGTATTACGCGTTAACCGCACCACCAGCCGGCTACGCACCAAAGAAGCCGAGTCATGAATTCTGAGCGACTTGCCCGTATCCGGCTGATGCTTTCATTGCGTCAGCCGGATCTGACGGTTTGTCTGGAACGGGTAAATAAAGCACATAATATTGCTGCCATTATCCGGACCTGTGATGCGGTCGGTATTCATGAAATGCACGCCGTCTGGCCGGAGGAGCTGCGGGAAAATAACCGTGCAGCCAAAGGCAGCCATAATTGGGTCAGACTGAATCGCCATGACACCATAGTGCAGGCTATTGCCGCCCTTAAGCAGCAGAATATGCAAATTCTGGCCAATGAAAGCTGGTGGCAGAAATTACAATTGCATCCTTCCGAGTGGAATGCAGAAGATCCGCAGGCTCAGGTATAGCTGCTTTCATTCGCAATAAATAACATTTCAAATGAATGTTAATGCGCTGTTATCGTTCATCCGCTATACTGTAACCGCTCCCATAATCCGCTATTTAGCCGCTGTAACGAGGTTCCAGTATGTACAAAGTCGTTATCTCTGACCTGGATGGTACCCTGCTGAATAACCAGCATCATGTTTCAACGCATACCCGAAAAGTCTTAAAGAAACTGGTCACCGAAGGGACCAAATTTATCGTGGCTACCGGCCGCCATCATATTGACGTGAAAGCGATCCGGACTGCATTGGGGCTGGATATTTATCTGGTGACATCAAATGGGGCGGTAGTGACCGATAAGCAGGATGAGATGATCTTTAACTGCACCTTGCCAGCGGATATTGCACAGGCGTTATCCGAGATGCCGCTGCCGGATCCCGAGATTGCCGTTAATATCTATACACCGGATGCCTGGTTTACCAATAAAGAAATGCCGGAGTATCTGGAGTATCACAAAGACACCGGTTTCTGCTATACCAAGACGGATTTAGTCGCGCTGGACAAAAGCAGCATCAATAAATTCTTTTTTATCGCTGAACATGAACCGTTGCTGGAACTGGAAAACACCCTGCTGGAACGTTATGCCGGTCAGCTGAGCATTGCCTTTTCACAACCAGACTGTCTGGAAGTGATGGCTTTGGGTGTCAATAAAGGGGCGGCGATTACATCTATTCTGGAACAGCACGATATTCCGCTCAGCTCGGCCATCGCGTTCGGTGATGGTATGAATGATTACGAAATGTTGTCAGTGGTCGGGCACGGTGTGGTCATGGGCAATGCTCATGATCGTCTGAAAATGGCACTGCCGGATCTGCCGCGGGCCGGGATCAATGATGAAGATGGTGTAGCAGAATATCTGCAGCAATTGCTGCTGGCCGAGTAGCTTTTTTAACGCCGCCAGCGACGAAACAACGTCAGATCGTATAAACTGGACAGAATATTTTCTGTACGGGAAACCTTATGCCGTTGTCACGTTTTGTCTTGTCTGGCCTGCTGATTACACTGGTGGGATGCAGTAATACCACCAGCACATCCGGAAGTAACACCAATGCGGATGTTGCTTCCGACATGTCGGCCAGATTACAGAAAGAACTCTCACCATTGTTCAGCGGCACAATCCAGCGACAGGCTGAACAGGCCGTCTTCACGCCTTGTGGCAGTAACCAGCAATGGCAGTTGGTGATGGATGACAGTTTCTGGCAACAATGGCAACAACTCGGTTCACCGCAGACCTTACAGGCCAGTCTGAGTGGTCAGCTCACTCCCGGCGCCGGCCGCGGAGCGCCCTTCAGCCTTGAAGCCAGGCAAGTTTCCCGTATAACCACCAATCAGAGTCTGTGTCAGAGCAGCAGTGAAAACTACCTGCTGAAGGCCGGCAATAATCAGCCATTCTGGTCACTGATCATTGATGGTCAGCAGGCATCGCTGACCACCCCCGATGGTGTGGATAGTTATCAGCTTACCGATGTCTCCCGTCCGGCAGAAAAACAGTTACAGCTGGCACTGGATAATCAGTCCGGCAAACAAGCGAAGCTGAATCTGCAACCTGGTTACTGTCAGGATGCGGACAGCCGGCAATGGCTTGGTTACGTGGTAACGCTTGAACTGGATGATGGTCAGACGCTCTCCGGCTGTGCGGAACAGGGGAAATCACTGACGCAACAACAACCGGCACATGACTGGCGAGGCCATGATGACACGCAGAAGGCAGACATCCGCCTAGTGCTGGAAAGTAATTATCAGGCAAAAATGATTCACACCCGTGCAACCGGACCGGAAGTAATCTACGAAGGCGCCTGGCAACCACAACAAGATCCGACCATCCGGGTGATGTTTAATCAGCGCATGGGCTTACCGATCAATGAAAGCATTACCTTCCACTGGAAAGATAACTCACTGACTGCAGATTACCGCGAGCTGGAAGCTGGCAAGGCCTATTTTGATAAGCCGCTGGTACTGACAGCGAACAATGGCAGTGAAAATACCGGCGCAACGGATTCCGCGACCCTCCCCGCAGGTTCAGCCGCGGTAGTCATTGCACCACCGGCAGCGCAGGAAATTCCGGCCGGTGAAAGCAGTTTTGCACAGAATGAAACGGTACTGAGTGGCACCTCTGCAGCAGCGGCAACCAGCATGACCACCGGTATGGCAAATAACAGCTCTGCCGTAACATCAGGAACAACTGCGGCGGCGGCGATGGCGAGTTTCTCGGCCGGTATACTGCAGGCATCCGTGCAAGCGGATAATGCCATTGAGCAGGCTCTGCGTCAGTTTCTGGAGAGTAGTGGCAGTCAGGCCAGTGGCACGCAGTATCGTTATGTGAAAGCTGATCTGAACGGTGACGGTTCGCTGGATGCTCTGGCAGAAATGAACTGGTGTGATAAATCCGGCTGTATCTGGCTGGTACTGCAGGGTAACAACGGTCAGTATCAGCAGGTCGGCCGGCTGGAGGGCTTCAGTGGTACGGTGATGGTGGCGCCATCAGCCCACAACGGCTGGTTTGATCTGCTGACACCATCAACGGAGCAGGCAAATACCTACCTGACGCTGGAACATGATGGCAACGCCTATCCGTCACGCCCGGTGGTCAGCAATCAGCCACCACCTGATCCGAACACCTTGCTGCAACTGCGTTTCGAGGGTGATAACTGGCTGACAATACCGTAATCCATCTTTATCCCTCTTTGCAAAGAGGCTGCGATCATCCGTGGCCTCTTTGCTGGAAAATCCGGCACCGTCCGCTATAATCCCCGCCCCTTTGATCGAAGAGAACTTATCATCATGGCCCGTACCGCATCCGCACTGCATATTCTGGTAAAAACAGAAGCTCAGGCAGTGGATATTATGAAACAGCTGGAGGCAGGCGCCAATTTTCAGCAGCTGGCAAAAAAATATTCTACCTGTCCGTCGAAAAAGCGCGGCGGCGATCTGGGGGAATTTAAAAAGGGGGATATGGTGGCAGCATTCGATAAAGCGGTGTTTTCCTGCGAACTGCTACAGCCAGTCGGTCCGGTTAAAACCCGCTTTGGTTATCACATCATCAAAGTGTTATACCGTTCATAGGTACATCCAGTCACCTGGTCTGCCGTCACGGTCTCACTGGAATGCAGTAATGCTTGTCCACAGATGATCCAGAGAGGAATGACACCGTTAAACCGGAGGCCTGATGGGCCTCCGGTTTGGGTGTTAATGTGAAGCAGGAGCAATGGCAGGAACAGCAGCTTTGTGCTGAAGCCAGCCCGACTCATAAAACCATTGTGTCATGTCAGGTAACAGATACATCGTGCATAACAAACCAACAATCGCCAGAACAATCGTATATGGCAACGCCATCCACATCATACGGCCATAAGACATCCGCACCAGCGGTGCCAGTGTTGAGGTCAGAAGAAACAGGAATGCTGCCTGTCCGTTCGGCGTCGCGACCGACGGTAAGTTAGTACCGGTATTAATTGCCACTGCCAGCAAATCAAAATGATCACGGGAAATGACATTGTTCACCAGTGCGGTATGCGCTTCATTGATATATACCGTTCCGACAAACACATTATCACTCACCATCGACAACACACCGTTGGCAATATAGAACAGAGTCAGCTGCATCTCTTGCGGCGCCGAAAGTACCATCTGAATCAGTGGTCTGAATAGTTCCTGATCGATGATCACCGCAACGACAACGAAAAAGACCGAAAGCAGTGCGGTAAACGGTAACGACTCTGTAAATGCCCGGCCAATAGCATGTTCATCAGATACACCGGTAAAGGTGGTGGCCAGAATAATCACCGACAACCCGATCAAACCGACCGCCGCCAGATGGAATGCCAGACCAACAATCAGCCAGACACAGATAATGGCCTGACAGACCAGCTTGAGCCGCTCTTGCGTTGTCCGGTGAGTATCATCATGATCTGCAGACTTTTTCAGGATCTGATAAACCGATTCAGGAATAGCTGCGCCATAACCGAACCATTTCAACTTTTCTATCAGCACACATGTTGCTAAACCGCAAAACAGAACAGGAATCGAGACCGGGGACATACGGATAAAGAACTCACCAAAATTCCAGCCAGCCATTTCACCGATGATCAGGTTCTGCGGTTCGCCCACCAGCGTACAAACCCCACCCAGAGCCGTACCTACCGCTGCATGCATCAGCAGACTGCGCAGAAACGCCCGGAACTGTTCCAGATCGGCATAATGCTGCTTGTGAATACTCTCATCGTTATTAATGTCATGTTCCGGATGAGTTGAGACATATTTGTGATAAACAGAATAGAAACCGACAGAGATACTGATGACCACCGCGACAACCGTCAGCGCATCAAGAAACGCTGACAGAAAAGCGGCCATCACTGAAAACGCCAGAGAAAGCGCCATTTTTGAGCGAACGGAAATTAACAGCTTAGTAAAAACATACAGTAACAACTGGCGGACAAAATAAATGCCGGCCACCATAAACATCAGCAATAACAGTACTTCAAGATTAGCACTGAGTTCATGTTTCACCTGTTCAGCCGATGTAAGACCTGAGAATACGGCTTCCAGCGCCAGCAGGCCGCCCGGCAATAATGGGTAACATTTCAAGGCCATACTGAGGGTAAAAATGAATTCCGCGACCAGCAACCAGCCGGCGATGAACGGATTAATTGCAACCACAAACGGGTTGATCAGCAGAAATAGCAGGATGGTAATTTTGTACCATCGGGGGGTACTTCCCAAAAAATTACGAGCCAATGCTCTGGTCATACTTGCAACCATAAATTTCTCCGCGAAAAATAAACATGTTAATAAATAAGATCAATAAACGCGCGACGGCTCAGGATATGAACCTGAGCCGGGTCGTTTTGCGGGCATTTATAAATTGCATAGCAATCGTCATACCAATGAATTAATCATGATTCCGGTAACCATTGCTATTGCCTTCTGTAAATGCATTTCAGATTATGTACGTTTACTCACCCTTAGGGAATAATGATGCAATACAAAACACTGCAAACTTTACTGCTTCTGGCCGGATCTGTGACGATCAGCCATGCTTCGGTAGCTGGTGAAACGCTGGATCGCATCAAAGAGCGTGGCGAACTGATCGGTGTTATGGATCAGGCTTATCCACCCTACTCTTTTCTGAATGATAAGAATGAAATGGACGGCATGGATGTCGATCTGACGAAAGAGTTTGCCCGCCGTCTGGGCGTTAAGGCCAAAATCGAAACCCCGGCCTGGGAAGTGACTACTGCAGGTAACTGGCGTGGACGCTGGGATATCTGTATCTGCTCCATGACACCCGATGCACAACGTGCCCGCTCACTGGATTTCGTGACACATTACTACAGCTCACCAGCTGTACTGGTTACCTCTGTTAATGGCAATCCGTTAACCAAACTTGCTGATATGGAAGGCAAAAAGATTGCCGCACAGCAGGGTGGCTCTTATGAGCGCTATCTGAATCAGACACTGAAAATGGAAGGTTACGGTGCCAAACCGGTTACTTATCCATTCAAGACCGTACAGGTAATGCCATACGGCAGCGAAGATCTGGAATATCAGGATCTGTCGCTGGGCGCCGGCAAGCGTATTGACGGTCTGGTTTCCAACCTGGTTACCGCCAATGAACGTCTCAGCAAAATGCCGGGCAAATTCAAGATTATCGGTGAACCACTGTTTGAAGACCCGAACTGGGTAGCGATCGACAAGGGTGACAAAGAGTGGCGTGACACTGTCGTGAAGATTTTTGACGACATGCGTAAAGATGGCACACTGCAGAAAATTACCGTGAAATGGATCGGTACTGATATTTCCCGCTAATTAAAGCCACTAGTCAAACTACGAAACAAGGGCGAGTTTTCGCCCTTGTTTATGCTTTGCTAACTGCATTTTGTGACGTATTCCGCTAAACTAGCGCCTTTCCTATAGACTCCACCTGAAAGGATTTCTCATTGAACCGCAACACCATCATGACCAGCAAATTTAAGTGGCAGGTATCGCTGGTCTGGCTGGCGCTGATGATCGGCTTTATCTGGTTTATTGCCAAATTCGATCTCGATATGGCCTATGTATGGGAAAAACTGCCTTTTCTGGCAGGCCTGCATCTTTCCCCTGATGGTTTTATCCAGGGTGTCCCGCTGACCATTTATGTCTGCGTTATAGCAATGCTGGCTTCCGTTATCCTGGGCTTATTGGCGGCGCTGGGGCGTCTGAGTCTGAACCCTCTCGCCTACGGAATATCAACTTTCTATACATCGTTTTTCCGCGGCACGCCGTTGCTGCTGCAGGTATTGCTGATCTATCAGGGGCTGCCGCAAATTGGCCCGATCCCGACGGCAATCCCGTCGGGCATTATCGCGCTGGCACTTTGTTATGGTGCTTACCTGAGCGAAATTTTCCGTTCCGCGATCGTGGCTATCCCGCGTGGTCAATGGGAAGCCGCCATGGCGCTGGGACTTAAAAAGCACCAGACGTTCCTGAAAGTGATCCTGCCACAATCGATGAAAGTAGCGATCCCGCCGGGTATGGCAATGTTCATTGCGATGCTGAAAGATTCATCACTGGTTTCAGTAATGGGTTTATGGGAAATCATGTTCCTGGCCCAAAGCTATGGCCGTTCAGCCTACCGCTACATGGAAATGCTGATCACGGCAGCGGTGATTTACTGGATCCTCTCTTTCCTGCTGGAACTGATTCAGGCCAGATTGGAGAAAGTCTTCCACGGTGGTAAAACACGTTAATCCGTTTTTTATTCCAGAGGTGCGTTTTTGACGAAGTATCAGGTCACAGCTAAAGAAAAACGCATCCTCCCCTGGCTCGCGGCCGTCGGCTTCTTTATGCAGGCACTCGACGGCACGATCCTTAACACCGCCTTACCCACTATCGCCGCAGATTTTCACGAAAGCCCCCTGCAGATGCAGGCTGCCATCATCAGCTATATGCTGACTGTCGCCATGCTGATCCCGGCCTCCGGCTGGCTCGCGGATCGATTTGGTACCCGCAACGTTTTCCTGTTTTCTATTTTCCTGTTCACCGCCGGTTCGCTTTTCTGTGCAGAATCAACTTCTCTTTCACAGATGGTTGTTGCCCGTATTGTTCAGGGTGTTGGCGGAGCATTGCTGGTACCGGTAGGGCGGCTCGCAATATTGCGCGTGTTTCCCAAAGAGGAATTTCTGAGCGCCATGTCGATGGTGGTAATTCCCGGCCTGATTGGTCCGTTAATCGGCCCGTTACTGGGTGGTTTGCTGGTGGAACATGCGACCTGGCAATGGATCTTCTTAATCAACCTGCCAATCGGCCTGATAGGCTGTGTACTGGCATTTTTCTTCATGCCCAATATCCGGGAGAAGACCGCATCCTTTGACTGGAAAGGATACTTGTTCTTCAGCAGTGGCGTTGTGTTGCTGTCGATTGCTATTCAGCGACTGGGCACGCCTGACGCCAGCGTCACCTCGTTCCTGTTACTGGCCATACCGGGTGCTCTGGGGCTGTACACCTATTTCTGGCACAGCCAGCGCCATCCGCATGCGCTGTTCAGCCGCGCACTGTTCAAAATCACCAGCTTCCGCATCGGTATTCTGGGTAACCTGATAGCACGTCTGGGCAGCGGTGCGATCCCTTTCCTCACGCCGCTGTTTTTACAAGTGGCTCTTGGCTTCAACCCGACACATGCCGGCCTCACGATGGTTCCGATTGCACTCGGCGCAATGAGTACCAAATTACTGGCGAACCGGGTGGTAAGGCGTCTGGGTTTCCGGCCGGTATTAATGCTGAATACCCTATTGCTCGGAGCCCTGATCGCCGTTTTTTCTTCCGTGAGTAACGAAACACCCTATGCGTTATTGCTGCTCTATCTCGCTTTGCTCGGTGTATTCAACTCCATGCAGTTTACCGCGATGAATACGCTGACCTTAAGTGAACTTGAGCGGGAAGAAGCCAGCAGTGGCAACAGTTTGTTGTCGGTGGTAATGCAGCTTTCCATGAGTCTTGGTGTAGCGATATCCGCCACCTTATTCGCTTTGTTCTATGGTAGTGGCGCCGTGCTGCAGGGATCACAGGCCAATAGCAGTCAGCAGGCAGAAATCCTCTCCGCGTTTCATGACACCTATATCACGGTTGGTTGCCTCAGCATGCTGGCTACGCTGATTTTCCGCCGCCTGCCGCAAAAAAATCATTCACTTTCTTCTGCGGAAGAAGAGCCTGTTATCAGGAGATAACCATGTTTAAAGCCTTACTGTTAGAACAACAAGATAAGCAGACTATCGCGTCAATTACCCAGCTGGATGAAAGTCAGTTACCCGCCGGTGACGTTACTGTCGCGGTAAAATATTCCTCGCTGAATTATAAAGATGGTCTCGCTATTACCGGCAAAGGCAAGATCGTGCGCCAATGGCCGATGGTACCGGGCATTGATTTTGTCGGTACCGTACTCGACTCGGCAGACAATCGTTACCAAGCCGGTGACGAAGTCGTGCTGACAGGCTGGGGTGTCGGTGAAGGTCACTGGGGTGGCATGGCGGAAAAAGCCCGCGTAAATGCCGACTGGCTGGTACCGTTAACCGCGGGATTGACCCCGTTGCAGAGTATGCAGATCGGTACCGCCGGACTCACTGCGATGCTGTGTGTCATGGCGCTGGAAGATGCCGGGTTAACCCCCGAACAGGGTGAAATTCTGGTGACCGGTGCCAGCGGCGGTGTTGGCAGTGTGGCAGTCAGCCTGCTGGCGGTCCGTGGTTACAGCGTGGTTGCCGCAACCGGCCGTGAAGCCAATCATGAACTGTTGCTCAAACTGGGTGCCAGCAGGGTAATTTCCCGCGATGAACTACTGACCCCGATCAGAGCGCTGGATAAACAAGTCTGGGCAGGTGCCGTTGATACGGTTGGCAGCACTGTGCTGGCCAAAATCCTGTCACAGGTGAATTATGGCGGTGCCGTCGCGGCCTGTGGGCTGGCTGGTGGTTTTGATCTGCCAACAACGGTAATGCCATTTATTCTGCGTAATGTGCGTCTGCAGGGCGTGGATTCGGTGATGTGTCCGTTTGCCCGTCGCCAGTTGGCGTGGCAACGTCTGGCTGAACTGTTACCCGCCAGCTTCTATCAAGATGCCTGTGAAGAGATCACGCTGGAGAAAGCACCGGAAGCCGCGGCCAGAATCATGGATGGCCAGATCACCGGTCGTGTGGTCATTAAAATCTGATTTTCATAATTGCTCATATACCAACGGGGTGTTGCAGGCTTTATATTACACCCCGTTTACTGCACCACGCTGCCGGCCCGACCTGATATATCATTTCCCGTATTGATAACTTTACAGTGCCAAACAGCAGCAGTTAGATTGAGCTTCATTTCTCATTTCATTGCGACAAGGACGATTTCTCATGAAAGACGCAACACTGGCGCTGCACCATGGCTTCCAGAATGATCCGACTACCAAATCCGTAGCCGTGCCTATCTATCAGACCGTAGCTTACGAATTCGATAATGCCCAGCATGGCGCGGATCTGTTCAATCTGGAAGTTCCGGGCAACATCTATACCCGCATAATGAACCCGACCAATGACGTGCTGGAAAAACGTCTGGCGGCACTGGAAGGTGGTATTGCGGGATTAGTAGTTTCAGCCGGCAGTGCTGCGATCAACTACGCCATCCAGACCCTGACCCGCGCCGGAGACAACATTGTTTCGACTCCGCAACTGTATGGCGGTACCTACACATTATTCGCGCATATGTTCCCAAGCTTTGGGGTCGATGTGCGTTTTGCCCGCGATGACTCACCGGAAGCAATTGCGGAACTGATTGATGACAAGACCAAAGCGGTGTATTGCGAAAGTATCGGTAACCCGGCTGGTAATATTGTGGATCTGGAAGGGCTGGCCCGCGTTGCGCACGCCAAAGGCGTACCGTTGGTAGTTGATAATACGGTTGCGTCGCCGGTGCTGTGTAAACCAATCCAGTTTGGTGCCGATATTGTAGTCCACTCCATTACCAAATATGTCGGTGGTCATGGTAATTCGCTGGGCGGCGTCATTGTCGATTCCGGTAAGTTCCCATGGGCGGAACATGCCGATCGTTTCCCGCAGTTCAGTAAGCCGGAAGCGTCTTATCATGGTGTCGTATACACCGAAGCATTCGGTCCGGCAGCTTTCATTGCCCGCGCCCGCACCGTACCGCTGCGCAATACTGGTTCTACACTGTCGCCGATGAACGCCTTCCTGTTGCTGCAGGGGCTGGAAACACTGTCACTACGTATGGAGCGTCATGTTGAAAACGCCCAGAAAGTCGCTGAATTCCTGCAGAATCATGCCAAGGTAGCCTGGGTTAGCTATGCCGGTCTGCCAAATCATCCGCATCATGCGCTGGCGCAGAAATACATGAATGGCACGCCGTCTGCGATCCTCTCTTTCGGTCTGAAAGATGGTTATGAAGCAGGTGTCCGTTTCTACGATGCGCTGAAAATCTTCAAACGTCTGGTCAACATCGGTGATGCCAAGTCACTGGCCTGTCATCCGGCGTCAACCACCCACCGTCAGATGACAGTAGAAGAACAGGCGAAAGCCGGCGTCAAACCGGAAATGATCCGCCTGTCAGTCGGCATCGAAGCGATTGAAGATATTCTGGAAGATCTGGATCAGGCACTGAAAGCCTGATAACCGGTCTGCAGATGTGTAAAGAGCGCCATAACGGCGCTCTTTTCTTTGAGATACAAAGACCACGATTACTGCGCCGTTAAACCAACTTCATATCCCATGATCACAGCCTGTTCCTGCTGTGCGGCATGTAACCAGGCCTGCACATCCGCATCCTGTAACACCGTTTGCAGATATTCATCCGCCAGACCCTGACCATTGATGCCATAGGTATTAAAGCGGAAAACCACCGGCGCAAACATCGCATCAGCGATAGTGAATTCGCCGAACAGCCATGGACCTGCATGACCGTAACGCAGACGGCATTCATTCCAGATGGCCTGAATGCGCTCAATATCTTTTTGCACCGCCTCATCAACCATGACTTCACGCCCTGTCGCCCGGCAATTCATCGGCATCTTGCTGCGTAATGCCATGAAGCCGGAGTGCATTTCGGCACAGATGGAGCGCGCAAATGCCCGCGCCGCCTTATCTTTAGGCCAGGCCTGCGGAAATTGCTCCGCCAGATATTCCGCGATGGCCAGAGAATCCCAAATGGCCAGCTCACCATCCAGTAAAACCGGTACTTTAGCTGCCGGAGAATACTGCATCGCCTGTTTTTTAAAATCTTCGGATTGCAGTAATACCTGTGTTTCCTCAAAGCTGACGCCTAATTTTCGCAACAACAACCATGGCCGCAGCGACCACGATGAATAATTTTTATTGCCAATAATCAATTGAAACTCAGGCATACCGCCTCCTTCAGATTATACGGATGGCGCTAACAGCGCTTTGTGCACCTTGAAGACTATTTTGCGTAACTGACCCGGTTCCGTCAGTGTGCACAGCGGTGTATGCAGCTCACCCGGCGCGATGACCACAAAATCACCGGGCTGCAGACCAACATAGGTGGTTGGCGGCTCATCCATGAAATAGAGATCAGGATGCGGATTATCCGCCCGATCCAGTTCCACGGTATGTGGTCCGATACCGATCCATTCTTCGCCCGACAGCAGTAGCTGAATATCCAGATACGTATCATGAAATTCAGCGCGACGCTCGGTCACCAGCTGGGAGGTATCCATCGACACAATCATAAACAGTGGGTCTTTCGGCAGATCGGCAGGTGCGAACTGAGCCGGAACCGTCAAATCTATTTTGCCTTTTGGCAGTTCCAGTACATCTGCATTGGTAGCGACGAAGTCGCGCAATACAGCAGCAATCAGCGGATGCAGTAATACGTCATCCAGTTCCTGTAAGTTACCAATAAACATAACAAGCTTATCCTCAAAAACCGGCACCACTGCACCGGATGGTTAGCCATTGACTGCCACCAGCATAAATAACTGCAGACAGGATCACAAACCTGATTCCGTTTTCTGCGGGTATTTTGCGGAGAACTCCCTGAATCAGGCAATTCTGCATTTGCCTGCTTGCCTAAGCCGGGAAAAATCCCAACAATAACCAAAAGTTAGTTTTACCGGCCAGCCATGACTAAACGCTTAACCATTCTCGACATCGCCAGACTGAGCGGCGTGGGTAAATCCACTGTGTCACGGGTACTGAATCAGGATCCCAACGTCAATCCGCAAACACGTGATCGGGTAGAAGCCATGATCCGCGAGCATGGTTTTGAGCCCAGCAAATCCGCCAGAGCGATGCGAACCAACAGCGTCCGGCTGGTAGGGATCATTGTCTCTCGCCTGGATTCGGCTTCCGAAAACCGCGCCGTCCGCGGTATGCTCGAAGTGCTGTATGCCCGTGGTTATGATGCGATGCTGATGGAAAGTGAATTCGATCCGGCCAAAGTTGACGAGCATCTGACGCTGCTCGCCCGCCGTGGTGTGGATGGCGTGATCCTGTTTGCCTTCAGCTCACTGGATCTGGAGCACCTGCGTGCCTGGCAGGATAAGCTGATCCTGATGGCGCGGGACTGGCCGCAGATGTCTTCCGTCTGTTACGACGACCAGGGCGCCATTCAGCAGATCCTGGAAAAACTGTATGCCGCGGGGCGCCATCAAATTGACTTCATTGGCGTCGACCAGAGTGATGCCACCACCGGTGCCCTGCGCCTGCAGGCCTATCAGCAGTTTTGTACCGCACATCAACTGCCCTGTCGTTATCTGACCGGCTCGCTGGATGTACAGAGCGGTTATGATCTCACCGCTAAACTGCTGACTTCCGCCACCGATGCCGTGGTCTGCGCTACCGATACCCTGGCGATGGGCGCCGCCAAATACCTGCAGGAACAGCAGCGCCATGATGTTCAGCTCACCGGTGTGGGCAATAATCCGTTACTGCATTTTCTCTTCCCACAGGTGCTATCGGTAGATCCGGGATACAAGCAGGCTGGCCGTCTGGCGGCAGAACAATTGCTGTTACAGCTGGAACAGCAGGCGGAACCCTGTGCACAAATAGCACCTTCTCACGACTTATAGATCTCCAACCGAATACGAAACCATTCTTTCTGATCCTTAAGGATCCCGGCTTATCCGCTGGATCTGTGAACAATAACGCAAATTGGGAACGTTCCCTTTTGCATTTTAAATGATCAGCTCCATACTAATTGGGAACGTTACCAACTATATTTAAATCATATTCCATCCCGGAAATATGGTTTGGTTTACCAGGGGACACACATGAGCAAATCATTCTCTCAGGACGTCACTCGTCTGATCAGTCTGGTCGGCGGCAAAGACAATATTGCCACCGTCAGTCACTGCCTGACCCGGCTGCGTTTTGTGCTGAAGAACACCGCACAGGCTGATATCAAGGGCATTGAAAAACTGGCATCCGTCAAAGGCTGCTTCACCAATGCCGGTCAGTTTCAGGTAGTGATCGGAACAGAAGTCGATCAGTTCTACAAACTGTTAATCGCTGAAACCGGCGTGGATGGTGCCAGCAAAGAGGCGGCTAAAGTTGCGGCCCGTCAGAACATGAATGTGCTGGAGCGCGCCATATCCCATCTGGCCGAAATCTTTGTGCCGCTGCTGCCGGCCATTATTACCGGCGGTCTGATCCTTGGTTTCCGTAACGTCATCGGTGATATCAAGATGTTCGACGGCAAGAGTCTGACCGAAATCAGCCAGTTCTGGGCGATGGCGCACTCCTTCCTCTGGCTGATCGGTGAGGCGATTTTCCACTTCCTGCCGGTAGGTGTGTGCTGGGCAACCGTACGCAAAATGGGTGGCAGCGAGATCCTCGGGATCGTGCTGGGCATCACCCTGGTCAGCCCGCAACTGATGAATGCTTATCTGATCGGACAACAGGCACCGGAAGCCTGGGATTTTGGTCTGTTTGCCATTCAGAAAGTCGGTTATCAGGCGCAGGTGATCCCGGCCATTCTGGCGGGTGCTTTGCTGGCATTGATTGAAACACGTCTGAAACAGCTCATCCCGGCCTATCTCTATCTGGTGATTGTGCCGTTTGTTTCGCTGCTGCTGGCGGTCATTCTGGCGCACAGCCTGATTGGTCCATTCGGCCGCTGGATTGGTGATGGTGTTGCCTTTGCCGCCAAATCCGTAATGACCGGTGGTTTTGCACCGATTGGTGCCGCACTGTTCGGCTTCCTGTATGCGCCGCTGGTGATCACCGGTGTCCATCACACTACCAACGCCGTTGACTTGCAGCTGGTACAAAGCATGGGCGGCACACCGATATGGCCACTGATTGCCTTGTCTAACATCGCTCAGGCATCTGCGGTACTGGGTATCATCCTGATCAGCCGGAAAGAAAATGAACGTGAAATTTCCGTACCTGCGGCCATCTCAGCCTACCTCGGCGTCACTGAACCTGCGATGTACGGTATCAACCTGCGTTACAAATTCCCGATGCTGTGCGCGATGGTAGGTTCTGCACTGGCAGCGCTGGTCTGCGGTTTCAGCGGTGTACTGGCCAACGGTATCGGTGTCGGTGGTCTGCCAGGCATTCTCTCTATCCAGCCACAATTCTGGGGGATCTATGCCGTTGCAATGCTGATTGCGATTGCCGTACCTCTGACGCTGACCATGGCAGTGTACAAACATAAATTCCGTAATCAGACACCAGCTGAACTGTCAGCCACTGAAGTCGCCTGACAACTAATAACAATAAGTTCCGCTGCGGTATCACGCCGCAGCCTTTCTTGGAATGGAGAAGTTTTGATGTCGTATTCTCAACATGACTGGTGGCGTCAGGCCGTGGTTTACCAGATCTACCCGAAAAGCTTTCAGGATTCAGGAGATAAGGGCACCGGCGACCTGCAGGGAATTATCCGTCGTCTGGATTACCTGCAACAACTTGGCACAGATGCCTTATGGATCACCCCCATCTACTGCTCACCACAGATCGATAATGGCTATGATATTGCCGACTATTATGCGATTGATCCTGCCTTCGGCTGCATGACTGACTTTGAACAGCTGGTCAGTGCCTGTAAACAACGCAACATGCATATCATCATGGATATGGTGTTCAATCATACCTCCACCGAACATGTCTGGTTTAAAACTGCCCTCCGCGATCCGCAAAGCCGGTTCCGTGATTTTTACATCTGGCGCGATCCGGTCAATGGCAAAACACCTAATAACTGGCAATCCAAATTCGGTGGCAACGCCTGGACGCTGGATCCGCAAAGCGGACAATACTATCTGCATCTGTTCAGTGAACAACAGGCTGATCTGAACTGGGAAAACCCTGAAGTACGCGAAGAAATCAAAAAAGTACTGCACTTCTGGGCAGATAAAGGCGTCGATGGTTTCCGTCTTGATGTGATTAACCTGATCTCCAAACAGCAGGATTTCTGTGATGATTTCACTGGCGATGGCCGTCGTTTTTATACTGATGGCCCGAGAGTACATGAATATCTGCAGGAGCTATCCCGTGATGTATTCCAGCCCCGCGGTTGCATGACGGTCGGCGAAATGTCCTCCACCACACTGGAACATTGCCAGCAATATTCACAACAGGATGGCCGTGAACTTTCGATGGTGTTCAATTTTCATCATCTGAAAGTAGATTACCCGAATGGCGAAAAGTGGCAACTGGCAGAACCAGACTTCATTGAACTGAAGCAGATTTTCGCCAAATGGCAGAATGGTCTGCATCAGCAGGGCTGGAGTGCGCTGTTCTGGTGTAACCACGATCAGCCGCGCATCGTCTCGCGTTTCGGGCATGAAGGTGAATACCGCGAAAAATCTGCCAAGATGCTCGCCACCGCATTGCATATGTTACAAGGCACCCCATACATCTATCAGGGGGAAGAGATCGGCATGACCAATCCTCATTTCTCCCGGATCGATGATTACCGTGATGTGGAAAGTCTGAATCTCTATCTCGCGCATCAGCAGCAAAAGATACCGGCCGGAGAGACCCTGCAAATCCTGGCTGCCCGTTCGCGTGATAACAGCCGCACACCGATGCCATGGGATGCATCTGCCGGAGCTGGTTTCAGCCAAGGTATACCGTGGATCCCGTTCGGGGATAATGCCGAAAATGTTAATGTGGCCAAGGCGCTGGCAGATAAAAATTCTGTGTTTTACTACTATCAACGCCTGATCCAGTTACGCAAACAGCAGCCCGTGATCGTTAACGGAAATTATCAGGATCTGCAGCCGGACAATCCGGATCTCTGGTGTTATCAACGTGATGATGGTCAGAACAAGTTGCTGGTCATCGCCAACTTACGGGCAACCACCACAGCATTTGCACTACCTGAACACGGGTTACAGACTACAAGCGAATGCCTGATTCACAATAGTGAAACAACGCCGGAACTTTGTTCCCGTGAGCTGCAACCGTATGAAGTCATGGTCTGGCTTAGCAAATAAATAGTGATTTCATGACGCAATAACAACACGCCAGCTTGTTGATAACCGGCTGGCGTGTTAAAAATTTCTGCATACTTTCCGTATCAGGGTTTGTTATGCCGCAGATCGATGACACTCAGCTTACTCAACTGATGGATGCCGCCAAAGCCAGCATCCGCCATGCCTACATGCCTTATTCCAATTACCCGGTCGGCGCCGCCGTATTAACTGCTGATAACCGGATTATTGCAGGTGTGAATATTGAAAATGCCGCCTACCCTGCCGGTACCTGCGCTGAACGGGTAGCACTAGGTAATGCCATCAGTCAGGGATACACCCAATTCAAGGCCATCGCGGTCTTTTCACCAAAAGGTGAAATCAGTCCGTGTGGTGTCTGCCGCCAGTTCATCTCTGAATTTGGTCCGGATATTCAGATCCTGTTCCACTGGCAAGGCCAGTTACAGCAAATGCCAATCAAAGATCTGCTGCCATTTTCTTTCAGTCAGACCCAGCTAAACGCATAACGCTCACTGATCTGAAACTGATTTCTCCCGTACTGTATTCGACCAGCTATAGTTTCCAGATAGACAGTACGGGGAGAATAACCTGTGAATACGCCAAATCAGCTTTCACTCAGTAACACCCAGATAGCCTCAACCAGCGCCTTACCTGCACCAACCCATACCCTATGGTTGCAAGGCTCGGATGTCGCCACTAAACGACAGGAGTTGCTGGATTATTTTATTCAGACCTACGATCTCTACGATTCGCTGTTTGATTGTCTGGCGTGTGATGATGCCTGGTATAAGAAATCCATTCCACTCCGCCACCCGCTCATTTTCTACTACGGCCATACCGCGGCATTCTTCATCAATAAACTATTGGCCGGTCAGTTTATCCGGCAACGTATTGATGCTGATATTGAAGCGACGGTCGCCATCGGTGTTGATGAAATGAGCTGGGACGATCTGGATGAAAAACACTACCGCTGGCCAACGATCCAGCGATTACGGGAATACCGGCAACAAGTCAGATCCCGTGTCATTCAATTCATTCAGGAAATGCCGCTGGAATTACCTATCACATGGGACAGTCCGGCCTGGGCAATTCTGATGGGCATTGAACATGAAAAAATCCATCTGGAAACTTCGTCCGTCCTGATCCGTCAGTTACCACTGGAACGAGTGCGGCCACAGGCTCGCTGGCAATATTGTCCGCTACAGCGAAATAATATTGCTGATGTCCCGCAAAATGAACTGATCACGGTAGCCGGAACGACCATCCAATTAGGTAAACCGGAAACCGATGCCACCTACGGCTGGGATAATGAATATGGCCAGCGCAGAATTGATCTGACCTCTTTTCAGGCCAGTAAATATCTGGTCAGTAATGCCGAATATCTTGAATTCATTCAGGATGGTGGCTATCAGCAGCCACAATGGTGGAGTGAAGAAGGTCAGGGCTGGTTAAATTTCACCAAGGCCGATAAACCAACATTCTGGTGCGGCGATCCAGCCCAGACAGCAGTATTACGTCTGCGGCTGATGTGTGAGGAAATACCCATGCCATGGGACTGGCCTGTCGAAACCAATCAGCTGGAGTCTGCCGCCTTCTGTCGCTGGAAAGCAGCTAAAACCGGATTACCAATTCAGTTACCCAGCGAAGCAGAATGGATGGCCTTGCGGGAAAATATTCCTTCTGACCAGCCTGACTGGATAAAAGCGCCGGGTAATTTCAATCTGGAATACTGGTCGTCCTCCTGCCCGATAGATCAATTCCTGCAAGGAAAGTTCTATGACGTAATTGGTAATATCTGGCAATGGACCAGTACCGCGATTGATGGATTTGATGGCTTTCGGGTACATCCACTCTATGATGATTTTTCGACACCGACTTTTGATGGAAAACATAATCTGATCAAAGGAGGATCCTGGATCTCGACTGGTAATCTGGCGATCAAAAATGCACGTTATGCCTTCCGCCGTCATTTCTTCCAGCACGCCGGGTTTCGTTATGTAGTTTCACGTTATCAGGAACCAATGCTGGTTAACCCCTACGAAACCGATCCACTGATCGCACAATACCTTGATTCCCATTATGGTACTGAACATTTTGGTGTACCTAACCACTGTAAAACGCTTGCCGAAATCGCCAATCAACTTTGTCAGAATAAAATTCGTGCCCTGGATATTGGCTGTTCAGTCGGACGCGCCAGTTTCGAACTGGCGAAATACTTCCAGCACGTAGATGCGGTGGATTATTCCGCACGTTTTATTGATATTGCACAGATCCTGACTCAGCAAAACAGCTTCCGCTATGCCATGACCAGCGAAGGGGATCTAGTCGATTATCGCGAAGCAAAATTAACCAATTGCCAGCTATCACCAGATTTGGCGAGTCACATTCACTTTACCCAAGGCGATGCCTGCAACCTGAAAAACAAATATCAGCACTATGACCTGATTCTGGCCGCCAATATGCTGGATCGTTTACGCGAACCGGCGCATTTCCTTAAGGATCTAGCTCACCGGTTACGGAATGACGGTATTTTAATGATTTGCTCACCCCATACCTGGCAGGAAGACTCTACTGCTAAATCTAATTGGCTGGGTGGTGTTCGGGAGAATGGTGAAGCACTAACAACGTATCAGGCACTGCAGCGCATATTGAGCCGGGAATTTGAGGAAATAGCGAAGCCACAGGATATTCCATTTGTACTGCAGGAAACAGCCCGGAAATATCAGTACTTATTGTCGCAACTAACTGTCTGGCGTAAAAAATAGACCAAAAACAAAAAGCCCCGGACATGAGTCCGGGGCTTATGATTTGAGAGCCTGGCAGTTTCCTACTCTCACATGGCGAATGCCACACTACCATCGGCGTAACAGCATTTCACTTCTGTGTTCGGCATGGGAACAGGTGGTTCTACTGTGCTCTGGCTACCAGGCAAATTCTGTTTAATAAAAAATCCTTAGTTAATGCTAAGGATTTTCAAAATATTGGCGGAGTGGACGGGACTCGAACCCGCG
>MTLD01000619.1_pt2 | contig 37804 bp, 39 predicted proteins | sample 1982471 | NCBI WGS metagenome assembly MTLD01 (sample SAMN05712604, study PRJNA340218) | biofilm metagenome | isolation source: sample SPM anode biofilm adapted to -50 mV | place: USA | collected 2012-02-03 | reverse complement strand
AGGGGTGAGAACATGGCAAAAAGCTTTCGGGGTGGCGTGCATCCCGACGACCGGAAACGGTATACGGCGGCCAAGGCAATAGAAGCGGCGCCGTTGCCGGGCAAGGTGGTGATCCCGACCAGGCAGCATATCGGCGCGCCCTGTGCTCCCGTGGTCAAGGTGGGCGACCTGGTGAAAAAGGGCCAGGTGATCGCCGAGACGCAAGCGTTCGTCTCCAGTCCGATCCATGCATCCGTATCCGGCAAGGTGGTCGAAATCGCGGACTATCCTCATCCGTTATTCGGGACCTGCCAGTCGGTGGTCATCGAAAGCGACGGGCAGGACGAATGGGTGGAAGGACTGCCGCTCAGCCGCGACTGGGAAACGCTGGACGCCGCGGCCCTCAAGGACATCATCCGCCAGGCCGGCATCGTCGGCATGGGCGGGGCGACCTTCCCGACACACGTCAAACTGGCGCCGCCGCCGGAAAAACCCATCGACGCCTTCATCCTCAACGCCGCCGAGTGCGAGCCGTACCTTACCGCCGACCACCGCGTAATGCTGGAAACGCCCGAACGGGTAGTGACCGGCATGCGCATCGTCATGAAACTGCTCGGCGTGAGCAAAGGCTTCGTCGGCATCGAGGAAAACAAGCCCGACGCCATCGCCGCCATGACCGAGGCCACGAAAGGCACCGGCATAACGGTAGTGCCGCTCAAGACCAAATACCCGCAAGGAGCGGAGAAAACGCTCATCAAAGTCGTCTTGGGCCGCGAAGTTCCCTCCGGGGGCCTGCCGATGGACGTCGGCGCCGTCGTCCAGAACGTCGGCACCATGGCGGCCGTAAGCGACGCCGTCGTCAAGGGCCTGCCGCTCATCGAGCGGGTCACCACCGTGACCGGCGGAGCGATCGTCGAACCGAAAAACCTGCTGCTGCGCATCGGCATGACATACGCCCAGGCCATCGACCTGTGCGGCGGCTTCGCCTCGCCGCCGGCCAAGCTCATCTCCGGCGGCCCGATGATGGGACTGGCCCAATGCCGCCTCGACGTGCCGGTAATAAAAGGCACCTCCGGCATCCTCGCCCTGTCGGCGGCCGAAGTAAACACCGGCGACGAACGGCCGTGCATCCGCTGCGGGCGATGCGTCGAAGCCTGCCCGATGGGGCTGGTGCCGAGCATGCTGAGCATCCTCGGCCAGCGCGGCCTGTACCAAGTGGCCAAGGAAGAATACGACCTTCTGGACTGCGTGGAGTGCGGGTCGTGCGTATACGCCTGCCCGGCCAAACGCAACATCGTTCACTATGTCAAGTACCTGAAGGCCCAAAACGCGGCGGCCGCGGCTGCCGCCAAGAAATAGGAGGGGTGCGGTATGAGCGCAGAAGCTAAGATCGAACTCGGCCAACTGACCGTTTCCACGTCGCCGCACATCCGCTGCGACGAATCGATCAGCAAAATCATGTGGACGGTCAACGCCTGCCTGGCCCCGGCCGCCCTCTTCTCCGTATACCAATTCGGCCTCAAGGCCCTCGTGACCATCGTCCTCTCGATCGCCGCCGCCGTGGCCACCGAATACCTTATCCAGAAGTGGCAAGGCAAGCCGGTGACGGTAAACGACGGCAGCGCCTGCCTGACCGGCCTGCTGCTCGGCATGAACATCCCGGCCACCGTGCCGTGGTATCTGCCGCTGTTCGGCGCCATCGTCGCCATCGCCATCGCCAAACACACCATGGGCGGCCTCGGCTACAACATCTTCAACCCGGCCCTCGTCGGCCGCGCCTTCCTGGTGGCCTCCTGGCCGATCGCCATGACCACCTGGCCGGCGATGGCCAGCAAAGTGGACGGCGTCACCTCGGCCACGCCGCTCGGCATCCTCAAGCTGCAGGGCTACGAAAAACTCGTCGCGGTATTCGGCGACAAAATGGAAATGTACAAATCGCTGTTCATCGGCACCCGCAGCGGCAGCATGGGAGAAACCTCGGCCTTATTGCTCATCCTCGGCGGCTGTTATCTCATCTACCGCGGCTACATCAACTGGCGGGTACCGGTATTCATGATCGGCACCGTCGGCGCGCTCACCTGGGCCTTCGGCGGCCAGAGCGGCCTGTTCAGCGGCGACCCCGTCCTCAACATGCTCAGCGGCGGCCTCATCCTCGGCGCCTTCTTCATGGCGACCGACATGGTGACCATCCCGATCACCGTCAAAGGCCAGGTCATCTTCGCCGTGGGCGCAGGGACTCTCACCGTCCTCATCCGCCTACTGGGCGGGTATCCGGAAGGCGTCTGCTACTCCATACTGCTGATGAACTCGGTGACGCCGCTTATCGACCGGCTCGTCAAGCCGGAAAAATACGGAGCGGGGAGGTAGCGAAATGGCGCACGATACGAGCGACAGCATGTTCAAAATCGGCATCAACCTCACCATCGCCTGCCTGCTGTCGGGGGCGATCATCGCCGGCGTATACTCGATAACCGCGCCGGTGGCGGCTAAGGAACGGGAAAACCTCAAGACCAGGGCCATGCAGGAACTGGTGGCCGACGCCCAGTCCTTCAAGCCCATCGAAGGCAAGACCGAATGGTACGCCGCCGTCAAAGACGGCAAAACGGTCGCCTACGTGGTCCCGGCCGAGAGCAAAGGCTACGGCGGGGCGATCAAAATGCTCACCGCCATCGGCCCGGACGGCAAAGTCATGAGCTACAAGATCCTCGCCCACAACGAGACTCCCGGCCTCGGCGACAAGGCCACCCAGCCGAAGTTCAGCAAGCAGTTCACCGGCAAGAGTCCCGAGAACCTGGAAGTCGTGAAGACTCCCACTGACAAAAACATTCAAGCGCTGACGGGGGCGACCATCACTTCCCGCGCCGTGACCAAGGGCATCAGGGAAGCGGCGGAAGAGGTCGCAAAATACGCCGCCGGCCAGAAGAAATGAGGTGGGCGCAGTGAACAACAACGAAAGCCTGTGGGATATATTCTATAAGGGCCTGTTCGACCAGAACCCGATCTTCCGCCTGGCGCTGAGCCTGTGCCCGGCCCTGGCGGTGACGTCCACCGCCACCAACGCCCTGGCGATGGGCCTGTCGGTAATGTTCGTCATCACGGCCAACAACACCGTCGTCTCGCTCTTCCGCCGCTGGGTCAACCCCAAGGTGCGCGTCCCGGTATATATAACCTCGATCGCCACCATCGTCACCGTCGTCCAGCTCGTCCTCGAAGCATACTTCCCCGACCTCTTCAAGGCACTGAGCATCTACCTGGCCCTCATCGTCGTCTTCGCCATCATCCTGGCGCGGGCCGAAGTCTTCGCCGCCAAGAACACCGTCGTGCCGTCCTTCTTCGACGGCTTCGGCATGGGCATGGGCTTCGCCGGGGCGATGGTGCTCATCGGCGTCATCCGCGAGCTGTTCGGCAACGGCACGATCTTCGGGTTCGAGGTATTCGGCGCCGGCTACGACCCGATACTGATCATGGTCCTGCCGCCGGGCGGCTTCATCCTCATCGGCCTGCTGATCGGCGGCTTCAACCTCTACTCCGAACACCGGGCCAAAACCGGCGCGGCCAAGGCCAAAGCGGCCTGCACCGCCTGCGCGCAAGGGAGTGAAGCATAATGGGCGAATACTTTACCCTGTTCATGGGCGCGGTCATCGTCAACAACTTCGTACTGACCCGCTTCCTCGGCCTGTGCATCTTCTTCGGCGTATCCAAGAACCTCAACGCCTCCATCGGCATGGGCATGGCCGTCACGTCGGTCATGACGCTCAGCTCCATCCTGGCGTGGGTGGTGTACAGCTTCGTGCTCCATCCCTACGGCCTGACCTTCCTCACCACCGTAGTGTTCGTGGTGCTGATCGCCAGCTTCGTGCAGCTTCTAGAGATGATCATCAGGAAACACGCCCCGGCGCTCTATAACATGTGGGGCATATACCTCGTCCTCATCGCCACCAACTGCATCGTGCTCGGCGTGCCGCTACTGAACGCCGAGAGCAACTTCTCCTTCACCAAGAGCATCGTATTCGCCATCGGCTCGGGCGCCGGCTTTGCCCTGGCCATCATCCTAATGGCCAGCCTGCGCGAAAAGCTGCAGTACGCCGACGTGCCGAAACCGCTTGAAGGTCTGGGAATCGCCTTTGTTCTGGCAGGGATGCTGGCGCTGTCCTTCATGGGCTTCTCCGGCATGATACCCCTATAAGGAGGCGCGGAAATGAGCACATCTGTAATGATCCTCATCGTGCTGACGGGGCTTGGTTTGATATTCGGCTTCATCCTCGCCTACGCCAACAAGAAATTCGCCATCGAAGTCAACCCTCTCATCCATATCGTCGAGGACGTGCTGCCCAAGGGCCAGTGCGGCGGCTGCGGCTACGCCGGCTGCCTTGCCTACGCCGAAGCGGTGGTATTAAACCCCGACGTGCCGCCCAACCTCTGCCTGCCCGGCAAGGAGCCGGTCGCCAAGGCGGTGGCCGAGCTGACCGGCAAGACGGCGGCGGCCATCGAGCCGCGCGTCGCCCAGCTTAGGTGCGCCGGCGCCAGCGACAAAGCGGTAAGGAGCTTCGAATACAAAGGGGTGGACGACTGCGTGGCCGCGAACCTGCTGTTCGGCGGGTCCAAAGCCTGCAAGTACGGCTGCCTGGGCCTCGGGACCTGCGTAAAGAACTGTCCATTCGACGCCCTGTCGATGAGCGACGCCGGCCTGCCGGTCGTCGACCCGGACAAGTGTACCGGCTGCGGCAAGTGCGAGTCGGTCTGCCCGAAGAAGGTCATCACCATGATGCCGCTGACGGCGCGGGTGCGCGTCAACTGCAGCTCGCGCGACAAGGGGCCGGTGGCCCGCAAAGCCTGCAGCGCGGCCTGCATCGCCTGCACGCTGTGCGTGCGCGAGTGCCCGTACCAGGCGGTGAAGGTGGAGAACAACGTAGCGGTGGTCGACCCCGCGGTCTGCGTCGCCAACAACTGCACCGACGCCAAATGCCTGGCAAAATGCCCGACCAAGGCCATCCGCCCGGCGGTGCTGGGCATCGTCCCCGGAACCGAGGGCCAGGAAGCGGCCGAGCGCGTCTGCCCATCGTGCGCCAAGGCGAACACCGCGGCCGGCTAAGATAAAGGATAATTTGAGCGGACCTAGATGCCGGAGATAACCTGGATGGTCTATTTTTATCAGCGGGAAAGCAGGAGGATCAACCCGGTTACTCTAAGTATAATGGATGAAGGCATATAGGAGGCGACATGGTGACGGTAAGAGAAGACAGGGTAAAAGACAGACTGACGGCGCTGGCGGCGATCGGCGAAGGCGGCGGGATAACCCGCCTCTCCTATACGCCGGAATACCGGCAGGCAACTGAACTCGTGCAAGAATTCATGCAGCAGGCGGGGATGAGCGTCACCGTCGACGCTATCGGCAACCTCATCGGCTGCTACCGGGGAACCTCCCCCGAACTTCCGGCCGTGCTGGCCGGCTCCCACCTCGACACCGTTCCCGGTGGCGGTGCCTTCGACGGCGCCGTGGGCGTCATCGGCGCCATCGAATGCGTCCAGGCGTGGCACGACGCCGGCTTTGTCCCGCGCCGAAACGTCGAAGTCATTGCCACCGTCGAGGAGGAAGGGACACAATACGGCCTGCTGCTGGGGTCCATGGCCATCGCCGGCTTGCTGAACGATATCGACCCGGAGCAAAAATCCAGCCCCGACGGGCGGTCTCTGGCCGCGGCGCTGCGCGGATTCGGCCTCGACCCGGCCGCGATACGGCAGGCTGCCCGCGACCCGCGCTCCATAAGCTGCTTTTTGGAGCTGCACATCGAGCAGGGCAGCAACCTCGACGAAGAAGGCCTGGCGTGCGGCATCGTCAGCGAAATCGTCGGCATCGACCGTCGCAGAGTCACCATCAAAGGCAGCGCCAACCACTCCGGCACCACCAGGATGGACCAGCGCCGGGACGCGTTGGTGGCCGCGGCCTGTTTCATCGAGAGCGTATATAAAAAGGCCGGGAGCGCAAACGGCAGGTACGTCGCCACCGTAGGGACGCTGGCCGTTTATCCCAACGCCGTCAATATCGTCCCCGGCGAAGTCGAACTATCCTTCGAAATCCGCTTCATCGACAGCCGCGATTTCGACGCCGCCTACGCGCACGCCTTGGACTGCTTGCGCGAAATCGAACGGGAATTCGGCGTCACCGCATCCGTCGTACCCATGCAATACGCGGCGCCGATCAAACTCGACGCCGGCCTCGGCGAACTGCTGGACGACGCGGCCTGCGACCTGGGCATCCCCCACCGCGGCATACCGAGCTGGGCGGGGCACGATGCCCAGATCTTCGCCAAGCTCGTCCCGACCGCCATGCTCTTCGTGCCGAGCGTCCGGGGTATCAGCCATTCGCCGCAGGAACTGACCCGCTGGCAAGACATAATCGCCGGCGTAAAGGTTTTGGAGACCGTTCTCCGCAAACTCGCCCAAGCCTGAAAAACAAAAACTGAAACCGGCCCGGGCGGTTTCAGTTTTTTTAATTACAAAAATAATGCAATAATTTGTTAAGATAGGCAACCCGTTTAGCCAAATGTATGATTAAAATGTATGATAAAATAGAAAATTTAGCTTGAAGGCACCCGCTTCGGCAGGGCACGGCGGTTCGATGCAGAAATATCATAATGGAAGGCTATGCCAGAGCTCGCTACGCAGTCCGCGCCGGAGCAACGCAGCAGCAGTATGTGATTAACAACCGCAACCGGGAGTAGGCACTTACAAAACTCAGGAAAAGGAGAGGTGTTAATGAACAAAAACCTGCGTAACGGATTAATCGCGGTAGCCGTCGGCATCATCATCTGGTTCCTACCCGTTCCCGCCGGCCTGAAACCCCAGGCCTGGCACCTGTTCGCCATCTTCGTCGCCACCATCCTCGGCTTCATCCTTCAGCCCCTGCCGATCGGCGCCGTCGCCTTCATCGGCCTTGGTCTCGCCGGCCTGCTCAAAGTCCTCAAGCCGGCCGAAATCCTCGCCGGCTTCGGCGATGTCACCATGTGGCTGATCGTATCGGCCTTCGTCTTCGCCAAGGGCTTCGTCAAAACCGGCCTCGGCCGCCGCATCGCCTACAAAGTCATGGCCGCCATCGGCGACAGCTCGCTCAAGCTGGCCTACGCCCTGGCCCTCAGCGACCTCATCGTAAGCCCGGCCACCCCCTCGAACACCGCCCGCGGCGGCGGCATCCTCTACCCCATCGTCCGCAGCCTTTCGGCCGCCTTCGGCTCCGAGCCGGGCGACACCGCCCGCAAGATCGGTGCCTATCTCATGAAGAGCACCTTTCAGGCCAACACCATCACCTCGGCGATGTTCCTGACCTCGGTCGCCCCCAACTCGCTCGTCGCCGCGCTGGCCCTGCAGACCGCCAAGGTGCCGATCAGCTGGGGCACGTGGGCCCTCGCCGGCGTCCTGCCCGGCCTCATCGCCCTGGCCATCGCCCCCTGGATCATTTACAAGCTTTACCCGCCGGAAATCACCAAAACGCCGCAGGCCAAAGTCATCGCCCATGAGGAGCTCGCAAAGATGGGCCCGACAACCTGGGGCGAAAAAGTGGTCGCCGGGACGTTCGTCCTCGCCCTCCTGCTCTGGAGCACCTCGGGCTACACCAAGATCGACGCTACCGTCGCCGCCATCGTCTGCGTGGGCATCATGCTGCTCGGCCGGGCGCTGGAGTGGAAAGACGTTCTTGACGAAAAAGGCGCCTGGGACACCCTCATCTGGATGGGCGGCCTGATCAGTCTCGCCGGCGCCCTCGACAAAGTCGGCTTCATCGGCTGGTTCGCCAAGCTCATCGGCGTCTCGCTGGCCGGCTTCTCATGGATGGCGGCCCTCGGCGTCCTGCTGCTCGTCTACATGTACTCCCACTACGCCTTCGCCAGCCTCTCGGCCCATGTTACCGCCATGTACGCCGCCTTCCTGGCCGTGTCCGTGGCCGCCGGCGCGCCGCCCTTCCTCGCGGCCATGAGCCTGGGCGTCATCTCCGCCCTGTTCGGCGGCCTGACCCACTACGCGACCGGCCCGGCGCCCATCTTCTTCGGTGCCGGCTACGTCACCCAGGGCGACTGGTGGCGGATCGGCTTCATCATGTCGGTTATCAACCTCATCATCTTTATCGGCCTCGGCAGTATCTGGTGGAAGGTTGCCGGCCTCTGGTAGGCGGCAGTCCCCCAAAATAAATAAACGGAGTGATAAAGTGGCAACCAAAGAATACAGCATGAAGTACGGTAAAGGGTATGTGAAATTTTCCCTCGATCCTTCACTCGTCCTCGGCGAGCTGAAGATCAAAACCGCTCCTGTGCTTCCCGATCCGGCGGCCGTCATCCGCGAGGCCATCCGCAAACCGATCGCCTCGGCGCCGCTGAGGGAAATCGTCAAACCCGGCGAGACGGTGTGCTTCATCGTCAACGACCCGACCAGGGTGGCCAACAGCCATGTGTTCATGCCCATCCTCCTCGACGAGCTCACCGACATCGGCGTGCCTGACAAAGACATGTTCATCGTCTTCGCTCTCGGCACTCACCGCGATATGACCGAGGCCGAAATGGCCGATGCCGTGGGCGCCGACGTCGCCAAACGGGTAAAAATGTACAACAGCAACGCCAAGAAGGACGAATTTGTCGAGTTCGGCACCACCTCCCGCGGCACGCCCGTGGCGTTCAACAAGAGAGTCGTGGACGCCGACCGCATCGTCTGCACCGGCAGCGTCGTCCATCACTTCTTCTCCGGCTTCGGCGGCGGCCGCAAAGCCATGCTGCCCGGCGTGGCCAAACACGACACCATCCGCAAGAACCACAGCATGATGTTCGACGAGAACGCCGTCATCGGCAAGCTGGAGGGCAACCCCGTCTACCACGACCAGGTCGAAGGGGTGGAGATGTGCCGGCCGGACTTCCTAGTCAACGTCGTCCTCAATGAAAAATTCGAATTCCTCGGCGTCTTCGCCGGCGATTACGTCAAGGCTCACCGCGAAGCGTGCGCGTTCGTGGACAGCGTGTACGGCACCGAGGTGCCCGAGCCGGCCGACCTCGTCATTGCCACCTGTGGCGGCTATCCCAAGGACATCAACGTCTACCAGCTGCAGAAGACGATGGACAACGCCTGGGGCGCAGTGCGCCAGGGCGGCGTGGTCATCATCCTCGGCGAGTGCATCGAGGGCAGCGGCTCGGCGATGTATGAGGAGACGATGTGCAAGTACCGGACGCCCGACGAGGTAGAGCAGGCTCTCAGGGCCAACTTCGAAATCGGCGCCCACAAGGCGTACGCCGTGACCAGGCTAATGAAGAGGGCGGAATTCATCCTCGTCTCCTGCCTGAAGCCCAAGCTGGCCAAGACGCTTCTTTTTACCCCGGCCGAAAGCATCGACGAGGCTCTCCGTATGGCGACGGCCAAGCTCGGGCCGAAGTCGCGGGTCATCCTCATGCCGCAGGGCAGCATCACCGTGCCGATCAACAAATAACGGGGGAAAGAAAGCTATGCATGCGATAGAAGATCCTTGCCGAAGCGGCCGGACGCATTTTCTACCGCAACGCCATCAACCTCGGGGTGCCTCTCCTGGTCTGCCCCGGCATCACCGACATGGTCAAACGGGGCGACGTCCTCAAGATCGACCTAGGCGAGCGGCGAAGTCACGAACGAGACGACCGGCAAGGCCACCAAGGCCCAGCCGCTGTCGCCGTACGTGATGGATATATTGGCAAACGGCGGGATTAAGCCGATGCTTAAGAAGCAATACGGCCAATAAGTTTGTCAAAAATACTGTGGGACCGCCTAGAAGGCCCCATCTGCGGCGTTGTAAGCGATCACATCAAGCTGAAGCGTTGTATGCCTGCTTATCCGGTGCGCCTTGCATCTGGGGCCTTCTAAACGGTCCGTACAAAGCACCCCATAGGCCGCTGCGTTAGCATCGGCTTTTTTCTATCCGGAAAAAATCGCGGTACATTGTCAACATAAAAAGGGAAATCGGCCCACGGGGGCGAATGCTTCATACCATCAAAAAAAGCTGGTGGCGGCCTGGCCGTCGAGACGAGGCCGCGTGCGGACGGGCATGGCGCCGGACCCGGCCGCGGGGGATATGGGGCCTTACAGGCCGAATGGGCTTGACATATTGTTGTATTCCATGCATATCCTGCGTGATGTGGAAAATACTAAAGATACCAGGCGTTTTCCACCTTTATGGTGTTTGACAACTTTTTCATACTGAGATACAATAGCTAGTGATGTTTGCGTACAAGTACTAATTAATAAACTGTTTCCGCGTAGAAATGGGGTGATGAAGCGTGCAAATCTATGTTTTTGCCTTTTCCGTCGCCTTGATTGTGGCCTATTTCATCACGCCTCATGTCAAGGATTTCGCTATAAGGGCCGGCGCGCTCGACGCTCCCGACGCCCGTAAGGTCCACACTAGGCCTATCCCCCGTATGGGTGGTCTGGCAATTTATTTGGCATTCGTTCTGGCCGTGCTGGCCAGCCTTCATATCAGCCGTGAGATTGCCGGCCTGCTCGTAGGCGGCACGGTCATCCTTATCGTCGGCGTCATCGACGACATGAAGCAGCTGTCGGCCAAGACCAAGCTTTGCGGCCAGATCGCCGCCGCGATGGTCCTGGTGCTGTTCAACGTACGCATAGAATGGCTCACCAACCCGTTCGGCGATATGCTCTACCTGAACTATTGGTCCATCCCCCTCACCGTGCTGTGGGTCGTGGGCCTCACCAACACCCTCAACCTCATCGACGGGCTGGACGGCCTGGCGGCCGGCGTTTCGACGATCGCTTCCATCACCATCCTGCTGGTGGCCCTGCAGCAGAACTTCTGGACGGTGGCCATCCTGACCGCCGCCCTTGCCGGCAGCGCCCTCGGCTTCCTCCAGCACAACTTCAACCCGGCGAAAATCTTCATGGGCGATACCGGCAGCATGTTCCTCGGATATATGCTGGCGGCCGTGTCCATCCTCGGCACGGTGAAAAGCGCCGCGACCATCGCGCTGGTCGTGCCGATCGTGGCCCTCGGCCTGCCGATCATGGACACCGCCTTTGCGATCATCCGCCGCTACACCAACGGCCGGCCGATCTTCAAGCCCGACAAGGGGCATCTGCATCACCGGCTGCTGGAGATGGGCCTTACCCAGAAACAGGCCGTGCTGCTCATGTACGTGATCAGCGGCTGCCTGGGGCTGAGCGCCATTGCGCTGACGGAAGTCAACAAGGGGTACGGGGCGCTGATAATTCTGCTGCTCTTGGCTCTGGCCTTTTTCGGGGCCAAGAAAGTCGGCGTCCTCAAGGACACCGGTTCGCTGCGAAGCCATTAATGCAATACTGGGCAGGCCGAAGGGCCTGCCTTCTCACTATGTAACAGAGGTGTAACTATGCCAGCACCGCTAAAGGTAATGACCGTGTTCGGCACCCGTCCGGAGGCTATCAAGATGGCGCCGGTGGTGCTGGAACTCTCCCGCCATCCGGGGCTGATAGTCCCGGTCGTTGCCGTCACCGCCCAGCACCGCGAGATGCTCGACCAGGTGCTGCAGCTTTTCGGCATCGTCCCCGACCACGACCTGGACATCATGTCCCAGGGGCAGACTCTGTTCGACATCACCTGCCGCTCGCTGCAGGGCCTCAACACCGTTCTGGCGGCCGAGCGCCCCGACATCGTCCTTGTCCACGGCGACACGACCACGACGTTTGCCGGCTCGCTGGCCGCCTTCTACCACCAGATCGCCGTCGGCCACGTCGAGGCCGGCCTGCGGACGAGGAACAAGTTCTCTCCCTTCCCGGAGGAGATGAACCGCAAATTGACCGGGTCGCTGACCGACATGCATTTCGCGCCCACGTCCACGGCCCGCGACAACCTGCTGGCCGAGGCGGTCGACCCGGCGGCCGTGTTCGTCACCGGCAACACCGTCATCGACGCTCTGCTGGCCACGGTCAGCGAACGGTACGAATTTGCCGACCGGCTGCTGGCCGATATCGATTACCGCTCCCGGCGGGTCATCCTTGTCACCACCCATCGCCGCGAGAACCTCGGCGAACCGCTTCGCCACGTTTACCAGGCGCTGCGCGCCATCGTCGGCGAGTTCGCCGACGTCGAGGTCGTCTTCCCCGTGCATCGGAATCCCCGCGTGCGCGAGGTTGTAAACGCCGAACTGGGCGGCCTGGACAGGGTCCACCTCATCGACCCGCTCGACTACCAGCCGTTCGCCAACCTCATCGCCCGTTCCCACCTGGTGCTGACCGACTCCGGCGGCATCCAGGAGGAGGCCCCCTCGCTTGGCAAGCCCGTCCTCGTGCTGCGCGACACTACCGAGCGCCCCGAGGCGCTCGCCGCCGGGACGGTCAAGCTTGTCGGCACCGACCGGCAGCGGGTCTACGACGAGACGCACCGCCTGCTGGCCGACGCGGGCGAGTACCGGCGGATGGCCAGTGCCTGCAACCCTTACGGCGACGGCCGGGCCGCCCGGCGCATCGTCGACTTCATCCTCTGGAAACACGGCCTGACGGCCGCCCGGCCGGAGCCGTACGTTTACGGCGGCTCCTAAGCGGCAGGCCCGGGTGACCCGTGGATATATGCCGGGGAAAATGCAAGGAATGGAAAGAAAATTACAAAAATTTGCGGCATTTTGCCGTGATATCAAAAATCCGTCTTAATTTTAGCTGCTACGGCAGGAATTTTCTGCGGAAGAGTATAAATATTGCTTATATTGTTAGTATTATTACAAAGGGAAGCTCATAAATATTGTTTATACCATCCGTTCCGCATCTGGTATGGTCAAGCCGGGGATAATATTTTCAAGGACGGACGGGGGTGGGCTGGTGAAACAGGAAGACAAGCGCCAGCTACTCGCGGCGCTCGGCATGGTAGGCAACGTCGGCATCGGCATGGCGGTGGCGGCGGCCTTAGGCCTTTTCGGCGGGCGGTTCATCGACAACTGGCTGGATTCCAGCCCGTGGGCGACCATCATCGGCACGCTGCTCGGCCTTATCTCCGGGCTCTGGTCCGCCTATAAACGAGTTTCCGGGGATGAATAGCGACCGGGCGACAGGCGTCGAGCGTGAATTCGCCGCAGGCGTAAAGAATCTCCTCCGCAATATGGCTTTATTGGTGGCCGTGCTGACCATTGCCCTCCTGGCGACCGGCCACGGGGAAAAAATCCTCGGTCTTGTCGCCGGCGCCGCCACCAGCGCTACATACTTCCTGCTTATCTGTTACCGCGTGCGGCGGGCTGCGGCCATGCCGGCGCGGGAGGCGGTCGTCTACATGCGTACAGGCTGGCTCGTCAGGCTTGCCTTCGTCATCGCGATGCTGGCCGTCGCACTCAAGGTGCCGGCCATCGACTTTATTTTCGCCGTAGTAGGTTTGCTGTCCTTTCAGATAGCCATCCTTCTCAACGGATTGTACCTGGTCGCCAGACGATCCGTTACCAAGTGACTTCCGCAGAAAGGGGTGATATATATGGGACACGGGGGACATGCAATCGGCACGCATTCGACAGCCCAATTCCTCGGCTATACCTTCAATATGGACACGCTGTACATGACCTGGCTTGCCATGGCCATCGTCATCGTCATCGCCGTGCTTGCCGTACGAAGGATCGAGACGGTGCCCCGCGGCATGCAGAATCTCTTTGAGATGGCCATCGAGGCGATCGGCGGCCAGGTCGAGTCGACCATCGGCCCCAACAGCCGCAAGGTGGCGCCGCTGCTGATAACGCTGTTCATCTTCCTGCTCGTTTCGAACTGGCTGGGGCTAATACCGACTCTGACCTCCCCGACGAACGACCTGAACACAACCCTCGGGCTGGCGCTGATGATCATCGGCTTCGTTCACGTACTGGGGCTGGCCAACAAGGGCTTTGTCGGCCATTTCGGGCATTTTTTCAAGCCGCACCCGCTGTTTTTGCCGATAAACCTTGTCGAAGAAGTTGCCCGGCCGATTACGCTGTCGTTCCGTCTCTTCGGCAACATCATGGCCGGCGAAATTTTGATTATCCTTATCGCCGCCCTGCCTATCTGGTACGGCGAACCGCTCGTCGGCACGGTCTGGCTTGTGTTTAGCATGGTCGTCGGCATCATCCAGGCGTTCATCTTCACGATGCTGTCGACGTCCTACCTGAGCAACTCGCTCAAGGACGAGCACCATTAATCACGGAAAATCCAATTTAGCCCAATTATAAAGGAGGATTACCACTGTGACCGAACATGCTATCATCGTTGCCGCCTCTGTCATCGCCGCCGCGCTCGCCATCGGGCTTGCCGCTTTCGGCGCCGCCATGGGCGACGGACAGGTAACCGCGAAGGCGGTCGAAGGGATGGCCCGCCAGCCTGAAGCCAAGGGGACCATTCTCGTCAACATGTTTATTTCCGTCGGCTTGATCGAGTCCATCCCCATCATCGCCGCCGTTATCGCCCTGGTCCTCGTTTTCGCCAACCCGTTCATCAAGTAATTTTGTCATGCAGGCGACGGGATTCATCCCGTCGCCTCCCTTAAGCCTTGCAGAGGAGGGGCTACGATTTGGTTGAACTGAATATGACGCTGATCGCGCAGATAATAAATTTTCTCATCCTCGTCTATATCCTGAAGAGATTCGCCTTCGGCAAGGTGCTGCAGGCGATGAGCGACCGCCAGGCCCGCATCACCGGCAACATCGAGGCTGCCGACCGCGAAAGAGCGGCCGCCGAGGAGCTCAAGCGCGAGTATCAGGAACAGCTGGCCCAGGCCAGGACCCAGGCCCAGGCCATCGTCGAGAAAGCCACCAAGCTGGCCGAGCAGGCCAAGGATGATATCATGAAGGAGGCCCGGGCCGAACACGCCCGCCTCTTGAAGGATGCCCAGGAAGAGATCGCCCGCGAGCGCGAGCGGGCCGTGGCCGACATCCGCAACGAGGTTGTCGCCCTGTCCATCGCCGCCGCCGGCAAGGTCATCGGCCAGAACCTGGACGCCAAAGCCAACGCCAAACTCGTCGGCGACTTCATCAGTAAGCTCGACGCGCAGAAAATAGGTGGTGTCCAATGATCGCCAGCCAACTCGCCATGAGGTACGCCGAGGCTCTGTACGAACTGGCGGCCGAGCGGCAGGCGCTGGACGGCGTGGAAAAGGACCTGGCCGGCGTGGAAGAGACGATCGCCGCCCACGAAGATCTTGCCACGCTGCTTTATCATCCGCAGGTGCCGCTCGCGGCCAAGAAAGAAACGGTGACCCGGGTGTTCGGTCCGCAGGTGACCGACTTCGTCCTCAAGTTTCTCCTGCTGCTCGTCGACAAGCGCCGCGAGGCGGCCCTGCCGGCGATCATCAAGGAATACAAGGTGCTGGCCAACAAGGCCCGCAACATCGCCGAGGCCGAGGTGACGACCGCCATGCCGCTCAGCGAGGGCGAGAAGACTGCGCTGGCCGCTAAGCTGGGGGCCGTCACCGGCAAGACGGTCGTGCTCAACACCAAGGTCGACGATCGCATCGTCGGCGGCGTCGTCGTTAAGATCGGCGATAAACTGATCGACGGCAGCGTGGCCCGCCAGCTCGAGGCGCTCCGTGCGGCGCTGCTCAAGACGGAAGTGCGTAAGATTGGGGTGACTTACTGATCATGAAACTCAGGCCCGAAGAAATCACCGCTATCATCAAGCAGCAGATAGAAAACTACCAGGTCGACCTCAACGTCGACGACGTCGGCACCGTCATCGAAGTCGGCGACGGCATCGCCCGCATCCATGGCCTGGAGAAGGCCATGGCCGGCGAGCTGCTCGAATTTCCCGGCAGCGTCTTCGGCATGGTGCTCAACCTGGAAGAAGATAACGTCGGCGCCGTGCTCCTCGGCGGCGAGCTGCTCATCAAAGAAGGCGACACCGTGCGCCGCACCGGTCGCATCATGCAGGTGCCTGTCGGCGAAGCCATGGTCGGCCGCGTCGTCAACGCCATCGGCCAGCCGATCGACGGCAAGGGGCCGATCGATACGAACGAATTCCGGCCGGTCGAATTCCGCGCCCCCGGCATCGCCGACCGCCAGTCGGTCAAAGAGCCGCTGCAGACGGGCATCAAGGCTATCGACGCCATGATCCCCATCGGCCGCGGCCAGCGCGAGCTCATCATCGGCGACCGCGGCACCGGCAAGACGGCCATCGCCATCGATACCATCATTAACCAGAAGGGCCAGGGCGTCATTTGCATCTACGTCGCCATCGGCCAGAAGTCGTCCACCGTGGCCCGTGTCGTGCGCACGCTCGAAGAGGCCGGGGCGATGGAATACACCATAGTCGTCGCCGCCACGGCGTCCGACAGCGCGCCGCTGCAGTACCTGGCGCCGTATGCCGGCGTCACTATGGGCGAGTACTTCATGTACAAGGGCGGCGCCGTCCTGTGCGTGTACGACGACCTGTCCAAGCATGCCACCGCGTACCGCGCCATGTCGCTGCTGCTCCGCCGGCCGCCCGGCCGCGAAGCCTACCCCGGCGACGTTTTCTACCTACACTCCCGCCTGCTCGAACGGGCGGCCAAGCTTTCCGACGCGCTGGGCGGCGGCTCGATCACCGCGCTGCCGGTCATCGAAACGCTGGCCGGCGACGTTTCCGCCTACATCCCCACCAACGTCATCTCGATCACCGACGGGCAGATATTCCTCGAAAGCGAGCTGTTCTACTCCGGCATCCGCCCGGCCATCAACGCCGGCATCTCGGTATCGCGCGTCGGCGGCAACGCCCAGATCAAGGCGATGAAACAGGTCGCCGGCCGTCTGCGCCTCGACCTCGCCCAGTACCGCGAAATGGCGGCGTTCGCCCAGTTCGGCTCCGACCTCGACAAGGCCACCAAGGCGCTGCTCGACCGCGGTCAGCACATGACCGAGATCCTCAAGCAGCCACAGTACGAGCCTGTACCGGTCGAAGAACAGATCCTCACCATCTACGCCGGCGTCAACGGCTACCTCGACAACATCCCCGTCGAGCAGGTCGTCCACTACGAGAAGGATTTCATCAAGTTCATGAAAGCCAACTACGCCGAAATCGGCAAGACCATCCGCGAAAAAAGGGTCATCGACAAAGAAACCGAAGCCGCGCTGAAGGAAGCCCTGAAAGAGTTCAACGACACTTTCGCGGCCTACGACAAAACCGGCGCGCAGGCGGGGTGATGACCGATGCCCAGTACGCGGGATATACGCCGCCGTATTAAAAGCGTAAAGAATATCCAGCAGATCACCAAGGCCATGAAGATGGTGGCCGCGGCCAGACTGCGCCGCGCTCAGGAGCGGGCCAACTCCAGCCGCCCCTACACCGACAAGATCCGCGAGATCCTGGCGGGCGTGGCGGCGGGGGCGAAGGACTCCGGGCACCCGCTGCTGGCAGTGCGCGAGCAGAGCCGCACGGCCTACCTCATCCTCGGCGCCGACAAAGGCCTGGCCGGGGCATACACCTCCAACCTCCTGCGCGAGGTCCTGCCTCAGGTGAGCGGCGGCGACGACGTCAGCCTGCTGACCGTCGGCCGCAAGGTCCGCGACTACTTCCGGCGGCGGGGCTATCAGATCGACCAGCAGTACACCGGCTTCTCGGAAAAACCGACCTACGACCGCGCCGTCGCCATCGCCCGCGAAGTGGCCTCCGCCTACGAACGCGGCGACTACGACGCCGTCTACCTCGTATACACCCGCTTCTTCTCACCAGTCAACCACAAGCCGTCCATCATCAAGCTGCTGCCGGTGGACACCAGCGAGGCGGCGGGGGAAGAGCAGCCTCGCGAATACATCTTTGAGCCGTCGGCCGAGGAAGTGCTCGGGCTGCTGTTGCCGAAGTACCTGGAGACGGTCGTCTATGGCGCCCTCCTCCAGTCGGCCGCCAGCGAGCTCGGCGCGCGGATGACGGCGATGGGCTCGGCCACCGAGAATGCCGAGGAGCTTATCTCCAAGCTGGTTCTCAATTACAACAAGGTCCGCCAGGCGAACATTACCCGCGAAATCTCCGAAATCGTGGGCGGCGCCGAGGCCCTCAAATAGGTAAAACGCCGCTGCCGCGGACGGCCCCGGGTTTACAGGAGCGCGGGCCGGTGCGCGGCGACGAGCAGGAGGGGAAAGCATGAACACTGGAAGAGTAATTCAAGTCATCGGGCCTGTCGTTGACGTCGAATTCCCCCCGGAGCATCTGCCTCCGATTTATAACGCCGTTAAGATAGACGAGCAGATTGGCGACGTCCGCGTCAAACTGACGGTCGAAGTGATGCAGCACCTTGGCGACAACGTCGTCCGTTGCGTGGCCATGTCGTCCACCGACGGCCTGACCCGCGGCATGAGTGCCGTCGACACCGGCGCGCCGATCAAGGTTCCCGTCGGCAAGGGCACGCTCGGTCGCGTATTCAACGTCCTGGGCGAAACGGTCGACAACGACGACCGCCCGGTTGAGGCCGAAGACTATTGGCCTATCCACCGCCCGGCACCGTCCTTCGAAGACCAGGAGACGGCGACCGCCATCCTCGAGACGGGCATCAAGGTCGTCGACCTCATCGCCCCCTACGCCAAAGGCGGCAAGATCGGCCTGTTCGGCGGCGCGGGCGTCGGCAAGACGGTTATCATCATGGAGCTCATCCGCAACATCGCTACCGAGCACGGCGGCTTCTCGGTATTTTCCGGCGTCGGCGAGCGCACCCGTGAAGGCAACGACCTGTGGACGGAGATGAAGGAGTCGGGCGTTATCGACAAGACCGCCCTCGTCTACGGCCAGATGAACGAGCCGCCGGGAGCGCGCATGCGCGTCGGCCTCACCGGCCTGACCGTAGCCGAATATTTCCGCGACAAGGGCGGCCAGGACGTACTGCTGTTCATCGACAATATCTTCCGCTTCATCCAGGCCGGCTCGGAGGTTTCCGCCCTCCTCGGCCGCATGCCGTCGGCCGTCGGCTATCAGCCCACCCTGGGCACCGACGTCGGCGCCCTGCAGGAACGCATCACCTCGACCAAGAAGGGCTCGATCACCTCGGTGCAGGCAGTCTACGTGCCGGCCGACGACCTGACCGACCCGGCGCCGGCGGCGACCTTCGCCCACCTGGACGCCACCACCGTTCTGTCGCGGCAGATTTCCGAACTGGGCATCTACCCGGCCGTCGACCCGCTCGACTCCACCTCCCGTATCCTCGACCCGCACGTCCTCGGCCAGGAGCATTACGAAGTGGCCCGCGGCGTGCAGGAGGTGCTGCAGCGCTACAAGGAACTGCAGGACATCATTGCCATCCTCGGCATGGAAGAGCTTTCCGACGACGACAAGCTCACCGTCGCCCGGGCCCGCAAGATTCAGCGCTTCCTCAGCCAGCCCTTTTTCGTGGCCGAGGCGTTCACCGGTACGCCGGGCAAATACGTACCCCTCAAGGAGACCATCCGCGGCTTCAAGGAGATCCTCGACGGCAAGCACGATGACCTGCCGGAGCAAGCCTTCTATATGTGTGGCCCAATCGAAGACGTGGTGGAAAAGGCGCGCCAGATCAAGGGGGAATAGCCTGTGGCCAACAAGATCCGGCTGGACATCGTCACCCCTGAACGCATCGTCTATTCCGAAGACGTCAACATGGTGATCGCCCGCGCCACCGACGGCGACCTCGGCATCCTGCCGGGCCACGCCCCGCTGGTGGCCGGCATGGACATCTGGCCGCTGCGCATTCTCAGCGACGAAGGCGAGCGGCAGATTTCCGTGTGCGGCGGCTTCATCGAGGTGCGCCCCGAAAAGGTCACCATCCTCGCCTCCTGCGCCGAGCTGCCGGAGGAGATCGACGTCAAACGGGCCGAGGCTGCGAAGTCCCGCGCCGAAGGCCGCATCAAAAGCCCGGCTCCCGAAATCGACGTGACGCGGGCCGAAGCCGCCCTGCGCCGGGCGCTCATCCGTCTGCGCGTGGCCGAAAGCAGCAAAATCAGGGATCTGTGATTCAGCGAGGCCGGGGATACCCCCGGCCTTTTCGTATGCCCATCTCCTTCCCCGCGGCAGAAATTGCCTGTATATCTACCCTAAAATCTGGCAAGAATAGGCGTAGAGAAGGATGGGGAGTAGTATGCGCAGAAGTGTTTGTTATGCGTTGATGTCCGGCCTCCTTTTTTTATCGCTGCTGATCTGGAGCCTGGCGGACAGCGGCGCTCAGGCGGCGCGCGTCGAGCTGCTGGAGGAGGCCATGGCCGCCTCCGGGGCCACGACCGAGAGCGTCACCTTCAACGCCTGGACGAAGCTCCCGGATGCCGACGTCAGTGACGACAGACTGAAGGAGCTGGCCGTGGCGGCGATGGCCAGGCTGGGCTTCGGGCCCGGGCAGTTCGAGCTTAGCCATGCCCGCAGCGAGCGCCACCGCCTTGTCAAGGCCGAGCAGGCCGGCGGCGGGCTGCACTGCGTCGTCACTGCCCAGGTGATTTATCCGGCCTGGAACCGGGAGAACGCCGCCGCCTACCTGATGGTCAACGCCGAGGCACTGACCGCGGCGGGCGACACCGACCGACTGCGCGGCCGGGTGGCGGCCGCGGCCGCCTGCGGGGGCGGCAAGGCGCGGATAACCACTTGCCTGGTAGGGTGGCTTGATGGTAAACTAGAAAAGGACAAGTGGCCGGAGGCGCTCCATAAGGCCGGACAAGCCCTCGGCACGGCCGACGGCGAAGTAGTCGTCCAGCCTAATTACGTCGGCATGACGGGGTTTTCCCCCGCCCTGCCCGAAGGTCTGGTCATCGGGGACAAGCGGGTCAACGTCGACCTGGCCATCCGGTACAGTCCCCTTGATAACCGCACATATGTAGTCATCGCCTCGCCGGTGATCGCCGGCGAATATTAGCAGCAAGCGGCGGGAGGAAAATTTGTGGAAAGACTGATTGTCACCGGCGGCAAGAAGTTGTCCGGCAGCATCAAGGTCAGCGGCGCCAAGAACGCCGTGCTGCCGATCATCGCGGCCTCGCTCCTCGGGGCCACGACCAGCCGGTTGGAGGAGATCCCCGCCCTCGAGGACGTGGGCACCATCAGCGAGGTGCTCCGCCAGCTGGGGGTCAGCGTTTCGACCGAGGAAGCGGGCACGCTGATCGTCAACAGCGGCGAGCTCTCCGGCTGTGAAGCACCGTACGAACTTGTCCGCAAGATGCGGGCGTCCTTCCTCGTCATGGGTCCGCTGCTCGCCCGGGCCGGGCAGGCGCGCATCTCCCTGCCGGGCGGCTGCGCCATCGGCACGCGGCCGATCGACCTCCATCTGAAAGGGTTCGAGGCCCTGGGAGCGGAAATCGTCCTCGGGCATGGCTACATCGAGGCGCGGGCGCGCCAGCAGCTCAAGGGGGCGCGCATCTACCTCGACTTCCCCAGCGTCGGCGCCACCGAGAATATCATGATGGCCGCCTGCCTGGCCGAAGGGCAGACCATCCTGGAAAACCCCGCCGAGGAGCCGGAGATCGTCGACCTCGCCAACTACCTCAACGCCATGGGGGCGAGGATCCGCGGCGCCGGGACGAACGTCATCCGCATCGAAGGGGTCAAGGAACTTAAAGGCACCACCCACGCCGTCATCCCCGACCGCATCGAGGCCGGCACCTACATGGTGGCGGCGGCGATCACCGGCGGCGACGTCTGGCTGGAGAACGCCCTGGTTGAACACCTCAAGCCGGTCACCGCCAAGCTCAAGGAAGCGGGCGTCGTCATCGAGGAGAAGATCGACGGCGTGATGGTCCGCGGTACAACGACGGTCAAGGCGGTCGACGTCAAGACGCTCCCCTATCCCGGCTTTCCCACCGATATGCAGTCCCAATTCATGGCTCTCATGACGGTGGCCAGCGGGACTAGCGTCATCACCGAGACGGTGTTCGAGAACCGCTTCATGCATGTGGACGAGCTCAAGCGCATGGGGGCCAGCATCAAGATCGAAGGCCGCAGCGCGATCGTCGAAGGGGTGGCCAACCTCACCGGCTGCCCGGTCAAGGCCACCGACCTCAGGGCCGGCGCGGCGCTTGTGCTGGCGGGCCTCGTAGCCGAAGGCAAGACGGAGATAAGCTGCATTCATCATATCGATCGCGGTTACGAAGACATCGTCGGCAAGCTATCCAGCCTGGGGGCGGATATCGTCCGGGTGGGATAAGAGAATATTATAAGCAGGGAGCAGCCCGTAAGGGCTGCTCCCTTTGACATATCTTGGCCACCTCGCACATATTATGTTAGTGTCACATAAATGCGGGAGGGGCGGGCGTGAAAAAGGTGTTGGCGCTTACGATCCTGCTGGTCATCATCGCCGTTATCGTCGTTCCTGTGGCGGTGCTGTACGGCCTGGGCGGTCCGGCGGACAAGAAGGCGGGCGTCGTTTACCGCGGCGAGGACGTCCCCATCCGGGTTTACCTCCACGATCAGGACCGGATCGTGACGATGAGCCTGGAGGATTACGTAAAAGGCATGGTCGCGGCCGAGATGCCGGCCGAATTCGATATCGAGGCCCTCAAGGCCCAGGCGGTCGCCGGCCGGACATACGCCGTCAAGCAGATGGTCCAGTTTGGCGGCAGCGGGCTGTCCGACCGGCCGGGGGCCGACGTGAGCACCGACCCCCGCCAGAGCCAGGCGTGGCTCAGCACCCTGCAGCTCAGGGAACGCTGGGGACCGTTCAACTTCGACCGTTACTGGGCCAAGATCAATCAGGCGGTGGACGGTACGCGGGGGCTGATCGTCACCTACAACGGCGAGCCCATCAACGCCGTATTCCATTCGACGAGCGGCGAACGCACCGCCAGCGCCAAGGAGGTCTGGGGGTACGACTTCCCCTACCTGCGGAGCGTCGTCTGCACGTGGGACAGAAAATCGCCCCGCTACAGCGACAGCAAGGATTACACCTTCGCCGAGCTCGAGCAGCGCTTGGGGGCGGAAGCGGGGGTCGTCGCGGCCGCCCAGGGCGGCGGCGCCGTGGCTCAGGTGCTGGAGCGGACCGAATCGGGGCGGGTGGACAAGGCCAAGGTGGGCGGCAAAACGTTCACCGGCTTCGACCTGCGCCAAAAGCTGGAGCTGCGCTCGACCAACTTCACCATCGAGACGCAGGGCGGCAAGCTGCTCTTCAAGACGATCGGCTACGGCCACGGCGTGGGTCTGTGCCAGTACGGCGCCAACGGTCTCGCCAAAGAAGGCAAGGACTTCGGCGCCATCCTTGCCTATTACTATACAGGCGTCAAGATCACCAGCATCCACGGGTCCTGAAACACGGCTGGCGATAAGCGAAACTTGGCTCGGGTGCTAGTCCGAGCCGTAGTTGAGCTATCCGCGCAGCGGGAAAAGGCCCATCTGCGGCGTTGCTCCCCCCGGACGCTATGCCATCCATGGCGCGCCCGGGACTAGGCCCATCCTGGGCCGTCGTCGGTCTGCCATCCTCAGCGTACGTCCCGTGTACGCGCGATGCTGTTAAACCCTGCCTGTGCAAACCATGTCTGCAAACTTGGCCGCAGAGGAAACGGTGGTGTCAGCCTCCGGTGCGCCTTGCATCTGGACCTTTCTAGCCAGCCTGAGCCTGTGTAAAGAGAGTGCCGCTAAGTTATCGGCGGCCTTTTTTATGGGAATAATAGGTTATGAGGTGATCTTATGACCGGAAAACCCTGGACAGACAATATATTCGCCGAGCTTCGGCGGCTGAGGGAGCGGCGCACGTGGACGGAACCGCGGCCGGTGTATCTGGCCGCCGGCTTGGTGATAACGGCCGCCGTCCTAATGCTCGTCGTCGTAAGCGGCGTCAAGCAGCCGGCCGTACCGGTGCCGACCGCGCCTCTCGTCCGCCAGGAGGCGCCGGCCGAGCCGGCCGCCCGTCCCGAGACCGTGCGGGTTATCCCGGCGGGGGAAACGGCGGACAAGGCCCGGGTGGCCGCAGAGCCGCGCGCCGCCGGCCCGCTCCGGCCGGTGGCGGGAACGGTCCGGCAAGCCTTCGGCTGGCAGCTGCAGCCGCTCTACGGCGACTGGCGCTACCATCCCGGCGTCGACATCGACACGCCGGCCGGCAGCGCGGTGAAGGCGATGTGGAGCGGCCGCGTCACCGACGTGTACGATGACCCTCGGTACGGGCTGACGGTAACGGTGGCCGGCGGCGGCCGCACCGTATACTACGGCTCGCTGGCGGCCGCCAAGGTGGACAAGGGCCAGCAGGTGGCGGCCGGCGGCGTAGTCGGCACAGCCGGCGCGGCGCCGGTCGAGCCCTATCCCCACCTCCACCTGGTCGTGAAAGACGGCGACAGATACCTTGACCCGCAGGAAGTACTGGCGAAAAGCGAATAGTTCCCTCCCCGCCCCGCCTCGCCATCAGGGGAAAATGCGTGACATGTCACGCATTTTTTGTTTTTGTCCGCATATACATGGTAGCAAACGGAGGGCGAGGGGGAAATTGGTATATGAAGGACTATATCCGCAAGCGGGTGCTGGACATCAGCAACCACATTCTCGAAAGCAAGCACACGGTCAGGCAGACGGCAACCGTTTTCGGGGTCAGCAAAAGCACCGTACATAAAGATATGATCGAGCGGCTGCCCACCATCAACAAGCGCCTGGCCAACAAGGTGAGGCATATACTGGAAATAAACAAGGCGGAACGCCATATTCGCGGCGGCGAAGCTACGCGGAAGAAGTACAAAGATAACAAAGAAAATAGCGAGAAATAAAAGGAATATGTCCCATAAGATAGAATTATTAGTAATACTTATCCGCGCTTGACATATGATGATCCGTTTCCTCTTTTTTTTCGACATAGTGCGGACAGGCTATCGCAGCAGACAAGGGAAGGAGTTTCATAATGTTCGGAATGTCAATGGATATTGGGGTTGACCTGGGTACAGCCACAGTTCTAGTATATATCAAGGGCAAAGGGATCGTGCTGCGCGAGCCGTCGGTCGTGGCCATGGACCGTGACACCAACCGCGTCATCGCCATCGGCGAGGAAGCCCGCCGGATGCTTGGCCGGACCCCGGGCAACATCGTGGCCATCCGCCCTCTGCGCGAGGGTGTGATCGCCGACTATGACACCACCGAAAGCATGCTCCGCCACTTTATCGAAAAGGTAGCCGGCCGTAGCATGTTCTTTAAACCGCGCATCATGGTGTGCGTACCGTCGGGCGTAACGACGGTGGAAAAACGGGCTGTGCTGGAAGCGGCCATGCAGGCCGGGGCCCGCAAGACGTACTTGATCGAAGAACCTCTGGCGGCAGCCCTCGGCGCCGGCCTTGTCATATCCGAGCCCTGCGGCTCGATGGTTGTCGATATCGGCGGCGGCACGACCGATGTAGCCGTCCTCAGCCTCGGCGGCATCGTCGTCAGCGAGTCGCTGCGGGTCGGCGGCGACAAGTTCGACGACGCGCTGGTGCGCTACATCAAGAAAGAGTACAACATTATGATTGGCGAGCGGACCGCCGAGGAGATCAAGGTCAACGTCGGCACCGCCTTCCCGTCCGCCCGCAACGAATCAATGGAAATCCGCGGCCGCGACCTGGTGTCCGGCCTGCCGAAGACGATGCGCATCGGCTCCGCGGAAACGCGCGAGGCCCTCGCCGAGCCGATCTCCCTCATCATCGAATGCGTCAAAACCGTGCTGGAGAAGACCCCGCCCGAGCTGGCGGCCGACATTGTCGACCGCGGCATCGTCATGACCGGCGGCGGCTCGCTGCTCCACGGGCTGGACAGGCTCATCAGCCAGGAGACCGGCATCCCCACCTACCTGGCCGACGACCCGCTGTCGTGCGTGGCTCTCGGTACCGGCAAGGCGCTCGAATCGCTCGAAACGCTGCAGGATTCGCTTACGACAATGAAAAAAGGCAGCATAGCATAACATAGCCTGTCCGCGGCCAAGGCCGCGGACAGTTTTTTGCTCTTTCCGGCAACTTTCCCCGCCGTTTGGCTTAAGAAATCGGCCGGCTTAACGATAAATAGAGTAGGAGGTGAATGGATGATACGGGGACTTTATGCCGCCGGGGCGGGGATGATCGCCGAAGCGACCAGGACGGACGTCACGGCCAACAATCTGGCGAACGCGGCCACGGCCGGCTACAAGAAGGATGTCGCCATCGGCAAGGACTTCCGCTCGATGATGATCCAGCGGATCAACGACGGGGCGGAGCGTCCGGCCATCGGCAGTCTCGGGGTCGGCGCGGCGATCGATGAAATCGCCACCATTCACACCCAGGGGCCGACGCGGCCGACCGGCAACAAGTACGACCTGGCCATCGACGGCAAGGGCTACTTCGCGGTCGAGACGCCGGCCGGGGTCCGCTACACCCGCAACGGCAACTTCACCCGCAGCGCCCAGGGCGAACTGGTGACCCAAGACGGGTACCGGGTGCTGGGGATGGGCGGGGCTATCCAACTGGGCAATCCCGAGAACAGGATCGACTTCGTCGATGACCGCAGGATCCTGATGGACGACACGGAAACCGACACGCTGAGGATCGTGTCCTTCGCCGACGAGAGCAAGCTCGTCAAGGAAGGCGCCAACCTGTTCGCCGCCGCGCCGGGGCAGCAGGAGGAAGCGGACGAGACCAGCCAGGTGCGGTCGGGCTTTATCGAACAGTCCAACATCAACGTAGTCGCCGAGATGGTCAACCTCATCACCGGCTTCCGGGCCTACGAGATCACCGGCAAAGCGGTGCAGGCCCACGACTCGATGCTGAACAAGGCAGTCAACGAGGTAGGCAGAGTATAATAGTTTGGGGCTGGACTTTACAAGAGGCCCCGGGGGCCGCCGACCGACTGAGGCGGTCTTAAATCGGAAAACCGGGAGGTAAACTCGATATGATGCGCGCTCTATGGACGGCCGGCACGGGTATGGTAGCCCAGCAGGCCAATATTGACGTTATTTCCAACAACCTGTCGAACGTCAATACCACCGGCTTCAAAAAGAGCCGGGCCGATTTCCAGGATCTTATGTACCAGATCGTCCGCCAGCCGGGGGCGGCGACCGGCGCCGACACCCAACTGCCTACCGGCATCCAGGTGGGTCACGGCGTCCGCCAGGTGGCCACGCAGAAAGTTTACACCGAAGGCAACTATCAGAACACCGGCAACGAACTCGACGTCGCCATCGAGGGTGACGGCTTCTTCCAGATAACCATGGCCGACGGCACGATAGCGTATACCCGCGACGGCGCCTTCAAAAAGGACAGCGCCGGCCGGGTCGTCACCTCCGACGGCTACCCGCTCGAACCGCAGATTACGATCCCGGCCGGCGCCACCAACGTCACCATTGCCGCCGACGGCCGCGTTACGTGCAACGTGCCGGGCGCAACCGCCATCCAGGACCTTGGCCAGATCCAGCTCGCCCGCTTCGTCAACCCGGCCGGTCTGGAGAGCATGGGCCGCAACCTCGCCAAAGAGACGGCCGCCTCGGGCGTACCGGTCGTGTCCAACCCCGGGGAAGAAGGCGCCGGCACGCTGGCCCAGAAATACCTGGAAATGTCCAACGTCCAGGTGGTCGAGGAAATGGTCAACATGATCGTTGCCCAGCGGGCCTACGAGATGAACTCCAAAGCGATCACGACCTCCGACCAGATGCTTAGTATCGCCGCCAATCTCCGAAGCTAGGTGAGAATAATGGCTAGGATACTGGTGACGCTCGCAGCCGCGCTGCTTCTGGCCGCCCCGGCGTGGGCCGCCGGGATCACGGTGGCGGTCAACGCCGAGGCCACCGTCAGCGGCCCGCATATCACTCTGGGGGAACTGGCGACCATCACCGGCGACGACCGGGAGCGGGTCAAAGCGTTGTCCGCCCTCAAGCTCGGCGCCGCGCCGTCGCCCGGCCACCGCATCGTCCTGACGGGCGATACGCTGGGCGTCCGCCTGGCGGCCGCCGGCGGGGACTATAGCGAAATAACCTGGCAGGTGCCGCCGGCGGTCACCGTCACCTCCGCCGCCCAGACGATCAGCGGCGAACGGCTGCTGGCCGCGGCCACCGAAGCGGTGCAGAGCTTGGTCGGCGGCGACGCGGACAGCGAGATCAGCATCGTCCCGGTCGGCACGGTGCCCGACGTAATGGCCCCGCTCGGCCGGCTCGACATCAAGGCCGACATCCCGAGCGGCGTCCGCTTCAACGCCCCCACCGCCGTCGTCGTCGCCGTCAGCACCGACGGCCGGCCGTTCACCACAGTAAGCGTCAGGTTCAACGTCAAGGCCTATCAGCAGATCGTGGTCGCGGCCCGCAACATCGCGGCCCGCGAAGAGCTGACCGCCGAAAATGTCCGCAGCGAACGCCGCGATATCGGCAAAATTTCCGGCTACATAACCGACATATCCAAGGTGCTCGGCCTCGCCGTCCGCCGTCCGTTGACGGCCGGCACGCCGCTTACCGAAGCGTCGGTCGATAAGCCGGTTGTGATGAAGCGGGGCGCCGCGGTGACCATCCTGGTAAAGGCCGGTGACATGGTAGTCGCCGCCGGCGGACAGGCGATGCAGGAAGGCCGCGAAGGCGAACTCATCCGCGTGCAGAACGTCACCAGCAAGCGGATCGTCAACGCGCGCGTCGTCGACGCCAACACCGTCCAGGTAATAATTTACGGTGGAAGGTAAAGGTGATCTTTATGTCGAATCTTTACATAAAAGCTACCTTGCTGTCGCTGGCCCTGCTCCTGGGGTTGTCCATAGCGCTGCAAGCGCCGGCTGAGGCCGCGTCGCTGTGGAGCGACCAGACCAGCCTGTTCGGCGACCGCAAGGCCCGCACCGTTGGCGACAGCCTGACGATCATCATCAGCGAATCGTCGAGCGCCGTCCGCTCGGGCAACGCATCAAACTCCAAAACCGCCAGCACGTCGCTTAACGCCGGCACCGGCCTCTTAACCTTCATCGACAACGCCAACGCCAGCTCCAGCGACAGTTTCAAAAACGACGGCAAAATCAGCAACACCAACACGGTGACCGGCAGGATAACCGTCCAGGTCACGGCCGTCAAACCGAACGGCAACCTAGTCGTCTCGGGCAGCCAGGTTATCAAGCAGAACAGCGAGGAACAGAAGATTACCATCACCGGCGAGGTCCGCCCCGAAGACGTCAGCGCCGACAACTATGTGCTGTCGTCCGCCGTCGCCAACGCCCAGCTCAAGATCGAGGGCAAAGGCGCTCTTGCCAGCAAGCAGCGGCAGGGCATCCTCACCCAGCTGTTTAACTTCCTGTTCTAGTTGGAGAGGGATTGTGTGATGCGCAGATTCGTCGCCTTCAGCCTAGCCTTGATCCTGCTGGCCGCCAGCGCCGCCCCGGCCTTGGCCTACGGCCCGCGCATCAAGGATGTGGCCAAGCTCCAGGGGGTGCGGAGCAACCAGCTCGTCGGCTACGGGCTCGTGGTCGGCCTTGCCGGCACGGGCGATTCCGACAAAAGCACCTTCACCGTCCAGTCGATTGTCAATATGCTGAAAAATTTCGGTATCACCGTCTCCTCGGCCCAGATGAAGCCCAAGAACGTGGCCGCGGTAATGGTGACGGCGCAATTGCCGCCGTTTCTCAAGCCGGGCGATACCATCGACATAACCGTATCCTCGATGGGCGACGCCAAGAGTCTGCAGGGCGGCACCCTGCTGCAGACGCCGCTCAAGGCGGCCAACGGCGCGGTCTACGCCGTCGGCCAGGGGCCGATGTCGGTCGGCGGTTTCTCCGTCGGCGGCGGGGGCTCCAGCCAGGCGAAAAACTTCCCCACCGTCGGCACTATCCCCAGCGGGGCCATCGTAGAACGCGACGTGCCCACCCAGTTCGAGGCCGGCGGCAGCATCGTCCTCGTCCTCAACCGGCCGGACTTCACCACCGCCAGCCGCGTCTCCGAAGCCGTCGAACGCCGCTTCGGGCCGATTTCCAGGGCCCGCGACGCTAGCTCGGTCGTCGTCGCGGTGCCGCTGGAATATTCCGCCGACCTGGTCGGCTTCGTCGCCGCCGTCGAAGAACTCCAGGTCACGCCGGACAGCGTTGCCAAGGTGGTCGTCAACGAGCGCACCGGCACGGTGGTCATGGGCGGCAACGTTACCATCGACACCGTGGCCGTAGCCCAGGGCGGGCTGACGGTGCGCATCGCTAATACGACCGAAGTGTCGCAGCCGCAGCCGTTTTCCGGCGGCTCCACCGTCGTCACCCAGAACAAGTCGGTCGATGCCAAGGAGCAGCAGGCGCCGCTCATCGTCCTCCCGAAATCGGCCAACGTCAGCGACCTGGTCGCCGCCCTCAACGCGGTCGGCGCCACGCCCCGCGACGTCATCTCCATCCTTCAGGCCATCAAGGCGGCCGGCGCGCTTCACGCCGAGCTGCAGCTCATATAGGCGGTGAAGCCATGAAGATAAACGGGCCGCAGGCCGCTCCGGCGGCGCAGGCAACGGACAAAACAACCGCCGCCCGCGACGAACAGCAGGACGCCAAACTCAAGGCGGCCTGCACCGAAATGGAAGCCCTCTTCCTCAACATCCTCCTGACCGAGATGCGCAAGACGGTGCCGAAAGACGGCCTGACCGGCGGCGGCTCGCAGGAAGAGATCGTCCGCTCGCTGCTCGACGGCGAGATGACCAAGAATATGGCGCAAGCCGGAGGCGCAGGCCTGGCCGATATGCTTTACCGCCAGCTAAGCCAGCCGGGCGCCGCAAGCATCGACAAAAGCCAGGCACCCCGCTAGTGCTTGGCTTTTCCAATACCGAGGAGGGACATGAATTGACCAAGTTTCGCCGCGGCATCTGCTTTGTGCTGACCCTGCTCATTGTCGCCAGCCTGGCGTACGCCCAGGCGGCGCCGGCCGCGACCGTCCAGAAGGTGCGCTTCAGCCTGACGCCGGAAAAAGTACGTCTCGTGGTCGACATGAACGATGTTCCGGACTTCAACGTCACGCTGGAAGAGGACCGGCTCCGTCTGCTCGTCAACCTGCCGGCGGCGCTCGACAAGGCCGTCCCGCGGCAATACACCTTCAACGACCCGTTCGTCAGCTCCGTCCAGCTTGAGGACAATGGTGCCGGCCAGCTTCAGGTCATCGTCAACCTCAAGGCGCCGGCGGTCCACAAGGTTTTTAAACTCGCCAAGCCCAACCGCCTGGTGATCGACTTGCTCAAGATGGGCGACCAGAAAACCGAGCAACAGGTCAAGCCTGGGATTAAATACTCTCTCTTGATGCGCAATCAGGCCGCCGGGCCGGAAAAAGCCTATGTCCTGCTCGTCGATCCCAAGGCGGGCTTCGCCTTGCGGCCGGTGCTGTCCAACGGCGTCGTGCAGGGCGTGGAGACGCTGGCGGCGATGAGCGCGTCGACCCGGGCGGTGGCGGCCGTCAACGGCTCGTACTTCGACCCGAACGGCGAGATTATCGGTTTGCTCAAAATCGACGGCGAGATCATCAGTACGCCCACTATCCCGCGGACGGCGGTAGGGGTTCTCCCCGACGGCCGGCTGATCTTCGACCAGGTCAGCTGGCAGGGTAATGTGGAAATAACGAGCGGCCGGGTGGCGCTGAGCGGCGTCAACCGCGCCCGGGGCGATAACGAACTGATCCTCTACAACGGCTACTACGGACCGACCACCGGCACCAACCAGTTCGGCACCGAGTACGTCATCGGCCCCAACGGTGTGGTGATGTCCATCGGCAAAGGAAACGCGACCATCAACGCCGGCACCGTCGTCCTCTCGGCGCACGGGGCGGCCGCCAAGGCGCTAGCCGGCCTAAGGGTGGGCGACATCGTCACCATCCGCCAGACGCTTGGCCAGGTGTGGGACGGAGCCGTCCACGCCCTGGGAGCCGGCCCGATGCTCGTCAAGGACGGCACCATCTACCTGACGACAAAAACGGAGGAATTCGGCAGCGACGTGGCCGGCGGCCGCGCGCCCCGGACCGCCATCGGCGTCACCAAGGAGGGCCAGATCCTCCTCGCGGTCGTTGACGGGCGCCAGGTGGCCAGCGGCGGGCTCTCCCTCCTGGAGATGGCCATTCTCATGCAGGAACTGGGCGCGGTTGACGCCATGAACCTCGACGGCGGCGGCTCGAGCGAGATGGTCGTCTTCGATAAGGTCGTCAACAAGCCCTCCGACGGGCGCGAGCGCAAGATCGGGAATGCTCTGGTAATAGTACCCGCCGGTCTTGCGAATTAGTGCCGATACTGTATAATTAGACTAAGAAAGTGAGGTGGGGAGAATGTTCCGACCCAAGAGTATAGCGATCCTCACAGTTGCCATCGTACTGGCGGCGGCGGCCTGGGCCATGGCGTCCGGCCAGCTTGTCGACCAGAAAGGGGTGCTCTCCGGCCGCGTGCTGGCCCAGGGCTTGGTGGCCCCCGGCACTAACGTCCGCGAAGGCGACGTCCTCGTCGGGGTCGAAGGCCTCACCGGCCCGGCGATTGCCGTGCGGGCCAATATCGACGGCAAGGTCCGGGAAGTGCTGGTCAAACCCGGCGACATGATCCGCACCGGCGACGTGCTGGTGAGGATCGAACCTGTCCGCAAATAGGAAAGGATTGATTGAATGTCGTTCGTTCTCAGGTTCTGCCGGGTGGCGATCCTCGCGTTGCTCCTGACCCTCCCTGCGGCGATGGCCGTGGCCGCCCCCGAGATCATGCCGCTCGCCGAGATCCGTGCCGGCATGCAGGGCACCGCCAAAACGGTTGTGTCCGGAACGCAGATTGAAGAGTTCGGCGTTGAAGTTCTTGGCATAATGAAAAACAAGGGGCCGTCCGGCGACCTGATCCTGGTGAGAACCTTCGGCGACCTCATCGACCGCACCGGCGGCATCGCCCAGGGTATGAGCGGCAGCCCGGTGTACATAGACGGCAAACTCGTCGGCGCCATCGCTTACGGATGGACGTTCACCGACCATACGATCGGCATGGTCACCCCCATCGCCGACATGCTCAAGCTATGGGAGCTGAACGCCCCCAAGCCCGACGCCCCCGGAGATGACGGCAAGGCCCCCGAGGAGCCGCAGCCGGACAAGACCGACAAGCGGCCGGACGGGCAGCCGGGCGAAAAAAGTGCTGACAACCTCCCGGCCAAGCCCCAGGAAGAGAAGGCGACCCCCCTTATGGCCGCCGGCTTCGGCGAACGTTCGCTCGCCTTCCTGGCCGACAAGCTGCGCTCCTTCAAGCTTACCCCCTACGCGGTCGGCGACGCGCCGGCCGATGCGACCTTTGCGCCGCTGGAGCCCGGCAGCGCGGTGGGCGTGCAGCTGGTGCGCGGCGATGTCAGCCTGGGCGCGATGGGCACGGTCACCTATGTGGAAGGCAACAAGGTGCTGGCCTTCGGCCACCCCTTCCTGAAAAAAGGCGGGACAGGCTATTTCCTGACCAACGCCTACGTATTCACGACCGTTAAAGGGTTGGAGAACTCGTTTAAAGTCGGGGCCGTCGGCCCGGCCCTGGGCATAATCGACCAGGACCGGGGGGCAGGCGTGGCCGGCGAGATGGGCCGGTTCCCCAGCATTGTTCCGCTGCGCATCAACGTAACCGACCGGGCTATGGGAACCTCCCAGGACTCCGTCATCCAGGTCGTGCAGGACGAGCAGCTCTTCCCCGTGCTGGCAGCCGCCTCGGTGCTTAGCGTCATCGAAAAAACGGCCGACAGGGTCGGCGCCGGCACCGCCAAGATTACCTTCGAGATTTCCGCCCGCAACATGCCTGGCGACGTCTTCAAGCGGGAGAACATGTTCTACAGCCCGATCAACATCGGCGAGCAGGCCATCAGCGAGCTGTACGAGCTCATGGCCCTCCTGGCCTCTAACCAGTTCCAGCCGGTCGACATCTTCGACATCCAGGTTGACGCGACCGTCAACCCCGAACGGCGTACGGCCACGATCATGGAGGCGCGGGCCAACGTCGCGGCCGCCAAACCGGGGGACAAGATCGAGATCACCGTCAGCCTCAAGCCCTTCCGGGGCGGGATGATAACCCGCAAGGTGCCCTTCACCGTCCCCAAGGACCAGCCCGCCGGCCCGATGACGCTCGAGGTCCGCGGCGGCGGCATGGTGCCGCTGATCGAGCTTCTCAGCAAGCGCCAGAAGGGCGACGACGAACTCCTGCAGACCCTCGGCAAGCTCAAGACCAAGTCGTTTGCCGATCTGATCAAAGACATGGCGGAGCGGGACCGCAACAACGACATCGTCGTCGAGGTGCTCAGCGCCGACGCCGGCGAATTCCTGGGCGGGGCGGGGATGACCAAACCGCCGGCCGCCAAGCTCGAACCCGTTTACGGCACGGTAGCGGCCACGCCCAAGCAGCCCCAGCGGACAGGCCAGGCGGCCGGCGCCAAAAAGCCGGAAAACAAGAGCTCCGTCAGCACCGACTACATCATTGACAGCGACACCCAGATACTCATCAACGTAACGAAAGATTGACGAATCGCACCAAGCCTCCGGGCCGCGCCCGGGGGCTTTCCCGTTTCCGCCGGCCGCGGCCCATATTCCGGCAAATACCATGCCGGCCCGAGGCGGGCCATGCAGGGAAAAAAACGATAAGCATTGAATAGTTCCTTAAATAAAAACGTTCATGTTACCCGTTTTCCGGCAGCTCGACCGGGCGGCCGCGCAAATGGCATTATTTCCCTGGAACGCACGTACAATATAGCGATCGGACGCGAAGAAACTTCGCCGGCTTCGGACTGAGCCGGCCGCGATGCGAGGTCGTACCATGCTCATACCTTTGCTGGAGAGGCTCGGCCGCCAGGTAATAGATATGCTCGAACACACCGGCCAGGTCGTGCTGCTCGTCGGCCAGACCTTCGCCAGCCTGCGGCGCTCGCCGCCCGCCAGCCATGTCCTGCGGCAGATGGCCCATCTCGGCGTCGATTCCCTGCCGATCGTCGCCCTCACCATGTTGTTCACCGGCATGGTCATGACGGTGCAGATCGCCCACGAATTCATAAAATACGGCGCCCAGGCGTCGATCGGCGGCGTGGTCGCCATCGCCGTCGGCCGCGAGCTCTCTCCGGTGCTGACCGGGGTAGTGGCCGCCGGCCGGGTGGGCGCGGCGATAACGGCGGAGATCGGCTCGATGAAGGTCACCGAACAGATCGACGCTCTGCGGGTCATGGCCACCAACCCGGTCGCCTACCTCGTCGTGCCCCGGTTGATCGCTTGCGTGTTGATGCTGCCCGTCCTGGTGATATTCGCCGATATGATCGGCACGGTCGGCGGCTACCTTGTGGCCACACTGTACGCCGGTATCAACTCCTTCACCTTTCTGCAGTCGATAAAGGTGTTCGCCGTCGTGAACGACGTGACCGGCGGGCTGATAAAGAGCATGTTCTTCGGGGCCATCATCGCCATCGTCGGCTGCTATAAAGGACTGACGACCGCCGAGGGGGCGGAAGGGGTCGGCAAGGCGACCACCGGCTCGGTGGTCACGGCGATGATCCTCATCTTCGTCAGCAACTACTTTTTGTCGCTCATTTTGTACCGCTAGGGGTGGAGCCATGATCAAGCTTGCCAACGTCAGCATGGCGTTCCGCAACAAGCCGGTGCTCGAAAATATCGACCTGGAGATCGCCGAGGGCGAAATAATGGTGATCATCGGCCCGAGCGGCTCGGGCAAGAGCACCATCCTGCGGCTGATGATCGGCCTGCTTCGCCCCACCGCCGGGGAAATCTGGATTAACGGCCAGGAGGTTTCCCGGCTAGGCGAGGAAGAACTCAACATTATCCGCCAAAAGATGGGGATGGTTTTCCAATACTCCGCCCTGTTCGACTCGATGACGGTGGGGGAGAACGTGGCGTTCGGCCTCCGCCAGCACAGCGATCTTTCCGAAGAGGAGATCGCCCGCACCGTCCGCCGGCGCCTGCGGATGGTCGGCCTCGCCGGCCAGGAAGGCGTAATGCCCAGCGAACTGTCCGGGGGCATGAAAAAGCGTGTCAGCCTCGCGCGGGCCATCGCCATAAACCCGCAGATCCTGCTGTACGACGAGCCGACGGCCGGCCTCGACCCGATAATGTCGACGACCATCGACCGGCTGATCTGCAGCACCCGCCGCATCCTCAACGTCACCTCGGTGGTGGTCACCCACCACATGCAAAGCGCGTTCAACATCGCCGATCGGATCGCCATGATCTACGGCGGGCGGATAATCGAAATAGGCACGGTCAGCGAGATCAAGAAATCGTCCAACCCCATTGTCCAGCAATTCATCCACGGCTGGGCCAACCCGGGCCAGTTCGCCAAAAGGAGGTCGAGACAAAGTGAATCTTAGCACTGAAGCCAAGGTAGGGGCGATATCGTTGATCGGGCTGCTGCTGCTCGGGTATATGATCGTTTACCTCGGCGGCGTCTCCTTCGGCGAGAAGGGGTACCCCCTCCAGGTAGTCTTCAGCGAAGTCAGCGGCCTCAAAGAGGGCAACATCGTCCGCTACGCCGGCGTGGACGTCGGGCGGGTGGACGCGGTGAAGACGGGCGACAAGGGCGTCGAGGTTCGACTCTTGATCAACCCAGGCATCAACATACCCCAGGGTTCGAGGTTCTCGATCGGCACGGACGGGCTGCTCGGGGAAAAATTCATCAATATCACCCCGCCGCGGGAAAATCAGGGCTACCTGCCGCACGGCGCTACCGTAGCCGGCGAAGACCCGCGCGGCTTCGACCAGTTCGTCAACTCGGCCGACAAAGTGCTGGCCGACGTCCAGAAACTCGTCAACAACCTCAACGAAGTGCTCGGCGACGAAAAATTCAAGGCAGCCGTCAGGTCCACCGCCTTCAACGCCCGCGACCTGACCGAGCGGCTCAACGAATTCAGCACCAGCCTCGCCCGCATGGCCGCCAACAACGAGCAGGACGTCAACGCCATGGTCGGCAACCTGCGAATTATGTCCGACAGCCTCCGCGATATGACGGGCCGGGTCGACAAGATGGTGGCGACCGTCGACAACGACGGCCAGACGGCCAGAGACCTCAAGGAAACCATCCAGAACCTCAAAGCCACCAGCGTACGGGTCGAAAAAATCGCCGCATCGGTGCAGGACATCGTCACCGACCCGGAAACGGCCAAAAACATCAAGGAAACGCTGCGCAACGCCCGCGCGGTGAGCGAGAAGGCCAACAAGATGCTCACCAAGATGGACAACATCAAGGCCGAGACGAGCTTCGAGACGCTGTACAACGGCCATACCGGCAAATACAGAAGCAACGCCGACGTCCGCATCAGCACCTCGCCGCGCGATTTCGCCGTCGTCGGCGTAAGCGGCATCGGCGACAACCAGAAGACCAACCTCCAGTTCGGCAAAGGCGACGCCCGCTTCGCCGCCCGGGCCGGGGTCGTCGAGAGCAAGGCAGGCGTCGGCGCCGACACCAAGCTGGGCGACAAGCTCACCTTGTCGCTCGACGTCTACGACCCCAACGACGTACGCGTCAAGCTGCGCACCCAGTACGAAGTCGCGCCCCATACCTTCATCGTCGGCCAGACCGACAGCCTGAACAAGCAACCCGACCAGAACACCTATATCGGCCTGAAGCATACATTCTAGAATAGTGTTGACACGGCACCGTTTTAAACACTATAATAAAAATTGGAATTGACTGGTCAGTCAATTGGCCGAAAAAGGAAGTTCCGGCGGTAGAAAATAGCCGCTACATATAGTCAGGAGGAATTGTGATGGCACAAGGATCGAAAGCAAAGAAACGTTTCGCGCTGGTGGTGGCGTGCGGCTTTATGTTGCTGAACACCGTCGTCCTGGCCGCGCCGCTGGAGTTATCGCTCGACGACAGCGTCGCCCTGGCGCTGAAGAATAATCCCGCGGTCAAGATCGCCGCGGCCGAGCGGGAAAAGTCGGCCTGGGAGGTAAGGGAAAAGTTGGCCGGTTACGGCCCCACCATCGGCTACAGCCATAGCGAGAAGAAGTATGAACTGGCCCATTCCGACGATCCGAAGAACGACTTCAACAACACCGTCAGCCTGTCGCTGCCGCTATACACCGGCGGCCGGCTCGAAGGCCTCGCCAGCC
>MTLD01001932.1_pt1 | contig 37812 bp, 34 predicted proteins | sample 1982471 | NCBI WGS metagenome assembly MTLD01 (sample SAMN05712604, study PRJNA340218) | biofilm metagenome | isolation source: sample SPM anode biofilm adapted to -50 mV | place: USA | collected 2012-02-03 | reverse complement strand
GAAGCGCCTCCTGCCGCACCTCCAGCCGATCCAAACGCCCAAATGAGCCAGGACGACATTGCAGCGCTCTTGGCCTCCATGCAAGGCGAACCGGAAAAAGCGGAAGAATCGCCTGTTGCAGAAACAGCGCCCGAAGCGGCCCCTGCCGCACCGGCAGCCGATCCGAATGCCCAAATGAGCCAGGACGACATCGCGGCGCTCTTGGCCTCCATGCAAGGCGAGCCGGAAAAAGCGGAAGAGCCTCCTGTCGCAGAAGCTGCGCCCGAAGCGACTCCTGCCGCACCGGCAGCCGATCCGAACGCCCAAATGAGCCAGGACGACATCGCAGCGCTCTTGGCCTCCATGCAAGGTGAACCGGAAAAAGCGGAAGAACCTCCTATCGCAGAAGCTACGCCCGAAGCGCCTCCTGCTGAACCAGCAGCCGATCCGAACGCCAAGATGAACCAAGACGACATTGCAGCGCTCTTAGCTTCCATGCAAGATAATGAAGAAAAAGAAGAAGCTTCGGCAGGTCCTGAAGCAGAAAATGAAACGCCTGCCTCCGAGGTGGCACTATCTGCAGAGCCTTCGTTGACAGATCCAGAACCCGGGAAAACGATGTCCCAAGACGAAATCGAAAAGCTTCTTTCCGATTTGGGGCCGCTCGATCAAGTAGAGCAAGAAGCGACTGCCGAAGCGACGCCTAAACTGGATGATACTCAACCAGTGCCTATCTTGCCCGACGCAGCAGCCGCTGCTGTTGAAGCGGCCGTTGAGGAAACGTCATCCTCAACTCCGTCTCTCCCAGGACGCTTCGCTGCCTTCTTAGTTCTACTTAAAGCACAGTTTGCAAAACTGCCTTTTCGCAAACGCGCTGCTGCGCCGGGAGCCCCAGAAGCAACCCCAACCAAGAGCAAAGCCACCGCCCTTTCTACTAACGAAGAAGAGGACGCTAGCGCCCGCAAGCTCAGCTTCAAGGCGATCGCGGCCACAACCTTGCTTTTACTGCCGCTGGTAGTCCTCGCAGGCTACTATTTAGGAGTAAAGCAGCACGGCCCGGATGACGCCGCAACGCTGGCGCCCAAGGAAGCGCTGTCCCAAAAAGGCGTCTCTTTCAGTCAACAAGCCTTTGTCGAAAACGCAGAGCGCGGCAATTTGGCCGTAGCCGGACTTTTTCTAGAAGCAGGCATGTCCCCAGAAGTGTTCCGCGCCTTTGACGGCTACACACCTCTGATTGCCGCCTCCGAATCGGGCCGCCTGGCGACAGTGGAACTCTTGTTGAACCACGGCGCCAATGTAAATGCCATTGATAAAGATAAGCAAACCGCGCTTATGCGCGCGGCTGCAGCCGGACGACTTGATGTCGTGCGTCTTTTAATTGACCGCGGCGCCGACCTGGCCCGCAAAGACAAATTAGGTCAAACCGCCTTGCGCTTAGCTGCCAACCGCAACCAGGGAGCTGTTGTGCAATGGCTTCGTTCGCTCAATGCTCCAGACGAAGGTCCAGCCGCCGGAACACCGCCGGCACCGCCGCCGGAACTAGCAACAGCGAAGCCCTCCAACGTACCGGACAGCCAAATTTCACCGTCCTTGCTCTTGGCAAACGGTCAAGCTGGCCCCATAAAAATCGGCTTGGGCTTGGCTGGCATTCGCAGCGCCTACCCGGAAGCCAAAATCAGTCCCGATGAAATCTACATCGGTGATCGCCGCTATCAAATTTTAAATATCTATCCAGACCCGCGCGATACTACCCCGGCGCTTTCTATCACCCTCAGTCCTTCCCGCTCCGTTTTGAGCATCGACGTCTATTCCTCTACGTTCCGCACCACTAAAAACATCGGCGTCGGCTCCACGCTAGGCGAGCTGCGCCAAAGCCATACGTTGAAAGCGATTCGTTATATGGACGGCTCGTTCCTTGCTACTGCCAGCGATACTAATGTTCTCTTTGAGCTTGGAGTTTCTGTCGAATCATTGCCTACAGAGTGGCTGCAAGGCAACCCCGAAAACACCTTGCCCAACAACCTCAAAATCAGCCGCATCATCGTGCAGCAGTAAGGCATAGTGAGAGTAAACAAGAGTCGCGAGAGTCACGGAGGGCTCGCATGAGGGTTACGGGGCATGATGTTTTTAATGAAATTTTCAGCGCTTCTCCTACGTACCCTCCCGTGACTCCGATTCTCTTGTTCACTATCATTTAGCAAAAAAGAAAACCCCTTGGCAAAAGCCAAGGGGTTACATTGCAACTATATTCAAGCTTGAATGTCAAGGTTTTCTCCCAGACCAGGAATAGCCGGCATCAGCATATCCAATTCACGACCAGCCTGTTCTGTGCCATTATCCATGGCTTTTTTCATAATGGAAATTCCAACTTGGTCCTGAACTCGACTTTGACTCATCGACATGGACAAAAGAGCGATATCCATTCGCCACCTCCTTACTGTCCAACAACATATTCCTACTATTTATTATACCATAAACACCCCTTTAAATTCACTGTCTTTTTCGGAGGCTGCTTATTATGAACACAATTACTTTGCCTATCGGCTGGGATACGCTGCAGCTTTGGATGCTGCCTGCAGCGATCATCCTTATTTCTCTTTTAACGGGCATCTTGCTTAACCGCTTGGTATCGCAGCGCTTGCGCGCCATTCCTCTTTCCGAGTCCATGGAGCAGGCCCACGAGCTTTTTGTCCATGCTTTTCGCGGCATCCCCATTCTCTGGTCCCTCATGGGCGGTATTTATCTGACTACGCGCACTGTATCGCTGTCCGCGAATATCCAGCAGTTTTTAGCCAGTGCGCTTTTAGCCTTGGTTTTGCTCTCCGCTACGTTAGTAGCCGCCCGCATTGTCGGCGGTTTAGCCACCCTATATGCTAAACGCGCCCAAACTATTTTACCTACCACTTCCATCTTGGTCACCATTGCCGAAGTGTTCGTATTCCTCCTCGGCGCCCTAATCACCTTAGAATCATTGGGTATTTCCATTACGCCCATTCTCACCGCCTTAGGCGTCGGCGGCTTAGCCGTGGCTCTGGCCCTTCAGGATACCTTGGCCAACCTCTTCGCCGGTCTTAGCATTTTATTCTCCCGCCAACTCCGTCCTGGCGATTATATTTGCCTCAGCACCAAGGAAGAAGGCCATATTAGCGACATCAACTGGCGCAGCACCACTATCCGCACGCTCAGCCAGCAGACTGTCATCATTCCCAACGTCAAAGTCGCCCAATCCATTATTACCAATTATTCCTTCCCCAGCCCCCAATTATCCGTCGTCATTCCCGCTTCCGTCGCCTATGACAGCAATCTGGAACAAGTCGAGGCAATCACGCTGGAAGAAGTCAACGCTGTGCTGCGCGAAACCATGGAATCGCCGCCGCAAGAAGAACCGTTGATTCGCTTCCACACCTTCGGCGATTCCGGCATCGCCTTCAACATTATCTTTACCGTACATGAGTACAGCGAGCTTTCCCCTTTACGGCACGCTTTAATTAAGCGCTTGATTAAGCGCTACCGCCAGGAAGGCATTGTCATTCCCTATCCTACCCAGGAAGTATATCTGAAGAATCATTAACAACAGGCTCGTTTTATCTCGCCCTTGCATTTTCTTTTTCTAGGCGCTATACTAGATAAGTCAAGTTGGCAGTTGCCGCTTGAACCTTCTGCTCCGTTCCGTTGAAGCGGGGCCATCAGTCCAAAGGAGGTGATTTCGTGAGAAAGTACGAAGTCATGTTTATCATCAAGTCGCAGGAAGAAGAAGCTACCAACGCTGTCATTACCAAGTTCGAGAACCTGATCAAGAACAACGGTGGTGAAGTCGTCAAAATTGACCGTTGGGGTAAAAAACGCCTGGCGTACGAAGTGAAGAAGAATCTCGAAGGTTTCTACTGCCTGATCCACTTCACTGCAGAACCCGCCGTCGTTGCTGAACTCGATCGTGTACTGAAGATTACTGAAGACGTTATCAAGCACATGATTGTCAAGCAAGAGGCATAATCCAGGAGGAACATCATGAACAAGGTGATACTGGTAGGTCGTCTCGCCCAGGATCCGGAAGTGCGTTACACCGCTACCGGCAAGGCCGTCGCCACATTCTCGCTGGCTGTCAGCCGCCGGGTTGGGCAAGGCCAAGAAAGCACTGACTTTATTCCCATCGTTTCATGGGAAAAGCTGGCTGAAATCTGCGGCAACAATCTCACCAAGGGCCGTCGTATCCTCGTTGAAGGCCGTCTGCAAATTCGTTCTTACGAAGCGCAAGACGGGCAGAAACGTCGCGTCGCTGAAGTTATCGCACAAAACATTGAATTTCTTGACAGCAACCGCGCCCCGGGTACTTCCGGCGAAAGCGGCACTGCTGGCAACAGCCAAAACAATCAAAGCAGCAATCAGCAAGACGGCTTCGGCTTCGGGCCAAGTATCCCTGAAGAAGACATTCCATTTTAAAGGGGGTTTCAGCAGTGAGACGGGAAAGAGGCAGAAAACCGAAAAAGAAAATTTGCAGCTTCTGCGTGGATAAAGTGACCAGCATCGATTACAAAGATATCGTGAAATTGCGTCGCTATACCACCGAGCGTGGCAAAATCCTTCCCCGCCGCATCTCCGGCAACTGCGCCAAGCATCAGCGTCAGCTGACTTTGGCCATCAAACGGGCGCGTAACATCGTCCTGTTGCCCTTCACGGCGGAGTAAGAACTACTTATAAGAAAACCCGGCAGCGTTTACGCAGCCGGGTTTTTTGGTATTTAGAGATAACGGTTTGAACAAGAGAACCGGAGTCACGGGAGGGTACGCAGGAGAAGCGTTGAAAATTTCATTAAAACCATCCTACCCCGTAACCCTCATTCGAGCCCTCCGATTCTCGCCGCGACTCTTGTTCACGCTTTATTCTCTGTTTTTATACATAGTTTTTCAAAACATACGCCAGGCCGAACTGCCGGAAGTCCTCCCAAAAGCGCTCCCGCTCCGGCGGCAGCGCCCCCGGGCGACTCAGACGTTGCTGCTCCTGCAGCGATTCCGCCGCTGGCCTCTCTTCAAAAAGCAAATCTTCCCGGCACTGTTTAAGCAGCGCCGCTCCTTGCTCAGAATTGACCATCACCAGCGACACTCCCAGCGAATCAAACCACTCCGGCTGGTATTTCTCAATCCCCCAATAATCGGCGATCGTCACATCCGAGGCCCGCTGCACATCGGTAAAACGGCAGCAAGAACAGGATGGGCGCGTAATGGCCTTCACTTTAAAAAACAGCTCATAAAACCGGTCATCCTCCCGCAGCACCGTTTCGCCGTCCAAGGAAAATAGGAATCCTTTATTACTGTTAGCCCGGCTCCAGCCGTCTTTTTTCGAGCGAAACTGCACATGGGTCAACTTGCCGGTATTCTCCTTTTCCAATAGCATTTTATAGGCCTCCCAGATGTACGGGCTGGGAATACTATGGCAAATCAGATCACATACATAAAGATTAGGCAACAGCGGCGAACCTTGTAAAAAAGAACGCAATCCCGCCGCCTGGCAAGGGGTGCCGCTAAACAGCACCTTGCGGCCCTTTTGCAAGTCCGCCTTAACCTGTATAAAGGTTTCTCCTAAATCACTTTGGACATACTTAGAAATGCGCATACGATCTCGCTGCGCCGCCGTTTCCGCCCGTTTATGCGCAACACAAAACGTCTCGTCATAGTCGGCTCCATACACAACGCCGCCCTGCCGTAGCACAGCATCCGAGAGTGCAGTAAAGGCGCCGCCGGAAGTGGATTGCTCCAACACCTCGCGCGAGCGATGACGGGCCGCATAAAATCTCGCCGGCCCTGCCTCTTTGAAATGACCGTCTTGCTGAAAAGGACAGCGCACCTTACATACGCCGCAATCAATGCAGTTTTCCTGCTGAATGTCCGGATATAAGAACCCTTCCTCATCTGCTTGCATGGCAATAGCCCCTTGAGGGCAAAGCCGCGCACAAGTGCCACAGCCGGAGCAATCCGTCTTAGCCTCATAGACCCTTTCCATTTGCTACACACCGCCCTCTGTCCACTCTTAGATTTACTTAAAGAAATCTGAATTCACCGCCATCTGATTTAATTTTATTGTACATGGGCATTTGCTTGATGTAAATTTTATAATACTACCTTTCATTTTTGTCAGAATAGTTGTTATATTTATCGTTTCATGGTATATTATAAGTGAACTCGCTGGCATTCCCCAAATCGAATTCCTGTCAACCCGGTGGTGTCAATCGGTGTTCGTTATCCCAGTTCTGTCGAATCCTCGTTCACCTGTCCCGTGGGTCTTCAAGGGCCGAAAAGTCGGAATGCCAAGCTTAGTCCGTGAGTCTCATGCCAGCGAGCCTCTTCCCACCGCCTTGCCGAACGGCAAGACGGTGGGTTTTCTTTTTTTGTGCAAAAGCAGGATTTTGGTCCCTTCGCGCCTAATTAGTTGAAAATGTAATTTAGTTTCCATGTACAGTGTGAAAGGTGGACACAAAATGCTGCGGGTTTCCGTCTCTCTTCTGCAACCAGGCATGATCACAGCTCACAATATTTACAATAGCGAAGGCGTGCTTTTAGTTAGCGCTGACCGCGAGCTAGATGACCAGTATGTCGCCCGTTTAAAAACCCTAGGGCTGCGGTCTATCTATGTAAAAAACATGCTCTATAGCGGTTTGGAGCTGCCTGAAGACCTCCTGGAAGAAGATGATCGACGTCTTTTAGTCAAGCAAGTCCAACAAGTATATAAAACCTTCCAGGAAAACGGCCAAATTGAAATCGAGCCTTTAAAACCGAAAATCAATCGCCTTGTCAGCGAAATCGTCCGCAATCGTCACATGATGGTACATTTTGTTGATTGTCGCACCAACGAAGACTATCTATACGCTCATGTTGTCAATGTGGCTATGATGACGGTTCTTGTAGCCGCCACTATGGAATTCAACGAAGAACGCCTGCGCGACCTTGCCATGGGAGCCGTCCTCCATGACATCGGCGAAATGCTGATCCCCGATGAAATACTAAATAAGCCCGGCAAGCTTACGCCTGCTGAATGGGATGTTATTCACAGCCATACTACCAAAGGCTTTGAAGCCTTGCGAAAAGTACGCGATTTATCGATTCTCTCCGCTCATATCGCTTATCAGCATCATGAAAATTTTGACGGCAGCGGCTATCCGCGCAAGCTTGCCAATGACGATATTCACGAATACGCTCGTCTTAGCGCCATTCCCAATATGTTTGACGCCCTCATCTCGGATCGTCCGCAGCGCCGCGGCTTTTTGCCCCATGAAGCTTATGAACTTCTCATGACGCTGAGCGGCCGCTATGTAGACCCCTATTATTTGGATGCATTTTTGCGCACCGTTGCAATTTACCCCATCGGCAGCATTGTCCGCTTGGATAGCGGTGAATTCGGCATTGTCACTAAAGTGCTGCCCCGCCTGCAGATGCGCCCCACCATCAGCCTGTTAGCCGATCCGAACGGTCATCCCTACCCGACTCCCTTTGAAATGGATTTGACTAAAAATCTGACTACGCAAATCACCAAAGTATTGCGGGAAGAAGAAGTCCTCTTTCTTAGCCGCAGTTTTAAAGGGATTTGAATCCTACAGGGCCGCTTTGGAACATGGTTTCAAGCGGCCTTTATTACTCCTTTCGCGTCTTTCGTGTATTTCGCGACTCGTTATCAACACTGTAACTTCCGGTATATTTAGAAACCACTCTGCAAAGCGGTAGAAAGGCGGCGATTAACCTGGAATTCACAATAAAATTTGTCGTGTTCTTTCTGCTTCTTCCCTTCGCCTTTCGCAAGCTCTCACACATTATAGCCAACAGAATCATAAACTTAGACACGCTTCCCAAAATCATAGCCGGCTTTCTTTGGGGCTTGCTGGTTGCTGCCTTGTTTACGCACCTTATCGCGGGCATCCAAACGCTATTTATGATTTTCGGCTATATGTCCGGTTTATACTGCGCCGCTTTGTCGTACAAACGCGATAGTAAGACAGCGATGCTGCTAGCGCCAGCGAACATCGCCAGCTTGTTCACCTATGGCGCCATCGTTTTGGCGAGCCTATGGTTAAACAATAAGTAGCAGACTCTATTACCTTTTCTTATTGCCGAAAGGAGCTATCCCCATGGAATGGTTGCTAAATCCGCAAGTCTGGATGGCCTTAATAACCCTAAGCGCCCTGGAAATCGTACTCGGAATTGACAATATAGTTTTCATATCCATTCAAGCAGGCAAACTGCCGCCGCATCTTCAGGCTAAGGCGAGACAGGTCGGCCTTGCCTTGGCAATGCTTACACGCCTTGCGCTGCTGTTTTCTCTTTCCTGGCTCATGGGACTCACCTTGCCGCTTTTCACCGTTTTAAACAACGAAATATCCGGCCGAGATTTGATTCTTATTACCGGCGGCTTGTTTTTGATTTGGAAAAGCACGATGGAGATTCACGAAAAGCTCGAAGGTGTCGAAGGACCTTCTTCTGTACAAGCTAAAGCCACTTTCAGCGCTGTGATTATTCAAATCTTGCTGCTGGATATTGTTTTTTCTCTTGATTCCATCATTACCGCTCTCGGCATGGCGGAACAACTGAGTGTTATGGTTGCAGCCGTAATCATTGCCGTTATTTTCATGATGATTTTCTCCGGAAAAATCAGCGCTTTTGTAGAGCAACATCCGACCATCAAAATACTAGCCTTAAGTTTTCTACTTCTCATCGGCGTAGTGCTTATCGGCGACGGTCTTGATATGCACATTCCTAAAGGATACATCTATTTCGCCATGGCCTTCTCCGTCTTCGTCGAAATGTTCAACCTGAAAATCAGACAGAGTCATCCGGTCAAGCTTCATCAGCCGCACCTGCCGGAGGAGACAAAAGAACAAAAGGATTGAACAGGAGCCGCGAGGAGAATTGGAGGACTCGGCGGCGGGCTGCGAAAAGGCAACAGTTCAACATAAAAAAGCGCCCCTCAGAGCCTGAGAGGCGCGTATTTACTGGTGACACACCGGGGAGTCGAACCCCGAACCTACTGATTAAGAGTCAGTTGCTCTGCCAATTGAGCTAGTGAGTCATTTTCTGCTAAAAAGCTATTATGTTCTTTAGCACGCTGTTAATTATACTCCTTCAAAAATAAAAATGCAACTTTCTTCTTCAATCTCTTCTTTTCTCGTTCATTCTCATTTTTCATCGTCTTCTACCTTAGGTTCATTTTGTTCTTCACGGCGTAAAACAAAAGCGCTTATTGCTTTAGCAATAAGCGCTTATTTTCTAATGGCTGGGGAGGAAGGATTCGAACCCTCGGATGCCTGAGTCAGAGTCAGGTGCCTTAACCAGCTTGGCTACTCCCCAATATAGTGGCTATCGAAAACCACAGATGTTATTGTATCCCTTTTTACATAGTACGTCAATAGAAAAATCATTTTACCGCAGGAGTAAACCGTTTCAGCCCCGAATAAGTTTACAATATTCCTGCTGAAAGGGGTTTCTATGAATACTACACGTAGTCTTACCCGCACCGCTCTGATCGCTGCGCTGCTCCTGACCTTTCAATCCTTGCGCCTGCTGCTCCCTTTGCCGCCGTTAGCTTCGACGCTGCTCATCGGCAGCCTCGTCAACGCCTGCTTAATCTTAGGCGCCGTCAGCGGCGGTTATCGCGGCCTGGCGGTTCTTTCTGTTCTGGCGCCGCTTATCGCTTATTTGCAGCAGCTATTGCCGCTGCCGATTTTTATCCCCGTAGTGGCTGGGGGAAACTTTTTCTTTGGCAGCCTCTATCTTATATTGCAGCGCCAAAGCACTTTACTTAGTCTTTTAGTACCGCCCCTGGGAAAAATGCTGTTTCTTTGGGGCAGCGTTACTTTCCTGCTTTCCCTGCTGGCTTTGCCGGAGCTGCTGCAGCGCCTGCTGGGATTGCTTCTTAGCTGGCCGCAGTTTATCACGTCTTTAGCAGGGTTGCTGCTGGCGCAATTGGTGCTAAAAAGACTGAAAGCGAACAATTAAACAAGAATAGCAAATAGGGCTGAACAAGAGAATCGGAGTCACGAGAGGGTTCGCAGGAGGGAACGAAACACAGTTTCAATTTCAAATAACACGAGGAGATTGCTTCACTAGCTAACACAAAATCTAGTTAGATCGAATGATTCATAAAAAATTATTATTGCATTACTCATGCGTACCCTCCGATTCTCCTCGCGACTCTTGTTCAATTCCCGTTCTTTCTATCTGTGTGAACCGCCTCTCAGGCTCTTTGCGACGAAACCCTGCATCCGTAGCCACATGGCGGCCGATGGCTTGAATTTTGCCGGTGATACAGCCCCGACAGTGCGCTGGCGTATCGTTCACGCAGATTTTCCCCGGATACAAGGCGTACTGACGGCGATAATCGCCCTCGGTAACATTGGGCATGACCACATTGGCTCCGCGCTGCAGCGCCAGGATTCTCCCCTGGGGATTCAGGGTTTCCATGGCCGTTGTCGCCGGAATATTGCTGTTGGGCAAAAGCAAACGCGTCAGCGCCATAACCCGTGTCGCCAGCTCGAAGGTACCGCCTGTCTCTTGCCCCAAGGGGGTATCTGCATTCGGAATGAAGGGTCCTATCCCCACCATGTCGGCATCCAGGCTCTGAAAAAACAAGATATCCGCCGCCAAAGAAGCCAGCGTCTGCCCAGGCAAGCCCACTAAACAGCCGGTTCCTACTTCATAGCCCAGCTCGCGCAAATCCTGCAGGCAGCGCAGGCGATTAGCCAAGCCCATCCCCGGGTCCAACCGTTCATACAGCGCCTGATCGGTGGTTTCAATGCGCAGCAAGTACCGGTCCGCCCCGGCTGCGCGGTAGCGCGCATACTCTTCACGGGATTTTTCGCCAAGGCTCAAGGTAATCGCCAGCCCCAACGCCTTAATCCGACGCAGCAGAGGCTCCATGATCTCCAGGGTATAATACGGATCCTCGCCGGACTGAAGAACTACCGTTTTATAGCCGTAACCGACCGCTTTAACCGCCAATCCGTAGATTTCTTCGGGTTCCATACGATACCGCTGCACCTGATGATTATCCCGACGAAGGCCGCAATAGAGACAGTTTTGCCGGCAAGTATTGGAAAACTCGATCAGTCCTCGCAAATGAACGCCGTCGCCCACCTGTTGACGTCGCACACGGTCTGCCGCTGCAAAGAGCTTTTCCGCTGCCGCTTCATCAGCCGCCAGCAGCTGCGCCAATTCTTCTTGCGATAAAGTTTGTGTTTCTTCCGCCTGGGCGATTAATTTTTCCATAAAACGCTTTCTCCTTATAATAACGCAAGCAATACCGGGGCTGCTAAGGAAGTAAAGATGGCGGCGATTGCCATAGCCGAGCTGGCCATAGCTGCAGAAGCCTCCCCTTCCAAGAGCGCCATGCCGACCCCTTGCGCATGAGCCACAGTTCCCAAGGCCAGCCCCCTGGCCTCAGGCAGACGAATGCCGCACCACCGCAGCAGCGTCGGCCCCAGCGAGCCGCCAAAAGTTCCAGTAGCCACCACAAAGGCCACCGCCAGTGCCGGATCGCCGCCGGACAATTGCGCGATTTCAATAGCGATTGGCGCGGTTACCGATTTAGGCAACGCCGAAATCAGTACTGCTTGGCTTAAACCGCCCGCTTTCGACAAAAGCACCACCAAGACCATCGAGGTTAACGACCCCGCTGCTACACTGCTACCAATAGCCAGTCCGTGACGCCGCAAAAGCTCTCTGTTTTTATACAGAGGAATAGCCAAAGCCACCGTTGCCGGTCCCAGTAAAAAGGTCATAAATTCTTTGGCTGGTTCGTAGGCGCTGTAAGACGTGCCGGAAAGCACCAAAAGACTGATCATCAAGATAGTACCAAACAAAACCATATTGAACAAGGGATGTCCATAGCGAAAAAACAGCCAGCGACTCACTAAATAGGCGCCAACAGTCAATGCCGTAAACACCATAATCATCATTTCATTCATGTTCTATTTCTCCCTTGCAGCTGTTGAAATACGAAACCTGCAACCCAAAACGCCGCCACCGCACTGACTACGATGGTTACGGTCAGCGCCACGGCGTGCTGATAAAACAAGCCAGCCCAATTCATCAAGCCCACGGCAATAGGAATAAAGAAGAACGTAATATGCCGCAGCAAAAAGCCACCTGCCAACTCCAGTTGCTCCACCTTGACCACGCCTACTGCCAACAGCAAAAACAACAGCACCATGCCCAGGACGTTGCCAGGAATAGGCATGTGCAAAACTGCCGCCGCCTGATTACCAATCCAGTAGATACACCAAAGAAAAAAAACCTGGCCGCAAAATTGATATGCTTGTTTCCACATAACTACCGCTCCTATACATCCTCTATATCTTCTACATCTAACAAATACTTTTATTCCATAATGACTTTCGTTTTCCTTTTTTATTGCTTTTCTTTCTCATGGGCAGGATTCAGTTGATACAACTGGAATTATTTAGTAAGCTAAGTCAATCTAACCAGAAGAAAGGATGATATCCGCCATGAAGCGTCGCGCTTTTCTGCAAGCCTCTCTTTCCTTGGTTTTACTTCCTTGTTGCAGTTGGCAGTTCCCGAACATAGCATCCGCTGGCGGCAGCCGTTATTACCAAGCTCGCCAATCCCAACTTCTCGGAGAATTCCAAGGTGTTTTGCAAGGAGCACAAGCTATGCTGACGCCGGAAATTGGTAGCAACCGAGCGCAGGCTATCGTGCAAGAAGCTACTGCACGTTTCCAAAAACTCCTGCCGGACCTGCCGGAAGTCGGCGGCGAGCAAAACGTCAACGCTGAATTTATCCCCATTGCCGCCTGGTACGCTTCTCTGCTTCCGGCCATGCAGGTACAAAACTTATCTGCAGAACGAACAGGTAAGCTCATTTACGATCTCAACCATTTTGACTATGCCAGCCAACAGGCTTCCGTACTACAGGCGGAAGGTGACAAACTGTTTTCACCAGCTTCGCTACAGCGTTGGCGTCAATGGACAACAGACTCGCAAAAAAAAGAGTTTAGCGCGAACTGGGTAGCCCGCTTCATCGAAGGAGATGATGAATTCTTTGACTTTGGAATCGAATACAGCGAATGCGGCGTAGTAAAATACCTTCACAGCCAGAACGCCGCCTCTGTAGCCCCTTATGTTTGCATTAACGATTTTCTGAAAAGCAAAGCCATCGGTTCCGGCTTGGAACGTACCAAGACCATTGCCGCAGGCGATGGTTATTGCAATTTCCGCTACAAAAAAGGCCGACCTGTCACGCAAGATTGGAATACCGAGATCGCCCGCTTAAAAAATAGAATTTGAGTAAGGGCAATGCAAGTACAGGAAAATTTTCCAAAGGGCGGCAAACAAAAAACAGGCTGACAACGCGCCCCTCGCGTTTGTCAGCCTGTTTTTACTTGCTGCTGGCAATGCCAATATTTAGTTCAAAGGAATAGCTGTCTGCGTTCACTTCGACAACCAAAAACTTCCCGTTGCTGATCCGCGCCTTAAGGGCCTCCCCCACGACCAAGCTCGGCGGGGAAATATCAACAAGCAAGTTTTGCGAAGAAAAATGCGTCGCCGCATTGGCGGTAATCATATTCACTAATTCGGAAATGGCGCTTTGGGCCATTTCATCCATCTGCGTTACCGGCATCCCCATCATCATAGTCGAAGCAATGCCTTTGGCAACCTCTTCCGTAAAGTTATACGCCAGATTTCCTTGCACATCTTGCGTTAAGCCAATCAATACCGTCACGCCCCGGCCTTCTACGAATTCTTCCCCCAGGCGGATTTGCCCCCGCTCTACCGATTGAAAGCCAAGCTGCGGCAAGACCGTCGCCACGGCATCCACGAAGGGATTAATCATTTTTGCATCCATATTATTTCCCCCCTGCGAAGCCAATGCTCATACGAATATCTCCATACGGCGTCTGCGCCGTCATAATGTAAGCATCTAGTTTTGGATTGACAATGCTAATTTTCCGCCCGCAAAGAATGCTCGGCGGCGTCAACCGCAGTTCCAGCTCCCGATACGTATTGTTTACAGAAGATACTCCATTGCCGCTGACAATATTTGCCATTTCCGCCATGCCGTTCAGCATATCGTCTTCCGACACTTCTTCGCAGCTAAGAATCATGCGTGTCAATTGCTGCGCCGTTTGCTCGGAACTGTCCAAAATGACCCGGCCCTGTACCTTCCCGGTCAAACCAACTATTACCGCTACACCTTGCGATAAAAACTTGCTTTCGTTGTCTAGTGCAGTCTCTATGACACTTTCGACGCCAACCATATAACTAAGATTCTCTTGCAGCGACTGCTCAAAAAAAGCCAGGTATTTTTGGCACAAAGAACATTCTTCCGCTTCTTGGCATACCTTGCGTATCAATTCCGCTAGTTCTTCCGCCCGCGGCGGTTTCTGAACAAAACCTTTGATTCCGGCAATATAGCCATTCGTCATTAAGGTTTCGTCTTTCATCGCGCTTACCATAACAATTTTGGCCGTCGGGTCCGCCGCTAGAATTGCCTTACTGCATTCCAAGCCGTCCATATCCGGCAAAGTCATGTCCATAGTTACAACATCGGGTCTCAGCTCTCGATACTGCTCTATGCCTTGCCCCCCTGTATCCGCATAACCACAAACATCAAAACCATTCTTTTTCAACAGTCCCGTCATGATTTTCTGGCTAAAAGGCGAATCATCCACCACTAAAATGCGTAAAGGCTTCATGCACCAATCACCTCAAATTCAGCCGACTTAAGGCTGTTATTTTCCACATTATTAGTTCTATTTTTTCCGAAAAATTCCTGCTAACTACGCATACTCGCTTGGGTAATTAAAATAAAAAGACGGGACCTTCGGCGCACGCGCCGCGTTCCGTCTTATAGCTACTAAAACAACTCTGTTACTCTGCTTTTTTCAAAGGTATTTTCAATTTCTGCCCGGGCGTTAAAGACGCTTGCGCCGTCAAGCGGTTCAAGTCGCGAATCGCATAGATTTTTTCTCGAATGTCTTCCTTTTCCCCGCAATGCAGCGCCGCCAATTGCCATAAAGTATCTCCGCCGCGCACCGTCACTTCAGTATAGCGAATCCCGGCAGGTCCGGGACTGGATTTGACCACGGAAACCATTAAAAAGCACAGCCCTAGCAAAAGCCACGCACACATCTTCTTTCTACGCATACACATCGCCCCCTGAACACTTGTTCGTCTGAAATTATTTTAGCATACTGATTTTGTTCGCACAAGTGTTCGGGGAACTTTTTTTCTTTTTCAAAATTGAACATGGAGTAAAATACGAATTTTGAACAAGAGTACGACGGCGCTGGATGCGGTTAGGGTCGGTTGCGCCATGGATGGCATAGCAACCGACGTCTACTGTTTAAAAAGGAGGGTACGGCTGAGGGTTTCGAAGTTAACTCAAACGAGTCCTGTCGTCAAATATACCAGCAGGCAAAACACGGCTACCAACGGCTTGAGCAGGGTCAGCACAAAGACATCATAATAAGACTCCCGATGCGTCAGCCCGCAAACAGCCATTAACGTCACCAACGCTCCGCTGTGGGGAACCGTATCCAGCCCCTCCGAAGCCAGGCAGACGATACGGTGCAGCACCTCCGGCGACATCCCCAGCGAGGCGCCCCAGGCCAGCCATTCCTGCCCCAGCATGCCTAACGCAATCGTTAAGCCGCCCGAAGCGGAGCCGGTCACAGCGGTCATCACATTGGTCGTCAAGATAGCGGAAACCAAAGGTCCGCCGCCTATCTGCAAATGAAGCAGCGCATCCTTGATAGCAAAAAAGCCAGGCAAGGCGGCAATGACACTGCCAAAAGCATAGCCAGACGCTGTATTCAAAATGGCTGGAATAGAGGCCATAGCTCCAGCGTTTAACGGCTGCATTAAACCGCCCTGACGCCGCATTTGACGCCGCCCAACCATGGCGGCGCAGACGCTGCCGGCCAGAAGCGCCAGGCAAATAGACCAAATCGCCTGTACTCGCTCCACCGAAGGACTTAACAGCGACAGCTTCAACGCTTTCATCGCCGCAAGGCTGTCCGCCGGCCAATGATAGCCCCAAGACCAGTGGAACGGATTGCTTAAGTACAAATTGACTAAAACAACAACCAACAATGGCAGCGAAGCCGTCCGCCAATCGGGCAATTTTGTTTCCACCCGCTCCGGTTCGTTGAGAATATGCGCGCCATAGCCTTCTCCCTGGGCGGCTAATTTCCTGTGACGCCAGGAAATCCAGCCCCAGCCCAAAAGGAAGTAAGCCGCCGCTCCCACCAGCCCCAGCCCTACGCCAGACCAGGTCGTGGTGCCAAGAAAGGCCGTAGGAATAATATTTTGAATCTGCGGCGCCCCAGGCAACGCAATCATAGCGTAGGTAAAAATCCCCATCCACAACACCGCCGGCAGCAACCGCTTGGGGATGTCCGCCTGGCGAAATAAAATAGCGCTGAAAGGATACATGACAAAGGCTACCACAAAAACGCTCAGACCGCCGTATACAAGAACGCCGCACCCAAGCAGAACAGCCAGCACCGCCTGCTGCGGTCCCAAAGAGCGTACAATCTGCTTGGCTACCGCCGCCGCCAAACCGCCGTCCTCCATAATTTTCGCAAAAACAGCGCCTAGTAAAAACACCGGATAATACACCTTAACGTATTCCGCCGCTTTCGTCATATAAAGTTCACTATACACCGGCATCAGTGCGTATTCGCTGCCCACAGCCGCCAGCATCGCAAAAAAAGGAGCTACCAAAACAATAGAATACCCGCGATACGCTGCCACCATTAAAAGAATCAAGCTGATAAAAATGAGTCCCGCTTCCAATGATTCATCTCCTCGCACCTGCAATTTTTCTTTACTTTTGGATTCGCCGCCAAGCAAAAGGGTTCCTTCCTTTTACTTTTTGCATCCCTCAAGCAGGAAGGTGGTTCCAGCACGAAGAATTACTCCTCCATAAGAATTTTAGGCCAAAGGAGTGATGCATATGTCCAACACCACACCAAATCTGCCTCATGTCGTCATTATCGGCGCCGGCTTTGGCGGCCTCCAGGCGGCCCACCGCCTTTCCGCCTCTCCGGTCCGCATCACTTTAATTGACCGTCAAAACTATCAGCTCTTCCAGCCCTTGCTGTATCAAGTGGCTACTGCGGGCTTGTCTGTAGACGATATCGCGTATCCGGTGCGAGCCATGGTCAAAGATTGGAAGAACGTCCGCTTTCACATGGCCGAAGTTCGCAGCATCGACTGCGCGGCCAAAACTGTGCTTACCGAAGCCGATACCCTTTCTTATGACTACTTGATCGTCGCTGCTGGCGGGGCTACTAATTTTTTCGGTCTCGCTAATGTGCAAAAATACGGCTTTGGCATGAAAACTTTAGACGAAGCCGTCAATATCCGCAATCACCTGCTGAAAATGTTTGAGCTGGCCAGCCATGAGCAAAATCCGGAGAAACGGCGGGCGTTACTGACCTTTTTGGTCGTTGGCGGCGGCCCCACAGGAGTCGAGTCCGCCGGCGCCCTTTCCGAGCTGATGTACCATGTATTGGCCCGGGAATATCCGGATCTCAACTTCAAAGAAGCTCGCATCGTACTGCTGGAAGCCTCGGACCGACTCTTAGCCAGCATGCCGGAGGCGCTGCAAGAAGCAACGCGCAGCACCTTGGTGCGCAAGGATGTGGAAGTACGCCTCTGCACGCAAGTAGCCGACTATGACGGCGAAAAAGTATCGCTCAAAGGCGGCGAGGTCATTCCCGCGCGCACTCTGATTTGGGCCGCCGGCGTAGAAGCGGCTCCCCTTACCAGTACGCTGCAGTTGCCGCTGGACCGCCAAAAACGCGTCAAAGTCCGCAACACGCTGCAGCCGGACGGTTTGGACGATGTCTTTATCGTAGGCGACGCCGCCTGCTTTGAACAGCCTAATGGCCGACCGCTGCCCATGGTGGCCCAGGTTGCCATTCAACAAGGCCAGCACGCCGCGCGCCAAATCCACTTGCTGTTGCGCGACCAAGACGTGCTCCCCTTCCTCTATGAAGATCTAGGAAATATGGCCACCATTGGCCGCAACGCCGCTGTCGTGCATATGGGCTCCGTGCAGCTTCAAGGATTTACCGCTTGGCTGTTCTGGTCCTTTGTGCACATTCTGCGGCTCATCGATTTTCGCAATCGCTTTATCGTCTTCGCCAAGTGGGTCTGGGATTACTTTGTCTACGATCGCACCGTGCGCATTATTACAAGGCAATAATGGAGAAAATTGAACAAGAGCAAGGAAGGGTACGTATCACACTGAGTAACAGAGAAAAGCCAGAGGAAAGCAGAGAAATATAATTTTAATTCATAAAACCCTTTCGCGTTTTTCGTATATTTCGCGGTTCGATTATAAATTCGTATAAATTTTAGTATATAGAAAAGCGCAGAGCCGCCGGTTATTTTTACCGATGGCTCTGCGCTTGATTTCATTTTCCGGTTCAGGGGGACGGTTCTCCTGTTCAATCCTTTTTCCCTCTGTTAACTCTGGCCTTTCCTCTGCTTCTCTGTGTAAATCTTTTGACCCCGTCGTGCTTCTGTTCAAGCCTTCTTAGCCGATAATTTCCTGCACTCGCCCGACAATGCCGCCCTCCAGGCGCACTTTAATGCCCCGATGGTGCACGGCGCTGTTGGTCAAAATATCCTTGACTACCCCTTCGGTCAATTCGCCGGTGCGTTGATGCGGTTTTTGCACCACCTTCACCCGCACGCCGGGGCGGATGTCTTTGCGTTGTGTTCCTCCCATGGCCAAACTCCCTCCTGCCCGCGCCGTTCTTCGGTAAAACGGCTCACCAGGCTTTCCTTTTCCTTGCGCGACAGCTGCTTCAGCTGCCATTCTCTTCGCTGCGCGGCGCGATACTCCTCAAACTCTTCCCAATAGACCGGCTGCACCGGCCCCCGCCCGCGGGTATAGCGCGCGCCCTTGCCAGCATTGTGCGCCGCCAGACGGCGCGGCAGATCGTTGGTCCAACCGATGTAAAAGCTGTCATCGGCGCATTTCAAGATATAGGTCCAGGCAGTTACTGCCATGTCTGCCAAACCTCAGGACAATAGCCCACTGTTGCTTTAGCGCCATTACGCACAACCGGGGTTTTCAAAAGCAGCGGATGCTCCAGCAGCTTTTCTTCCACGTTATGCAGAATGTATCGCAAATTGAGGCGCGCCGCTTCCTTGCCGTTCGCATCAGCCATTTTCTCCACGCCCCCCACAGCCTGGGCCACCGCCCGTAATTCGCCCTTAGAAAGGCCGCGAATATTCAAATCAATAAAATGATACGTCATACGGCGCTCTTTAAAATAGCGCTCCGCCTTGCGCGTATCCTGGCATTTTTTCGTGCCGAAAATCTGGATGTTCAGCGCCATTTCGTTACCCCTTTTGCGGCATATCCAGCCAGCGCACACCGTCTTTCGCAAAATTGCGCGTCAGATGCATAATCACTACCAGCGGCGTCAGCTCCCGCGTTGAAGATTGGTAATCGCTGGTCGCCGCCAGGCGGCCGTCCGCCACACGGTACACCGTTTGGTTCAGTGAAATTACATGTCCGTTCACTTCCTGGCGGAGGCGAGTCACCTGCACCTCTGTCCGCACCAGCCACTGACAGCCTGCCTGTTTCGCCGCTTCCAAATCACCCTTCGGCGTGGCTGCCGCCGCATCTGCCAGCACATAACCCTTCAAGGCCCGCCGATACTGCCGCTCCATCACCTGCTGCATAAAGGGCTGTTCGGCCTCCATTTCTTGGGGCAGTTTAAAGCTGGCCGGCACGACATAGGCCTTAGGCCCTTCGCCTTCGCTCTGCCTGGGAGTCACAATTTCACCGGCTTTTTCCGCTTCCTGCAGCGCCCGGTAATAGTCCTTCATGGCCACATCCATGTAGACCGCCATGGAATGCGGTTTTTGGTGCATATAGTTTTCTTCCTGCCAGCGCACCTCTTTGCCGAACTGCGCATAACCGCCGCCAAATTTTTGCACCAGCCCGGGAACGGGATCGCCGTCCAGCACTACGCGCTCTAAGGCCAGCTTGCCTTCGGTTTCCTGCTTAAAAGCGGCGTTACCCACTGCAGGCGCGCCGAAGGTCAATACCTCTACCTGAGCCGGATTAACGCCCGCCAGAAGCAGTCGCGCGCCGCCCAGAGTAGCCACCGCCCCGCCCAGGCTATGCCCGGTGATAAGCAGCCGCTGCGAAGGATCGCTCATCAGCGCCTTATATATAGGATGGCCGTCTTCGCCTGCGTCAATGGCTGTTTGCACATACTGATAAAAACCCTTGTGCACCTTGGGCTTGTCATCTGGCACATTAGTCGCAGCGCCGGCGGCGTTAAACTCCGCCTGGGTCGCCCCGGTGAACCACACCTTGCCAAGCTTCATATCGGTCTTGATGTCCTTGGTGTTTTCCGTACCCGCCACAGCCAAGGTGTATGTAGGCTCCCAGGAGTCCGCATTTAAATTTTTGAGAACAATAAAGCGGGCGTCAGCCGACGCCGTACTGTGCTTATATTTGGTAATCTCCCAGCCTTCTTCCTGGAGTGCCTCGTTTACCAGCATGCCCAAGCGATCGTTATAAGCCGCCAAGGAGGCCGCCGCCGCCAAATACACTTTGCCCTTTTCATGTACCGCATCAAGGGCGGCTCCCGCCTGGGCCACCGATACCGCCAACAAAAATCCCGTTCCCAACACTAAGGAAGCCATTTGCCGAAGCCATTTTTCCCGCATCGCCATTTCCTTCACTCCTCTCATTTCTCGGACCTAGACGCCCATTCCCGGCCGCCAGCCGTCACGCAAAAGATGCGCCAGCAGCAAGCCTGTATTTTTGGCGTCGTCCAGCGCCATATGACACCACCCCAGACGCTCAATGCCGCTTTCCTCCACCGCGTGCTTAAGGGAAGGAGTGCGGTCTTTGCCATAATGCTGCTTATAGGCCGCCGCTAAATCAATATAATCTTCATATATAAAAGGATAGTCCAAGCCATAGCGCTTGCAATCCGTCGCCAGCACTTCTCGGTCTGAATCTCCCCAGGCGACAAAATACGTCCGCCCTTCCTGATACAAAGAGTTCAACCCGCCAAGCATTTCTCCTAAATCAACACCGCCATCCACATCCTCTTGATTGATAATGGCAATCTCCATGCATTCCTTCGTCAAGCGCGGAAAAAAACGCGGTTTAACAAACGATTGGTATTCCTCGCCCAGCGCTAATTCCGGCGTTCCCATGCGCACAGCGCCCACTTCGATGATCTCCGGGAAAAATGCTCTTGGTTTTCCTACTAACTTCTTATGCGTTGTAAATTCAAAATCAATAATCAAAAAATCTCGTCCCGCCATGTCCGCAACCATCCATGCGCCACCTTTCCAGTCTGCTGCGCTCTCTAAACGCTTCTTCTGTACTATTGTACCGTTTTTTTCCTGCGGCGAACACCCGTCTCGTTTTTTCTTTTCTAAAAAGATTAGAAAAAATTCCGGGCCCATGCTAGGATAGAGAGTACACACATACCAACTCACGGAGGCTGTATAGAATGACAAACTGGTTATCTTTAAATGCCTGGTTAGGCAAGCGGATGTTTCTTGTAGTTGTGACTGCTTTAATTGGCGGCATTTTCTTCCCCCTTAGCGATTCTTCGCTGCTCCGGCAGACAACGGTCCTGCTTTTTGCTTATATGACCTTTGTCACCGCCCTCTCCACCAGCCTGCGCGATTTCCTCCAGGTGCTGCGCCACCCCTGGCAGCCTTTGTGGATCTTGGCGCTAGTACATCTCGCCTCCCCTTTCACCGCCTGGATTGTAGGGCACGTCTTCTATCCTGATGAGCCTTTAATTCGCATTGGCTACCTTATTGGCGCTTCCATTCCCGTCGGGGTCACCTCCATTATCTGGACGGCTCTGGTGCAGGGAGATTTAGCGGTATCTTTGGTAGCCGTCACCTTGGACACCTTTCTTGTGCCGCTTGTGCTGCCCGCTTTTTTCCACTTCGCGATTGGCGAAACCATTGAAATCAGTTACCTAAAAATGGTGGAAGACCTTTTACTTATGGTCACCATTCCTAGTTTGCTGGGCATGCTTTGCAATGATTTGTCCAAAGGCCGCACGGCTTCTTTTGCCAAAAGCGTCGGCGGCGTTACTTCGAAGCTTTCTTTAAGCGCGGTTATCTTTATCAATTCCGCAGTTGTCATGCCTTTATTGTCCTGGAACGCTTCCACCCTAAAAGCTCTGATTATTACGCTGGGCGTCGTCAGCGCCAGTTTTTTGGTTGGTTGGCTCGGTTCGCTGGCTCTCAAAGATCGCCGGGAATCAACCGTCCTCACTATGATCTACAATGTAGGCATTCGCAACAACGCCTGCGGTGTCGTCTTGGCTCTCAGCTACTTCCCTCCGGCCGCGGCCATCCCCATCACCATGTCCATCCTGTACCAGCAGCCGGTGGCGACTCTTGTGCCCTATGTGTACCGCTTTTTCAAGCGTCTGGGGAAGAAAAAAAACGAAACACAGAGTAACTGCGACGGCACGTGAAGTGCCTAGTGCCGGTTGCACCATGGATGGCATAGCAACCGGTCTCCGTCATAAATACCAGAGAAAATGGATTGAACAAGAGTCGCGGGAGTCACGAGAGGGTACGAATGAGGGTTACGGGGCACTGTTTTTTTCAACAGGAGTAGAGTGAGTAGATGGAGGGTTCGAAAAAGAGTAGAACCGGAATACAAAACATAAAAAAGGCCAGGCAAAACTTGCAAGCAAGCTTTACCTGGCCTTCTATTTAATACTTCATTCCCAGAGAATTATCGAAGGAGCCGCATCTTTAATAAGCACTCCGCAAAAACGAGAAGGTTTAGCGGCAGACGCGAAAGAAAACGCAGGCATAGCGGCGCTCTGCCGAGGCTTTCTGACAAAGTCTGATACCAAACCGGCTGTTTTTGCGTGAGATGGGAATAAAGTGGCGACTCCTATTAAGGTTTTACGCTGATAGTCAGAGTCCGCGTAGCCGCGATTTTATCTGCTGCTTCCCAAGGACGACGCAGCACAAAGGTCAGCGTTTCCGTGCCTTCCACGCCACCGCGGGCCTGGTAGAACAAACGCTGCTGCAGCGGGCCTCCCATGCGATCCGTCAACGCCTGAGGACCGGAATCATGCGCCAAAACAGCATACTTCAAATCCGCCGTGATCGGCGTGCTCCACAAATACCCTGTACCGGCCGCCGCCAGCAAATCCACTTGCACTGTCTGTCCCGCCCGCAGTTGCAGCTGCAGACTTTCCGTACCGCCGAGCTTACCATCCCACTGCACCTGAGCTACCACTGGAAGCTCCCTCCAAGCCATGCCCTCAGCCGCCGCCACTGCAGGCAGCGTCAAAAGAAGCGCACAAAGAACAAATAACAATACCGACTTACGCATGAATACATCCTCCTCTTAATACTAACTTTATTTCTTTTTTCTTGTTCGTTGCTCTTTTGCCAACTTCCTGCTCCTCTGCACGAAGAAACAGGAATCAGCTCCTGCGCGGCGAATGAAAGTTAAGGTCTTATTTTAAATCTACGCAAGCTAAGGAGATATTGCATGACCGCCGATAAAGAACAACAACTTGCCGCCGCGTTGCTGCCCCTCTTAGGAGGCGCGGACAACCTGCTTTCCATCGCGCACTGCATGACCCGTCTGCGCATCACTGTTGCTGACGAAACAAAGGTAGACAAGGAAAAAATTAAAAACCTCCCGGGTGTGCTGGGCTTGCTGGGCGCAGAAGGCCGCTGTCAGATCGTCCTGGGACCTGGGGTTGTCAATAAAGTAACCGCCCATCTTCAGATACTGCAGCAAAAACCAGCCTCCCCCCAACAGCCAGAACCCCTTACTGAAGCCCGCACGCGCAAGGCCGCTCTCGACGAAAAAAACCGCACGCCCTTCAAGCTGCTGCTGCGCCGTCTCGCCGGCATTTTCATCCCGCTCATTCCCGCCATTGTCGCTTCCGGCATGGTCGCAGGCTTGACCAATCTTGCCATCCGTCTGGGCCTGCCGCCGGAGCATGAGCTGGCGACACTGCTTTCCGTCACCGGCTGGGGTCTTTTCGCCTATCTATCCATCTTCATCGGCTTCAACGCCGCCAAGGAATTCGGCGGTACGCCGGCGCTCGGCGGCCTGGCAGGGGTTTTGCTCATTAACCCAGCCATCGCTTCCATTCACTTAGGAGGCGAGGCTTTAGTGCCTGGCCGCGGCGGCGTCATCGGCGTTCTTCTGGTAGCCTGCTTTATGGCCTGGCTGGAGCAGCGTCTGCGCCGCTACGTGCCCAACGCGCTGGACATCATTGTCACCCCTACGCTGACACTGCTTGTGGGCGCTTTAGCTACTTACTATGTACTCCAGCCCTTAGGCGGTTTTTTATCGGACACCATTGTTTTTGCTTTCAAAGTTTTGCTTCAGGACGGCGGCGGTTTTGCCGGCTTTGTGCTCGCCGGAACCATCTTACCTATCGTCATGACCGGCTTGCACCAAGGCCTTACGCCCATTCACATGGAGTTTCTCAACACGCTCCACGAAAATCCGCTGCTCCCCATCCTCGCCATGGGCGGCGCTGGCCAAGTAGGGGCGTCCTTGGCAGTCTACCTAAAAACCAAAAACACCCGCCTGCGGCACATCATTAAAAGCGCCTTGCCTGTCGGTCTCTTGGGCATTGGCGAGCCGCTGATTTTCGGCGTTACCCTGCCCTTAGGACGCCCTTTTTTCACCGCTTGCCTCGGCGCGGCCTGCGGCGGAGCCTATCAGGCGGCCATGCATACGGCTTCCATTTCCATGGGCGTATCCGGCTTGCCTCTGGCCTTTCTCATCCAGCCGGCCAGTCTGCTGCATTATCTACTGGGCCTAGTTATCGCCTATATCTGCGGTTTTTGCGCCACTTGGCTCGTCGGCTTTGAAGACCTCGTAGAAACGTCCGAGGAGGCAGGAGCATGAAGAAGATAAAAAAAGGCATTTCTCTTTTTGCCGGCATGGGGCACCCCCTCGCGGACAGCTTAACGTACCTGGAAAACGCCAAAGCAGCGGGCTTCAGCGAACTTTTCACATCCCTCCATATACCGGAGACCAACAACAAGACGCTGCTTTCGGAACTAGACGCCCTTCTGGCGAAAGCCACAGAACTGGATTTTGCCGTTACCGCCGACATTTCGCCGCGCACCTTCCGCTTTTTCGGAGGCTCGCTGCAAAACACCGCCGCCTTAGCTCGTTTGGGACTAGCGGCCTTGCGCCTGGACGACGGCTTCACCTGCGCCGACATTGTGCGCCTTACGCATGAACAGCAGTGGTCTATTTGCCTTAATACCAGCACAACTACCGCAGCGGATTTGCAGCAGCTCTTGGATAACGGCGTCTATGTTTCTCGCCTGCAAAGCAGTCACAACTATTATCCTCGTCCCGAAACCGGCCTGTCTTGGAAGCTTTTTGCCGAGCGCTGCCGTCTCTTTGCAGCCCAGGGCATTGAAGTAGCGGCTTTTGTTCCCTCCTTGCACAATCCAAGAGGGCCTCTCTTTGCCGGTTTGCCCACGTTAGAAGCCCACCGGACCTTGCCGGGGCAGACCGCCGCCAAAGAACTGGCCGCCAGCGGTTTGGTGCAAGGCATTTTCTTCGGCGATCCCTTGGCGACTAAGGAAGAGCTGCTGGCTGTGGGCCGTGTCGAGACGCAGCTTCTTTCACTGCGCCTTCAATTAGAGCCGGATCTTTCGCCCATAGAACGCCTCCTGCTGGATGCGTCTCATACCAATCGCCACGACCCTGGCGCAGGCTGCGCCCGCTCTCAAGAAGCTCGCGGTCTCTGCACCGAAGACGTGCCGCCTCGCCCGGCGCAGCCTCGCCCCAGAGGCTGCGTCACCATCGATAATAGCGGCTACGGACGCTATCAAGGGGAGCTACAGATTGTGCAGCAGGATTTGCCTGCCGACCCCCGAGTCAACGTAGTCGCCCATATTGAGCCGACAGAACTCTTCCTGCTCGACTATCTCGAGCCGGGAAGGTCCTTCGCTTTTGAAATTTCTTCAGGAGGTATGCCATGACCGTCGCCCTAGAAGCACTCGCTACGGAGGAGCAAAACCGCGCCACCGCCGACATCGATCAGTTAACGCCTCTCGATATCGTCCGCCGCATTCACCAGGAAGACGCCGCGCTCACCGCGGCTATCGCCCCGGCCTTGGAAGCCATCGCTCAAGGCGCAACGTGGATTGCCGAAGCGCTCGCCCAAGGGGGCCGCCTCTTTTACGTAGGCGCCGGCACCAGCGGACGCCTGGGCATTCTTGACGCCAGCGAATGTCCGCCAACCTACGGCACCGACCCAGAGCAAATACAAGGCCTTATCGCCGGCGGTCCCTCAGCGGTATTCCGTTCGGTGGAAGCCGCCGAAGACCGTCCGGAATTAGGAGAAGAAGATCTCAAAGTTAAAAACCTTACGGCCAAAGACATTGTTGTCGGCATTGCCGCCAGCGGCCGGACACCCTATGTGCTGGGCGCTCTTGGCTACGCCCGCGCTCTGGGCTGCCGCACCGTTGCATTGTCCTGTTCGCCTCATTCCCCGGTCAGCGCAGCGGCGGAGCTTGCCATCACGGTAGTCACAGGCCCTGAGGTCATCACCGGCTCAACGCGTATGAAAGCGGGCAGCGCTCAAAAGATGGTACTCAACATGCTCTCCACGACGGCTATGATTCTTTTGGGCAAGGTCTACGGCAATCTCATGGTCGACGTAAAGGCCAGCAACGAAAAACTGCGGCAGCGAGTGCTCCGCATTGTCCAAACCGCTACCGGCGAAGCTGCTGAAGCCGTCGCAGCGGCTGTCGCCGCTGCCGATGGCCACGCTAAAACAGCTATCGTCATGCTGCTGGGCGGCGTCGAAGCGAATAAAGCCCGCTTAGCCCTGGAAGGAACCGGCGGCTTCGTCGCCAAAGCGCTGCAAAAGTTGGGACAGGAGAATGAAAAACCAGAAAATTGAACAAGAGTCACGGGAGAATCAGAGGGTATGACTGAGGGTTCGGTTTTAACAGGATTCGAATCCCTCCGCCGCTGTGGCGGCAAGGTTAAGGCTCCCTTGATTCCCCGAAATTATATCTTTGCCCTTTCTCAAGCATTTCCTCTGTTACTCTCTGCGTAAACCGCACCCTCTCCTGCGTACCCTCCCGCGACTCCGGTTCTCTTGTTCAATTCCCACGCACCCGCGGTCTTTCTCTGATTCTTCTGTAATTATGAAGGAATCACTTTGACTCATGTCGAAGTGATTCTTTATTTTATTGCAAACCCTTCCTTCTCACGCGACATCTGTTCAATCCTCTATTTTATATATAAGTAAGGAGGTTGGCCGCCATGAATCAAGACACGCGATCCCTGTTGGAGCTGCGCAAATTTGTCGCGCCGGAATTTATTTTTGGTCTAGGCGCCCGCAAGCTTGTTGGGCGTTACGCCAAAAATTGCGGCGCCCGCAAAGTTCTCTTGGTGACCGACAAGTTTCTCCGAGAGCATACGCTCTGGATTCAAGAAATGCGCCAGCTTTTGACCGCAGCGGGCTTGGAAAGCGTGCTTTTTGATCAAATCACACCCAATCCCCGCTCAGAAGAAACCATGGAAGGCGCCAGACTTTTTCACCAGGAACACTGTAACACCATCGTCGCCATTGGCGGCGGCAGTGTCATGGACTGCGCCAAAGGCATCGGCATTGTCAGCTCCAACGGCGGCCATGTGCTGGATTTTGAAGGAGTAGACCGTATTTTACGCCCCATGCCGCCTCTTTTATGCCTGCCCACCACCAGCGGCACGGCCTCAGAAGTTTCTCAATTTGCCATCATTATGGCCGAAAAACGTCGCACCAAAATCGCTATTGTCAGCAAGGCCGTCGTGCCCGACGCCGCCTTGATCGACCCGGAACTCACCGTCACCATGCCCCCGGAGCTAACCGCCTGCACCGGCCTGGATGCGCTGACCCATGCTATTGAAGCCTATGTTTCCAACGCCAGTTCCCCGGTCACCGATCTGCACGCCTTAGAAGCCATCCGCTTGATTGGTCTGTCGCTGCCCACCGCCTGGGCGGAACCAAATAACCTTGTAGCTCGCAGCCAAATGCTTTTGGCCAGCCTGGAAGCCGGCCTGGCTTTTTCCAACGCGATCTTGGGAGCGGTCCACGCCATGGCTCACAGCCTAGGGGGTTTTTTAGACCTGCCTCATGGCGAATGCAACGCCATTTTATTAGCGCCGGTCATTCGCAGCAACATGAAAGTCTGCCCGGAACGCTACCAACAGATCGCCCTGGCTTTGCAGCTTCCTGTGGCCGACCTATCTCCCCTAGAGAGCGGCCATCTTCTCTGCAACTACCTCGAAGACCTGCGCCGTCAACTAGGCGTCAGTCGCACTTTGGGCGACTTAGGCGTACAAAAAGAGCACTTGCCCCTTTTAGCCGAACATGCCAGCAATGACGCCTGCCTTGCTACCAACCCCCGTGATTTGACGGTGGAAGAATTGGAGGCTATTTATGAACAGGCGCTCTGAAGACCACAGCAAATTCACCCGCGAGCTGTTGATCGGCTTAGGTGAAGACTCGCTGCGCAAAAACTATTACCCCGAACTGCAGGCTCGCATGGCCGATCTGGAGCGTTTTCGTCTGCTCCTTGACCAAGCCCATGACGCTATTTTCCTTGTGGATCGCGCCACCCACCGCATCCTTGACGCTAACGCCGCCGCCCGAAATTGCGCCGGCGCGCAGGAGGTTGTAGGCGCTCCTATCCAAAACTGGCTGCATTTGGAATTGCCCGAGGGCATGACGCCGGACACGCCGGTGGAATTAATCGCCAAAACCCAGGAATGTCTGCTGCAATGCTGCGGCAACAAAGAAGTACCGGTGGAAATTACTCTTACCTGGGTACAACTGCCCACCCAAGACGTGCTGGTCATCGTCGCCAGGGACATCACCCGGCACAAGCAGGACAAGCAGCACCTTTCCGACGTATATGAAGAGCTGCAGGCCAATTATGAAGAACTGGAATCGCTCTATGGCCAATTGTCGCAAGCCGAAGAGGAACTAAAGTCGAAGATTCGCGAGCTCGAAACCAGCCAAGCATCGCTGCGTGAAAGCGAAGATCGCTACCGTTTGGCTATGGCCGGCTCCAACGACGCCATCTGGGATTGGGACCTCGTGCGCAAGCAAGTAGTTGTCTCACCGCATTGGGCGGAGCGCATCGGCTTCCCTTCCATAGCCTATGAAGACAGCATCCAACGCTGGCTGCAACACATTCATCCCGAAGATCTGCCAGGACGGCGTCAGGCTATGCGGCAGCATTTACTAAAGGAAAGCTCTTATTTTTCCGTCGAATACCGCTTTCGCCTGCCTAATGGCCGCTATTGCTGGGTCCAAGAACGGGGCAAGGCGCTCTTTGACGAGCAAGATAAACCTCTGCGCATGTGCGGCTCCTATACCGACGTTACGTCCCGCAAAAAGCAGGAAGAGCGCATCCGCCACATGGCCTACCATGATACGCTGACCAACCTGCCTAACCGCGCCAGCCTTCTGGAAAAGTTAACGGAGCTGCTGCCGCAGCAGAGCGGCGAAAAACGGCACACTCTTTTTCTTTTTGACCTGGACAATTTCAAGTTCATTAACAATTCCTGGGGCCATGCCTGTGGCGACGACGTACTGCTGGAAATAACGCACCGCCTGCAAAGTATGCTGCCTGCCGAAACCATGACCGCCCGTCTGGGGGGCGATGAATTTACGGTTTTGCTTGGCCCTTTAACAACCCGCGAAGCGGATGAATGGGCGCAGCGCATTCTAGACCTTTGCAGCCGCCCTCTCATGGTGCGCGGCACCTCTTTGCCGCTGTCGGCCAGCCTGGGCATATGCCCCCTAAGCAACGACCTGTCTGCAGACGATGTGCTGCGCAACGCCGACACCGCGCTCAATCGCGCCAAGAGCGCCGGTAAAAAAACCTGGCGTCTTTACGAGCCTGCCATGCAAGAGGCCATGATCCGGCGCATTCAGCTGGAAAGCCAGTTGCATCAAGCTTTGGCCGCCAGGCAGTTTCTTCTTTATTTTCAACCCCAGTTGGATCTTCCCAGCGGCCACATCACCGCCTTTGAAGCCCTCATCCGCTGGCAGCATCCGGAACGCGGCCTAGTCTCGCCGCTGGAGTTCATTCCCCTCGCCGAGGAAACAGGCTTGATTCTGCCTATCGGCGAATGGGTGCTGCGCAGCGCCTGCCGCTTCTTACGGCAGCGCTCGCCGCTAGAACCTCCCATCCGGGTCGCTGTCAACATTTCCGGCCGCCAGCTGATGCAGACCGATTTTACCCAGCGGGTCCGGCGCATTTTAGCGGAAGAAAACATTCCTCCTGAATGGCTGGAGCTGGAATTGACCGAATCCATTCTCATGGAATCCTTTGACGAGCATGTCTTAAAGCTGCAAGAGCTGCGTGAAATAGGCCTGAGCATTTCCCTGGACGATTTTGGCACTGGCTATTCGTCTTTGACCTATCTCAATCAGTTGCCCATTGACCGCCTGAAACTGGATAAAACTTTTCTACACAAACACCACACCGAGCAAAATCAGGCGATTGTCCGCGCCATGATTCGTCTGGCGCACGATATGAAGCTCTCCGTCGTCGCGGAAGGAGTAGAAACCGAAGAACAGTTCCAGCGCCTCTACGCCATGGGCTGCGATTTGATTCAAGGCTATCTTCTCGCCAAACCGCTCCCAGCGGAAGAAGCCTTAGCCTTCTCCCCTCCTCCGTCGTTGTTGAATGGTTAGCATCTTTCTATCATGGTGCAACGATGTCCATTGCCGCTTCCCTGCTTCTACCGTATGATAAAGATACTCGCTGGTTTGCTGCGCCCCCTGTGCAGCACCCTCTCTAGCTGCAGTTCTCCGACTGCAGCCCCGGCAGCGAGTCTTGCTCCCCACCGCCAACACGCCGGTGGGTCTTTTTTTTACAGGAATTTTAGAGTTAAAGGCGAATACGTATTAAATCAAGAAGTAATCCAACATTGGCTAAAGAATAGAGGTATCATTCATGGAAAAACTTCGCCTGGCTCTGGTCGGCCCCGCCGACTCGGTCGCTTTAACCTATCCTGTCGCTTTAGAATGGAAGGACCAAATCGTGTCCACTCCTTTTGTCTACCAAAACGCCGCCGAAGTGCCTGACATTGTCCGTCAGCATTTGGAGGAGTTCGACTTCTGGCTTTTCTCCGGCATTTCTCCTTATAAGCATGCGCAGCGCCTCGGCCTAAACATTCCCTGCTTCTATATTCCGCATATCGGCTCCAGCCTCTACCGAGCGCTGCTGCAGATCACCCATATGGCCCATCTAGAAATAGACAGCATCAGCTTTGACACCTTCAACCGCCAGGAAATCGAAGAAACCTTCCTGGACGCCAACATGCCTCTGCCAAAGCTGTTTCTGCACGAAACCGAAGATATTGTCACCGCCGCCGAACTGGCAGACTACCATTACCAGCTTTGGCAAAGCGGCCAAAGCCATATTGCCGTCACCTGCTACCTAGCTACCTATGAAAAGCTCAAAGAGCTCGGCGTGCCGGTTTTCCGCATCTGGCCTACGCGCAGCAACATCCGCACTACCATCGAAGTAGCGCTTAATGCGGTGCGGGCGGAACGCTTTAAAGGCGGTCAATTGGCCATTCAGCACATCACGATTGACGACTATGACGACCTTGTGCGCAACTCATCGAGCTACGCCGCCAAAAAAATAGAGCTGCGTCTTTACGAAATCCTGGTAGATTACGCCAAACAGCTGCAAGGCTCCATCGTTGTCCGCGGCGACGGTCAATACACGCTCTACTCCACCAGGGGCATTTTGGAAAAGTGGACCGAGGAATTGACCGTCCTGCCCTGTTTCGACGAAATCACCCGCCAAGTCAGCGCCAAGGTCAGCGGCGGCATCGGCTTTGGCCCCACAGCTTATGTGGCGGAAGAGAACGCCTTCCACGCCCTGGGTCTGGCCAAACGCGCCGGCAAAGGCCTGTGGATGGCGGTTACCGACAGCCGCGAAGCCGTAGGACCGCTCAGTTCGCCTACGCATCTGAAATATTCCCTGCGCGCCAGCGACTCGGTTTGCCAACATTTTGCCGAAAAGCTGAGTCTCAGCCGTACCACGGTCAACAAGCTGTTTGCCGCCTTGGATCAGTTGAAACGCGATACCTTGGCCGCAGACGACCTGGCCTTTCACCTAGGCATTACCACCCGCAGCGCCCGCCGTCTGTTGACAACCTTGGCCAATCAAGGTTTCGCCGATGTCACCGGCGAAGAACTGCTCAATAAAGGGCGGCCCCGCAAACTATACTCCATCCACTGGCAGCAGCTACTGCAGCCAGCCATAGATGAATCAGCTTCTGGGGGTTGACACTATCTATGGAAAGTATATACTGAGTACAATTTAAAGCCAATGAGCAAAGGAGCTCTTCACGCATGTGGGGAGCTCTATTTTTTTGCACTTTGTATTTTTTCTATTTTTCGTTATTTTTTGGTTTTTATTTTAGGAAATGTCTTTTAAATGTCTTTAATTATATGGTATGATACGCTTAAGAAAGCACACGAACGAACAACATGGTTCTGCAAGTGCACAATGACCGCGCTTTCTAACGTTTAGACACAGAGGTGCTTATTATGTTTGACAAATCGACTCTGGCCCAATTGGAACTCCAACTGATTACCTGGCGCAGACAGCTGCACCGCATACCTGAAGCCAGCTACCAAGAGAAAAAAACATCCCAAACGATTGCCGCTGAACTGCAAAAGCTGGGACTCTCCGTACAAACGTTCAGCAACCATCTTGGCGTATGCGCGGTGATTCACGGCAGCCAGCCCGGCCCTGTCATCGCTTTCCGCGCGGACATGGACGCCTTATCCATCCGTGAAGAAGCGGCCTCCGAATTTCGCTCCGAGCATGAGGGCGCCATGCATGCCTGCGGCCATGACGGCCACATGGCGATCTTGCTTGGTTTAGCCAGCTTACTCCACAGCAACCGTCAGCATTTAGCCGGTACAATCAAGCTCTTTTTCCAATCCGCCGAAGAAGCCTCCCCGGAAGGAGGCGCTCATTTCTTTCTGGAAGCAGGTCTTTTAGATGACGTTTCCGCCATTTTCGGCTTGCATTTGTGGCCGGATCTTCCCTGTGGCGAAATCGGCCTGCGCCCGGGCGCTCTTATGGCCGCCTCGGATCGGCTCAGCATCACCATCCTCGGCGAAGGCGCCCATGCCGGTCAGCCGCAGCACGGCGTTGACGCCATTACCATTGCCGCCGACGTGCTGCAAGGCATCAGCCATATTTTAAGCCGCCAGCTAGATCCGTTGGAGACGGCCACCATCAACATCGGCCAAATCCACGGCGGCGACCGCTATAATGTGATCGCACGCGAAGTAGTCCTCGAAGGCACCGTACGCACTCTTTCCGAAGGGGTTCGCGGTACGCTGCCGAGCAAGCTGGATCGTATTCTCTCCGGCATGACCGCTTCCCAAGGCGGCTCTTACCGTCTTAACTACCAGCATGGCTATCCGGTACTCAACAACTGGCCCCAACCCACAGCACTCTTAACACAAGCTGCCATAACGGTTCTCGGCGCCGACCAGGTGCACACCGATGTTAAGCCAGTCTTAGCGGCCGAAGACTTTTCTAAATACCTCGTGCGGGTTCCCGGCAGTTTCTTCTGGCTGGGCTGCGGCTTCAAAGACAAAGAAAACCACGGTCTGCACAGTCCTTATTTCGAAATCGACGAAGCAGCCTTGCTTCACGGGGTAGCTATTCTTTACCAAACAGCTTTATTAGCGCTAAAACAACCAGAAACCGCTGCTAAGCAGCCTGTTTTTTCTTGAATTTTAGGAAATGTCCTTAAACAACTCATTAGGAGGTGACTTTTCGCGTTATCTCATACGTTTATCACGCACTATTATGTAATTAAAAGGAGGATTTGCTTATTATGAGTCATCCCTCGTATGCGTCCGACACGACCGACAACCGAGGCAGCTTTTTGCGCAGCCTGGAAGTCATCGGCAACAAACTGCCCAATCCGGCTATTTTGTTTCTTTTACTTATTTTTGGCTTGGCCGCCTTATCCGCAGTGCTGGCCTCACAAAATGTAACAGCCATTCATCCGCTGACCCACAAACTCATTCCCATCAAAAGTCTTTTCAGCCAAGAGGGCTTGCATTGGTTTATGACCGACATGGTCAAAAACTACATCAACTTTCCGCCTCTCGGCATGATTCTGGTTCTAACGCTGGGCATCGGCTTGGTTGAAAAAACCGGGCTCATGGAAAGCTTGATTAAAACCGCTATACATACCATTCCTAAACGGTTTATTACTTTTACGATCATTATCATGAGCTTTATGAGTCACTTGGCCTCGGACGCCGCCATTGTCGTCGTCCCGCCGATTGCGGCGATGGTCTTTTATTCGATGGGAAGGCACCCTTTTGTAGGTTTCGCCTGTTCTTTGGCGGCGATTTACTCCGGCTTTACCGCCAACATCTTAATCGTCACTACCGACGTGCTTCTCTCCGGCATTACGACGCAAGCGGCTAAAATCGTCGACCCCAACATGATCGTCACGCCGGTGGATAACTGGTATTTTATGTGCTTTGCCGTTTTCTACCTAGCTATTTTAACCACCATTGTCACGGAAAAATTTGTAGAACCCCGCATGGGAAAATACATGGGAGAACAGACCGTGGTTTTGGAAAAGCCCTCCGGCCTTCAGTTGTCTTCTTTAAAAGCAGCTGGCTGGAGCACGCTCGCTTTTGTCGCCATCCTGGTCGCGCTGGTGGCTCCCGAAGGCGCTCTTTTGCGCAACCCGGAAACCGGCGGCATTCCCGGTTCTCCTTTCATTAAAGGCATTGTGCCGCTGCTCTTTCTCTTTTTCCTTACGGTCGGTTTAACCTATGGCATCAAAGCGCGCACCATCAAAAGCGGCGATGACGCTGTCAAAATGATGACCGAATGCGTTCGAGGCCTGGCGGGCTTCTTGGTCATGGTTTTCGCCATCGCCCAGTTTATCGCCGCCTTCAGTTGGACCAATATTTCAACCCTTATTGCCACATCCGGGGCGGATTTCTTGAAAAGCATCGGCATGACCGGCCTCCCGGCACTTCTTTGCTTCATGCTTTTCGGCCAATTCATGGGCCTCTTCATCGCCAGCGGTTCCGCCATTTGGTCGCTGCTTTCGCCGGTGTTCGTGCCTATGTTCATGTTACTGGGCTATCACCCCGCTTTTATCCAGGTGGCCTTCCGCGCTGGCGACGGCGCCTTTAACACCATCCAGGTAGTGAATCCGTTCTTGCCGCTCTTTCTGGAAACACTAAAGAAGTACAAAGAGGAGTCCGGCATCGGCACCTATTTATCCTTGATGATGCCCTACGCCCTCTCGTTCTTCGCTATGTGGTACGCCTTGTTCATCTTCTGGTACCTCATGGGACTGCCTGTAGGTCCTGGAGTCCCCCAACGCCTCTGGTAAATAACAGCCTTCTTCTGGGCATCTCTTGGCGAGATGCCCATTTTATTATATAGTTATTGCTAAACAACAAATCTTTTGTTACGATGACTATAACTTAACAACTGGGGTGATGAAACGTGTCATTTTGTAAACAGATCCAAAGCAGCTTGACCGCCAAAGTAATTCTATTCGTCATTTGCGGTCTGCTGCTTTCCCTTAGTATTCTTGGTCTTGCCAACTACTACAACGCCAAAAGCATTCTGATCAACGATGCGGAAGAACTGTTGGTCGATCAGTCTACAAGCTATGCCAAAGAAGTCGGCTTGTGGTTGAACGCCAGCGAGCAGGAGGTTTCCCTACTCGCCACTATGCCCAGCATTGTTAATGGCGAAACCGATGCCGCTCTGGCCTTTTTGCGGGAAGAAGCTAAACGCAATCCAAACTTTTTGCGCTTCTGGCTGGTCGATACCCAAGGACGGGCCATTCATTCCACCGGCGACCGCACTAACATTGCCGACCGCGCTTACTTTAAGCAAGTCATGAGCACCGGCAAGTCCCTGATTACAGATCCTATCATTTCCAAAGTCGAAGGAAAAACGGTTATCTCCATCGTCGCGCCGATCAAGAAAAATGGTCAAATTACCGGCGTTATCGGCGGCACCCTGACCGTAGACACCCTGATGAAACGCCTTGGGGAAATTCGTTTTGCCCAAAGCGGCTTTGCTTTTATGATTCAAAAAGACGGTCTTCTGATCAGCCATCCTGACAAGGAAAAAGTCATGAAGCAAAATCTGCTAAAAGACGAAGCCCTCTCGCCCTCGATAAAAGCGCTTGGCGAGAAAATGACCCGCGGCGAAGAAGGTCTGGGCCAATATGACGCCGCCGGCGGCTCTCATTACCTGGCGTATGCTCCCATCGCCGGCACAAACTGGAGCCTGGCTCTAGAAGTTCCGAAAGAAGAAGTAACTGCCAAACTATCGGCCTTTACCTTCATCTCCATCGGTCTTAGCCTAATCATTCTGGTTCTCACCTGCGCAGCGGGAGCTCTTGCCGCCAGACGTCTCATTCGCCCCATTACTCGCCTCAACGAGCAGGTAGCGCAGATGGCCCAAGGCGATTTGACGGTCGCCGCCAAAAGCCAGGCTTCTGTGCGCTCTGATTCAGCCGATGAATTACAACTCTTAAGTGCCAATTTTGCTTCTATGGCGGAAAACATGCGTCACTTGGTACAACGGGTCGCTCAGTCTTCCGAACAATTGGCCGCTTCTTCGCAGCAGTTGACAGCCAGCACTGACCAATCCGCGCAAGCCGTCAACCAAGTAGCCGAAGCAATCAGCCTGGTAGCCGGCAGCGCTGACGCGCAGCAACACAGTATGACCGACGCCATGCAAACAGTGGAAAACACCTCGCAGCACATCAATAATCTGGCAAAGAACAGCACTCAAATTGTCGCTACAGTAACCAACACTTCTACGGCCGCCGCCAGCGGGGATACTTCCATTGCCGCCGCCACGCAGCAAATGGCAGCCATTTCTCAATCCGTCAGCCGCTCAGCGCAAGTGGTAACTACCCTGGGAGCGCGTTCTCAAGAAATCGGGCAGATTATCGACACGATTTCCGGCATCGCTAGTCAGACCAACCTATTGGCGCTGAATGCAGCCATCGAAGCGGCCCGAGCAGGCGAACAAGGACGAGGCTTCGCCGTTGTCGCCGAGGAAGTGCGCAAGCTGGCGGAACAATCCCAAGAAGCCGCCAAAAAAATCGCCCAATTGATCGGCGAAATTCAAAGTGAAACCGCAACAGCCGTAGCCGCGATGGATGCAGGCACCAAAGAAGTAGAACAAGGAAATCAGGTCGTCGCTACAGCTGGCGACTCCTTCCGAGAAATTTCTTCCTTCATTACCTCCATTTCCGAACAGGTTACCGCTATGTCCGAGGCGTTTAGCGCCATTACCAAAGGAAATGAAGCGATGGTCTCTTCCATTCGTACGATTGATGAACATAGCCGCAAAACCAGCGAACAAACGCAGACCGTCTCCGCCGCCACAGAAGAACAATCCGCCTCAATGGAGGAAATCGCCTCTTCCAGCCAAGCCTTGTCCTGTATGGCGGAAGAACTCCGGGAAACGGTGGCGAAGTTTAAAATTTAAAGAAGGGAATTGCTTGTTTATTCACGTCTCACACCCAAACAGCTCTTTTTTTCTCATACATTGTCAGAAAACGTAGGCAGAGCGCCGCTATGCTTACGTTTTCTTTCGCGTCTGATAAAAAAAGTTCTTGTTTGGGAGGAACGTTCATTAAAACGCGCAGTTCCCTAAAAAAGCTACCAAAAACCGAAGAGGAGACTAGCCACGCTGGCCAGTCTCCTCTTTATTTGGTTCTATGTCAATGGTTGGGGTAAAAGCAT
>MTLD01000398.1_pt1 | contig 37874 bp, 32 predicted proteins | sample 1982471 | NCBI WGS metagenome assembly MTLD01 (sample SAMN05712604, study PRJNA340218) | biofilm metagenome | isolation source: sample SPM anode biofilm adapted to -50 mV | place: USA | collected 2012-02-03 | reverse complement strand
TTCCATGTTCTCAAAAACGTTTGTCTGCGTGTAAAGAAAGGGGAAAAAATCGTTGTGTGCGGCCCGTCAGGGTCAGGTAAATCAACGATGATCCGTTGTATCAACCGTCTGGAAGAACATCAGCAGGGTGACATCATTGTTAAAGGTACCCCTTTGACTAATGACCTGAAAAACATTGAGAACGTGCGCCGTGAAGTCGGCATGGTTTTCCAGCACTTCAATCTGTTTCCGCATCTGACTGTTCTGGAAAACTGCTGCCTGGCGCCGATGTGGGTGCGCAAGATCCCGCGCAAAGAAGCAGAAGCATCAGCAATGAAATATCTGGAACGTGTGCATATTCCTGATCAGGCGCTAAAATATCCGGGCCAGCTTTCCGGTGGTCAGCAACAGCGTGTGGCTATTGCCCGCAGTCTGTGTATGAATCCGGAAATTATGCTGTTCGACGAACCAACATCAGCGCTGGATCCGGAAATGGTCAGCGAAGTTCTGGATGTTATGGTTGAACTGGCGAAAGAAGGTATGACCATGTTGTGTGTAACCCATGAAATGGGTTTCGCGCGCAAAGTGGCTGATCGCGTGATCTTTATGGATAAAGGTCAGATTGTTGAAGAAAATACGCCGGAAGAGTTCTTTAATAATCCGCAGTCTGAACGTGGCCGTTTGTTCCTGAGCCAGATCCTGCAGCATTAATCAGTTCATGTTAAATGAAGAAGCCGCTCAATCGAGCGGCTTTTTTACGGGCGCTGATTAACTCACCCGATAAACACGCACTTCATAAGGCTGTAACAACAGCTGGCTGGTGGCGGAGTGGGGCAATACTGCGTAGTTATTCAGCCACAGATGGTCATGATAGAGTTTAAAGTCTTCATGATGGTACATCGCATCGTGATCACTCATGTTGCAGATGATGACGACTTTCTGTGTATCCAGCGTACGGGTGTATGCATAGATCTGCTGATCATCTTCCATCAGTAATTCATAGCTGCCATAAACCAGTACAGACTCGGCTTTACGCAGACGGATCATCTGGCGATAGAAATTCAGCACTGAATCCGGCTGTGCTTCCTGTTGTTGCACGTTGATCGTGGTGTAGTTAGGGTTTACTTTCAGCCATGGTTTTGCCGCGCTGAAACCCGCGTTTGCCGTGGCATCCCATTGCATCGGGGTACGGGCGTTATCGCGAGAGGTCAGTGACAGCCAGCCAAGAATCGCTTCATCGGTCATGCCGTCTTTTTTCATGCTGTGATAACGGTTTTTTGACCAGACATCATCAAAATCCTCAATGGATGAGAATTTGGTATTGGTCATGCCGATTTCCTGACCCTGATAGATATAAGGGGTCCCTTGCATCAGGAAGTACATCGCAGCGATCGCGGTGGCACTTTCACGCCAGTAGCGATCGGTATTACCCCATTTAGAGATAACTCGCGGGATGTCGTGGTTTTCGACATACAGTGCATTCCAGCCTTTACCGTGAAGCTCTTGCTGCCAGCGGGTGAAGATTCTCTTCAGTTCACACAGGTTCAGCGGACTGGTTGGATCACCTTCCCACAACTTGACGTGCTCAAACTGGAAAATCATATTTAAACGGTTATGCCGCTCAGCAACCCATTCATCCGCCTGTGTTGCGGATACACCATTGGCTTCACCGACCGTCATAATGTCGTAATGGGCAAAGGTGTTACGGCAGATATCATCCAGATAATCAAGCACACCATCAGCGTTCAGATGCTTATCGAAAGAGGGCACATATTCCAGACCATCCGGGTTTGGCATGTCGGTCAGGCCGTCTTCTTTTTTCATATGGCTGATGGCATCAATACGGAAGCCATCAATACCTTTATCCAGCCACCAGTGCATCATGTCATACACGGCTTTGCGGACATCCATGTTGTCCCAGTTCAGATCCGGCTGGCGGCTGGAGAACAGATGCATGAAATATTGATCAGTTAATTCATCTTTCTTCCAGGCAGAACCTTTAAAGATACTCTCCCAGTTGTTGGGCTCTTTACCGTTTTTACCATCACGCCAGATATACCAGTCGCGTTTCGGATTATCTTTCGAAGAACGGGATTCCAGAAACCAGGGATGCTCATCACTGGTATGGTTTACCACCAGATCGAGGATCAGGCGCATACCACGGCTGTGCACTTCGTTCATCAATCGATCAAAATCAGCCATGGTGCCAAATTCATCCATGATGTCCTGATAGTCGCTGATGTCATAGCCGTTATCATCGTTCGGTGATTTGTACATCGGACAAATCCAGATGACATCAATACCCAGATTTTTCAGATAGTCCAGTTTAGCGGTGATGCCGTTCAGATCACCGATGCCATCACCGTTGGAATCCATAAAGCTGCGGGGATAAATCTGATAGGCGACAGCTTCTTTCCACCAGCGTTGGGTAACTTGTTTGCTCATAACATTAATCCTTTAATCGCCGAATTCATGCCACAGGTTGCTTGTAGGCAACAGCAAAAGATTCATAAGGTTGCAGGGTGATTTCATCAGCCAGACTGTGATGTGGCTGATAGTTACTGATCAGGCATTGGCCGTTGATGTTCTGAACTTCAGAGGGCAGTGACATTGTTACTTTCTGCTTGCTGAAGTTATTGATTACGATGACCCGCTCATCATCCTGAGCTCGTAAGTAGGCAAAAACGTCAGGATGATCTTCCAGCAACGGAATATATTGCCCGTAGGTCATGATCGGCTGTTCTTTGCGTAGTTTGATCAGTTTCTGGTAGTGGAAGAAGATCGAGTCCGGTTCGTTAAGTGCTGCCTGCACATTAATCTCGGTGTAATTCGGGTTCACCTTCAGCCATGGTTTGGCGGTGCTGAAACCGGCATTGATATCGCTGTTCCACTGCATCGGCGTGCGGGCATTATCGCGACCGTTTTCGTAGATCCCTTCCATCATTTTTTCATGCGGGACACCGGCGGCGGTACGTTCGTAATACAGATTCAGTGATTCGATATCCTGATAGTCATCAATGGAATCGAAACGTACGTTGGTCATGCCGATTTCTTCACCCTGATAGACATACGGTGTGCCTTTCAGAAAGTGCAGGGCAGTAGCCAGCATTTTGGCGGATTCGACGCGATATTTGCCCGGATCGCCGTATTTGGAAACAGCGCGTGGCAGATCGTGGTTATCCCAGAACAGGGAGTTCCAGCCATTATCTGCCAGCTCAGTTTGCCATTTGGTGAAGACTTTTTTCAGCTTGATCAGATCGAAGGCTTGTGGCTCCCACTTGCCATGCTGCGGGTGCCAGCCGATGGTGATATGTTCAAACTGGAACACCATCGACAGTTCATTCCGCACCGGATCAGAATACAGTTTGGCGATCTCTGGTGTGGCGCTCCAGGCCTCACCGACGGTCAGTAAATCACGGTGTCCGAAGGTGGCTTTGTTCATTTCCTGCAATAATGGATGCAGTCGGGCACCATTCGTCATGATCTTTTTGTCGACTTCCTTGCCGATCAGATCGATAACGTCCATGCGGAAACCACCGATGCCTTTATCCAGCCACCAGTTCATCATCTTGTGCACTTCTTCCTGCACTTTCGGATTTTCCCAGTTCAGATCAGGCTGACGTTTGGAGAATTGGTGGAAATAGTATTCACCAGAGGCTGCATCAAATTCCCAGCCGCTGCCACCGAAGTAGGAGTGAAAATCGTTTGGGGCAGAGCCATCGGCTTGCGGTTTACGCCAGATGTAATAGTCCCGGTAGGGGTTGTCTTTGGATTTTTTCGCTTCGATAAACCACGGGTGTTCATCGGAAGTATGGTTAACTACCAGATCCATCACGATCTGAATATCGCGTTTTTTGGCTTCGGCGATGAGATTTTCCATCTCTGCCAGTGTGCCGAATTCGGCCGCGATGTCCTGATAATCAGAGATGTCATAACCGTTATCATCCATCGGTGATTTATACACCGGTGACAACCAGATGATATTGATACCGAGTTGCTGCAGATAATCGAGTTTGCTGATGATGCCGGCCAGATCACCCATACCATCATTGTTCGCATCACAGAAGCTGCGTGGGTAAATCTGATACACCACGGCGTTGTGCCACCATTTTTTGCTTAATACTTTACTTTCCATCATGTACGGCCTGTCAATTTGTTATGGAAACCAGTGACCGGCGGCCTGAACGACCGCCAGAGATGTTCATTAGTGTTTGTTCTGAGTCTGAACCAGGCGGGTGAAGGCGTTGCCGTCACCGTCAAACAGGTAGCAATGCTCTACCGGCAACTGCACGCCGACAGTCTGACCTGCTGAAATCGGTGAACGCTCAGCGTTACGGACTACCCATGGTTCGCTGGCGTTACCATTGTCGAGATAGAGGTAAGTTTCGTTACCCATGTGCTCAACGAACATGACGTTAGCCTGATATTGCGACTGTTCGACATTGCCCCACAGGATGTGCTCAGGGCGAACACCCAGGTTTACACTCTGGCCTTCGGCATTACGTGGGGTGCTGATTGGCAGTACCAGCTGTTTACCGTTATCCAGTCGGACCACACTCTCTTTTTCACCTGCTTGTACCAGACTGGCCGGGATCAGGTTCATTTTTGGTGAGCCGATGAACTGAGCTACGAACTCATTGGCCGGGTGGTCATACAACTCCAGCGGTGTGCCGACTTGTTCAATGTTGCCTTTGTTCAGTACCACGATACGGTCAGCCAGTGTCATGGCTTCCACCTGATCATGGGTTACATAGATGATGGTGGAACCCAGACGTTTATGCAGGTTGGCAATTTCCATGCGCATCTGTACGCGCAGTGCGGCATCCAGGTTAGACAGTGGTTCGTCGAACAGGAACAGTTTCGGTTCACGGGCAATCGCACGGCCGATCGCAACACGCTGACGCTGACCACCGGACAGATCTTTCGGACGACGCTGCAGCAATGGTTCCAGTTGCAGAATGCGCGCGCTGTTTTGTACTTTAGCGTCGATCTCTTCTTTTGATTTGCCTGCCAGTTCCAGACCAAAAGCCATGTTCTGATAAACACTCATATGCGGATAAAGTGCATAAGACTGAAACACCATGCCGATACCGCGCTCAGACGGGGTATCGTCGTTCACATAGGTATCATCGATAAACATGCTGCCCGCAGAAATATCTTCCAGACCGGCAATCATGCGCAGCAGGGTTGATTTACCGCAGCCGGACGGGCCGACAATGACGATGAACTCACCACTGTTTACCTGCAGATCCAGTGATTTGATAACCTGTGCTTGTTCGCTGTAACGCTTGTTTAATTTCTCTAATCTCAAATTCGACATGACTATACATCCTGTTCTGTGAAGTTCTTTCAGATATCCGGGTGCTGCCGGGAGTTAACCTTTCACTGCACCGCTGGTCAGACCGCTGACAATGCGTTTCTGGAATATCAGTACCAGCACAATAATCGGTAGCGTCACCACTACAGAGGCCGCCATGATGTTGCCCCATGGCAGTTCAAACTGAGAGGCGCCCTGCAACATACCGATAGCAACCGGCACGGTGCGTTGTTCGTTAGAGATAATGAATGTCAGTGCGAACATGAATTCGTTCCAGGCACCGATGAACGCCAGCAGACCGGTTGTTACCAGAGATGGCCCCATGATTGGTGCGAAGATTCGACTGATGATGACCCACAGACTTGCACCATCCACAATGGCTGCTTCTTCCAGCTCGACAGGCAGCGACTTCATGAATGTAGTCAGTACCCACACTGTAAACGGCAGCGAGAAGGTGGTGTAAGAAAGGATCAGCGCACCCAGTGAATCGTACAGACCGAGGAAGCGCACCAGCTCAAACATGCCTGATAACACTGCAACCTGAGGGAACATGGAGACACACAGGATAGTGAACAGAATGTATTTACGGCCTCTGAACTTGATACGGGCCAGAGCGAATGCCGCCGTAATGGAAACCAGCAGGCAGATCCCGACCGTCACGGTAGCGACGATGAAGGAGTTCAGCAGACTGCGGGCAATACCGTTAACCATCAGCGCATTCACATAGTTCTCCCAATGGAACGATGTTGGCAGATAGTTGGTCAGGAACAGTTCCTGTCCGGTACGCAGCGAAGTCAGGATGGCGTTATAAAACGGGAACACACAGATAACACTTACCAGCGCTGCAGCAGCATAAATCAGCGTCTGGTGAGTAATATGGCGTTGGCGGCGAGTTAACTTCATTATTTATTCTCCTTGCCTTCGTCATTCATACGGCCGATGTAGAGGAAGCAGGCGGCAATACCGGCAACCATCATGAATACCAGAACAGAGGCGGCGGAGCCTGAACCCATTTCCTGATAAGAGACCATTTGTTCACGGGCATAGCCGGAAATTGAGATAGTGGCTTCACTGTTCGAGGTGAGCACATAAATCAGGTCGAACACGCGCAATGCATCCATCACACGGAAAATCAGCGCCACAACCATGGCCGGCATGATCAACGGGAGGGTAATGCGGGTGAAACGTTGCCATGCGGTGGCACCATCGACACGACCTGCCTCATAGAGATCTGACGGAATCATCTGTAACGCAGCCAGCAGCATCAGCGCCATGAAAGGAACGGTTTTCCATACATCCGCGAACACAACAGCCCACATAGAGAGCGTCGGTTCGGCAATCCATGCCAGCGGCTCATGGATAAGGCCAACGCGGGTCAGCAGATCGTTGATGACACCGTATTGATCGTGGAACATCCACCCCCACATTTTTGCAGTAACGATAGTCGGGATCGCCCATGGCACCAGGATCGCTGCACGAACCAGACCTTGTCCGCGGAATTTCTGGTTCATCAGCAGTGCCAGTAACATGCCGAAAAACAATTCAAAAGAAACAGAAATACCGGTGAACCAGAGGGTATTCATGACCGCCTGCCACCACAGAGGATCGGCCAGTACACCAAAACTTTCACCGTCCACCCAGGATAAATAGTTATCAAATCCAATCAGATTATATTCATCGGGGGTATCCAGTGCGGCATCGGTGAAACTGTAGAACAGGGTGCGCAGTAATGGCCAGCCGGCAACAGATGCCAGCAGGACAAGTGCCGGCGCAACTAACACCCATGCGGCACGGCTGCGGCGTTGCTGCAGACTGCGTTTCTTTTGATGGGTAATAGCTTCGTTTTGCAGATTTGCCTTCGCGGTACTTTCTTTTGAAGGCAATGATTCAGAATGGTGATTCATCAACGTTTACTCCTTGTGGTAAGACAGCTGAACAGCGATGCTGCCCGATGACCCGGACAGCATCATCATGCTTACTTCCACTCTTTACCTTTGATGCGTTTCAGTTTCGCTTCCAGATCGGCAACTGCTTTTTCACCGGTTGTCCGGCCACTCAACACGTCATAGGCCGCGTTGAAAACAGCTTTGGATACTTTCGGGAACTGAGACTTTGTTTCCACTGCAGGGCGAGGAACCGCAGTGGCGAATACTTCTTTGAATTCGGCCAGATATGGTGCGGATGCAATCACTTCCGGATCTTCATACACATCCAGACGGGAAGGGGCGACACCCACAGTTTTAAACTGCATTTTCTGGGATTCAGCATCGGTCAGAATACGGATCAGCTGAACCGCTGCTTCCGGACTTTCGCTGTAAGCACTGACCGCCCACTGCCAGCCTCCCAGTGTCGCTGCATGCCGACCGTCTTCACCACCTTTCGGTACCGGGATCACGCCAACCTTGTCTTTAACCGGGCTGGTTGGATCCTGGGCCAGAACATAAGCATACGGCCAGTTACGCATGAATGCGGCATCGCCGTTCTGGAATACTGCGCGGGATTCCTCTTCCATGTAACCCAGCACGCCTTTCGGAGAAATAGTGCCGATCCAGCTCGCTGCGGTATTCAGTGCCTTAGCTGCCTGAGGATTGTTTACCGTAATTTTGCTATCTTTATCAACGAAGGTGCCGCCGTTGTAGGAGGCAATCCATTCCAGCGCATCACAGGTCATGCCTTCATAAGCTTTACCCTGGAACACAAAACCCCAGAAGTTTTTCTTGCCGGCTTCACGTTCGCCTTGCTGGATTTTTGCGGCAATACGGGCCAACTCTTCCCAGGTTTTTGGTGGTTGTTCACCGTATTTTTCCAGCAGGTCTTTACGGTAGTACATGGCACCCGCATCGAGGAATGCAGGAACCGCTTTTACCTTGCCGTTAACAACATCGTTGTTCCAGGCAGACTGGAAGAAATGGGGTTGCAGATCTTTAACATGGTCGGTCAGATCCAGCAGATGCTTATCCAGTACACCCAGCCATACGGTATCAGCCTGGAACACATCGACTGCTTTGCTGTCTTTTGCTGCGAAAATTTGCTGGAACAAGCCCAGTTTTTCATCAGATGCTGGAGGTAACTGCACAAATTCCAGTTTATGCGGAGTTTCTTTTTCAAAGCGGGCTTTGATGTAATCACAATAGGATTTACCGGTACTGGTGCTGGCACATTCCATTTTCAGCGTATCGGCATGCGCGGTATTCAGTGCGCCAGCGACCAAAGTAGCGATAAGACCCAGGGTGTGTTTTTTCATAGTAACCTCTCGTCATCTTTATTAGTTAGTTTGGCCGGAAAATCATCCATAAAGCATAGCCAGCCAAACGTTATGATGCATGAACGAGGGCGATGTTAGAGAGCTTGAGAACGAAAAAGAAATGCTTTATTTGCGGCGTGATATAGAATTAATCTATATCAGGATGCCAGAGAGTGATCATGGATAAGATTTTGCAGCAATTCCTTGAAGTAGCTACTTTGCAAAATGTGAGTCATGCAGCGAAAAAGCTTTGCCTCAGTCAGCCCACGCTGACACATAACATGAAGAAGCTGGAAGAATCACTGGATGTTCAGCTGTTTATACGCACATCGAACGGAATGAAGCTAACGGAGTTTGGCGAAGTTTTGCTCGAACAGACCAGGATCATGCAGCGTATCTATGACAACACGCTGACTAAAATGGAAATGCTGAAAGAGCGCCACGAACGGGAACTGAAAATCGGTTCCGGACATGCGTGGTGGTTTCTGTTTCTGCGGGATATGATCGATACATATCGTCAGGTTCATCCGGCAGCCAATATTCATGTTGATATTGGTAATCACCTGCGGCAGATGGATCTGTTGCTGAGCGGGGATATTGATCTGTTTATTGGTCATGAAATTCCGGGGCTTAATAAGCGGGCAGGGGTGCTATTTATTCCGTTGTTTATTTCCAGAGACAAAGTCTTTGTCCGGGAAGGGCATCCGCTGACAATGAAAACATGCAGCAAGGATGATTTACAGGATTATCCTACGATTGAAATCACGCCGGATGAAGTGCGTCATGCGCATGTGGTTGAAGATCTCCAGCCGAAAAAACTGGAGCGGACACAATTACATCTTACCGAAAAGATCCTGTACAGCAGTAACTCAATAGTAACCTGTGTTGATATGGCCTGTAGCTCAAACGGGCTTTTGCCGTTTCCCGGCTCGATGGAGCCTTATTTCAAGTCATTCAGGCTGGTCAGCCTGAAACTGACTGAAGACTATACCAAAGGAACTATTGGTATCTACCTGATCAGAGAAAAACAGGAAGATCCGCATATTCAGAATGTGCTGGAATTAATTCATCAGAGTCTGGGAAAAAACCGGCATTTGATTTTTTAATTCTCTGATTTGAAATGGCCGGGAATATAAAATATTCCCGGCTGCATTATTAGTCCTTACCGAATTTAGTCTTTACCGACCAGGCCCGACAGTGCTTTTACTGCCCGCTGAACAGGATTCAGAGAATCAGATTCAGTGCCCTGCGGAGGTTGTTCGAGCAACGGTAACAGTTCGTCATGCACCGCTTTTACTGTCCCCAGTCCCAGAATAATCTGATACTGACCACCAGTGCGGAAGGTACCGGTGACTTCACTGATTTGAGCAAGTTTATGCTCATCGACAATAGAATCATCACTGAGTACAAACCGCAAACGTGTGGCACAGTAAACCAGCGAAATAATATTTTCGTTACCACCTGCCGCGTCAAAAATATTCTGCGCTACTGCTTTTGCATCCATGAGGGTTCCTCTTTTTATTGACCGGATCTATTGCATCCTAATGATCATCAATTTAATCCTGAAATGCTTTTTTGTCGTCCAGATATAGAAATAATCTATATCACGCGCGAAATAGCAGATGAAACGCACAAACTCATAACCAATTCAGTAAGTTAGGTCAGTCATGATGTGAACGGTATCACAAATAATTAATGCGTAGTTTCTTACCGGAAGCAACTAAACTAGATATGAGAACAGGTGAGAAAGCCTGTAATGTCATGTGCGTGACAGGTAACGGAATAATGACGGGATGGATGTTCCCGAAGAGGTATTGAGTGATGCCGCTGATTCAGGAAAGATCGCAATACAAACTCCATTTTGCTTTGATCGCTGGTGCGGGGTTGCTGTTTGCTATACCGGCTTTTGTTAATGGCTATCTGGCGGGACATGATTTTTTCTTTCATGTCATGTTCAGTCATCATTTCACTGAACAACTCTGGCAGGGGGAGCTCTATCCACGCTGGATACAGCAGATGAATGCCGGATTTGGCAGCCCGGTATTTTTCTTCTACGCGCCATTACCGTATTACATAACCAGCTTGTTTTCGTTGTTCTTGCCGGGTGATCTCACCGGCGCTTCAGCATTAATATTTTCAGCGACACTGGCCTTAATCGCTTCCGGAATAACGGCGTATTTCTGGCTGAGAGAATTCACCAGTTCTAAATTTGCAATGATTCTTGCCATTGTTTATATGGCTCTGCCTTATCATCTGGTGGTGGATTTTTATATACGATTTTCGTTTACTGAATTATGGACATTTGTCTGGATGCCATTAATTCTGTTACTGAGCTTAAAAGTCAGTGATGGCAAGTTATCATCTATATTATGGCTTGCATTCAGTCTGGCTTTATTAATATTAACGCACCTGCCGACATTAATTGTTTTTATTCCGGTGTTTATTGGCCATTTTTTATTTATTCCGGATAAAACAAAAAGAAAAATTGTATTCGCACATCATTTAATCGCCATTGTGCTGGCCTTTGGCATGTCTGCCATTTACTGGCTTCCTGCAATAACCACGCAGGAATATATCAACATGAAAAATATGTTTGCAGGCATGTATCACTATACCAATAATTTTCTGCTGACCGGACCGGGGTATGGTCACAGTACTATCCTCTGGCGTTATCTGACCTTTATTACGGTTCTGCTAAGTTCATTAGCCTACGGGGCGTGGTTGTTTAGCCGGATGCAGACACATCTCGCTATCCGCAGAGAGCTCAACTACTGGCTGGTCATTGTGTTTTTATCCTTTTTAATGACCATGCCTTTCAGCAGTTTTGTCTGGGAATGGATCCCTGTTCTGCAGAAACTTCAGTTTCCCTGGCGGTTTAATACCATACTGACACTGGCAGCGGTCACTGTTTTTGCTCTGGCAGTGTCCGAACATCGGGATATTCAATTTCTCCTGCATGGCCGGAAGCCAATCGCAATATGGCTTTTGCTGCTGGGCGCGTTACTGGGAAGTGAACTTGTTTATGGATTCAGACCGATATTTATTAACCGCATGGGACATGAGAACGTCACCAGATATTTAACAACCAGCCGGAGCCCTCTTGAATATCGTCCGCACTGGGTGCCGGCAGAACGATTTACTCTGAATAAAATTGGAGCTTTTGCAGCCGCCACACCACAAGTGAAAAGTGATCAGGCTGAAACCAGCTGGCAGATTAAAAAATGGCAGCCGCGTTCGGTGGTCTTGGCTGTGAATGCGGTGACTGATAGCCAGCTAACGTTGCATCACTTTTATTACCCGGGCTGGTCAGGATTTATTGATAGTCCGGCTACGCAGTTACAGGTAAAACCATCAGAAACAGGATTAATCCAATTTCCGGTTCCTGCCGGTCAGCACGAAGTAACACTGACACTGCAGCCATTACCGGAAGAACGTGCAGGTATCGCAATAAGCTTTGCCGCAATTCTGGTATGGCTTGTTTTGGGAATATTCCGCTTTGTAAGGAGAACGTCATGAATCGTTTGGAAAACAAAGTCGCCATTGTTACAGGGGCCGGTAACGGCATAGGTCAGGCGACTGCCATTTTGTTTGCAAAAGAGGGAGCGGCAGTTGCTGTTGTTGATACAAAGGAAACGGATGGTCTGGAAACTGTCCGTCAGATTGAAGCTGCTGGTGGAAAGGCAAAATTCTGGCCGCTGAATGTATCAAAAGAAGCTGATGTAGAAGCCACCTTTGCTGATGTGGCCAGAACTTTCGGAAAAATTGATATTCTTATCAACAACGCTGGTATTACCGGGGCCGACAAATCCACCCATGAAGTAACTGAAGCTGAATGGGATGCCGTGTTTGCGGTGGATGTAAAAGGTGTTTTCTTCTGCACCAAGCACGCACTTCCCTACATGAAAAAGCTCGGTAAGGGCAGTATCGTGAATGTTTCATCAATTTATGGCCTGATCGGCTCTAAAGGTGATTTGAGTCCGTATCATGCAGCGAAAGGAGCAGTAACGCTCATGACCAGACAGGATGCGGTGACCTACGCTCCCGATAATATCCGGGTTAACTCGGTACATCCCGGCACTATTCTTACGCCATTGGTAAAAGCGATTATGGATCAGCATGAAGGTTATCTGGAGATGATGTCAGCTAAACATCCGATGGGCCGTGCCGGTCAGCCTGATGAAGTTGCTTACACCATGCTTTTCCTTGCGTCTGATGAAGCCAGTTTTGTTACCGGTGCCGCGGTGACTGTAGACGGGGGATATACCGCTTTATAAAACGGTTTCCTGAAGGACTTCAGCCCGCCACTGTGCGGGCTTATTTTTGCGAAAATTTCTGTTTATTGCGAAACGATAGTTATTAGCTGGTGGATGAACTTTTCTGCTGCGGTGTCATTTTCAAATTCAAATGACAGACCATAATGAATTTCTTTTTTGCCGCCATGAGTTTTCTTTGGAAATCGGGTCATGCCGGCATGGTGGAAATATTGATATTTACTGATGATCCCCGGAATCGAGACCAGCATATCCCGGAATACTTCGAGTGCCGGAGGCAACACCATTTGTGCGGTTGACTTGTCATCGTGCAGATAGAAAGCGAACTTTGTACCCGGAAGCATGTACTCAGTAATTTTATCTGCCTGGTGCACAGTTCTGCATTCCAGTTTTCTGAGGCAGTCCTTCATCTCTGAATGTGATACTGACATTTACGACTCCGGTGACGGATGGTGTCCCCACCAGGACTCGAACCTGGATCTTACGCTTAGGAGGCGCATGCTCTATCCTGCTGAGCTATGAGGACGCAACGCTCTGCAATATGACAAAATTTTAATTATTTTTCAATAGCATCCTGACCGAATGCCTCTGATCACACATTACCATATTTATACCATCGCGGTTATTCAGGCTAATGCCATTCTTTTCATTAACTTGTCACTTGAGCTTGTTTCAGAAAATATAACGCGCATAAATTTCAAATCGCTGGCGGGATAACTTCTCGCCAAATTCGGTTTTCTGTTCCCGGGATAACAGCATGGCCCGGGCACGTAACTCAATATTTGAGAATCCGGTATAACTGATTTCCGGTGTAACCTGAAAGCTGCCGTCATCCAGGTTGCTGATAAGTGTCACCGCAGGCGTGGTGTAAAGCCAGTCGAACGGTTCACTGGCACTGGTGCGCAGGTACAGGTAATTCTCTCCGGGATTAGCTTTACTGTAACCCGACTGCATCAGTTGCCGGGCCTTTTGCCTCAGAATTGCTGCAGCATCAGGGCTGACTGCCGAATTGATGAACTCATAATAGGCATCAAGTTCGGAAGAACTGTAGCCGCGACCATTATGAAAATATTCAATAATCCAGGTGACTTCATGTTCAGTCAGATACCGTAATCCCAGCAAATAACTATCACTATTCTTTGTCTCCTGATTAACGTTACCGGAAGGAAGCAGATAATTTTGTGTTACGCCATACTGATGCGCCCATTCACCATGTATTTCCAGATTAGTGCTCAGATTCCGTGAGAAATCCAGTCCGGCACTTTGTGCCCGGGCACCTTCGCCAAGCCACATCAAATCGATATCAGTATCCCAGGCCAGCAGATAGAGTTTTGCCGCCGGATTAAGATATTCCTCACTGCCAAAATCAGGATTCAGTTCATCATAGGTTGGAACAATCACCGGCGTGAACGTAATGGTACGGATGGCACCTTCCTGTGTTTTCGTCCAGTCCATACTGAGCATATTAAAACCTTCACGCACCGTCTGCGGATCGGACGGATCTTTCGGGCGCTCAATAAAACCTACCGGATTCCATGCGTAGCCTTTACCCCAGCGTTGCACCCGTTTACCAATATCCAGAGAGAGAGCAGAAGAAGGGCTCCAGCGGATGCCGCCATCCATGATCTTGTCGTACTCATGACTGCTGGTGAAAGCATCCTGCGCATAGAAAGCCTGGCCATGAAGATTGGCCACGATATTATCCAGATTGAGTTTTCCGGCCAGATCCAGCGTGCCTGTACTTCGATACAGCCAGTCGCGTGGTGATTCATCCGGATAATTCAGCGCATAAACAGCCCGTTCCGGTTGCAGGCGCAAGGCTTCCTGTTTGGCTTCAACGTAACCATTGAACTCAAACGTTTTCTTTTCATATTCACTGGCATCGAAAGAAAAATCTTCAGCCTGCACACCAGAAGAGAGCATCGCCAGCAGAACGGGGAGTGTGGCGATCACCGCATTCATTGACGTAATTCCTCAATGCGCGGCATATATCCCAGCGTGAATACTTCTGCCGGCACTTCACGTTTTTTCAGTCCGGAATAGAGCATGACAGAGCGGTAGCCTTTATATAGCGGGCTGTCTGTTTCAATTGTCGCCGGTCGTTTTATGCCGTCACCAAAGTCTTTCAGATCCTTGAAATGCAGTGTTTTAATCAGCATGCCGCTGCTGGCGTAGGCTTCGATTTCCCGTGGTAGCAGTAATGCTTTATCTACCGTCATTTTAAGCTGGTCATAAGCGACACTGGTGTTTTTCGCTTTCAGTGTTAACAGATAAGCGTCGCCCTGCTCGCTGATAGTGGCGACATCGTACTCTTCGGTATAGTCCACCCGCATAATATCGGCATTATTGAAGACACCGCCGGTGACTGACTGCAGGCTGGTGATGCGGATGGGTTTGCCGACATTAGGGATATACAGCCACATGTTTTCTCCCTGACGTAATGTGGTACGTCCCTTGTCACTGGCGGGGGAGAGAAACAGCGTCACAATCTTGTCGCGACCGCTTTTAACTGAGTAGATCACAAACTCTTTGCGGCTGGAATCAGGTTCGATATTAATCAGTTTACGATATGACTCGTAAGATTCCGGCTCCAGATTACGATCGACCTTTTGCAGGATATCTTTACCGTCCAGTGCCATTGCTGCGGATGGCAGCAAGAATAAACATCCGGTCAATATGTAATGAAGTAAACGCATGTGAATCTCCTGTTCAGACGTGATGCAGCGCTTTGATGGGATCCATGCGTGAAGCGCGCCATGCAGGCTGTAAACTGGCCAGAACTGAAACCAGAACCGAAGACAGTAATACCCAGCCCAGATCAGCCAGAGAAACCGTTGGATGCAGGATGATTACTTCGCGTCCGAATGCAAATGTCGGCGGCATCACCTGTAGCATAGCCAGGAACGCGAGACTGAGTAAAATCCCTGCAATAGCACCAACCAGACCTAACAATAAACCTTCATAGATAAACATCCCCATGATGGTATTCGGCTGTGTACCGATGGCGGCCAGTGTACCGATCTCGCGAATACGCTCATATACCGCCATCAGCATGACATTCAGTACGCTGACCAGCACAATCGCAATCAGCATGATGCGGATAAACAACGTCATCATGTCGATCATTTTCACTATGTTGGCAAACGGCGACAGTTCTTTCCAGCTATGCAGTTCGGTGAGCGGTTTATTATCCTTATTGCGGATTTCATCCAGCTGAGCCCCTAACTTCGTCATGACGGAAGGTAATTGCTCTATGTTGTGCAGGCGGATCGCGATTTCCATAATATCCGGCTGCTCCAGCCGCAGCAGTTCCCGCGCATCGCTGATATGAATGTACCCATCACGCCCACCGGGGCCGGTAACAGCATCAAGTACACCACGGACGATAAAATTTTTACCATTCACGGAACCGGATGCATTGGTTGCTACCAGAACAACCGAATCGCCGGTTTTCACTTTCATGCCTTTTGCCAGCAGGTCAGGGATCAGGATCTGACCTGGTTCAACCAGTAAGCCTTTCGGATCGCCTTCGTTGATGCGCTGACGCAAAGCGGGTACCGTTTTATCTTCAGCTACGGGATCAACGCCGTTCAGCCGGATGCTGGTGCTTTCGTTAAAATTACTGAACATGGCCCCCAGTTTTACCCGCTCAGAATAACTGGCAATGGCGGGCTCCGACTGCAGGATTGTTTCTATCTTCCTTATCGCGGTTGGTTTTAAATCGAGGTTAAGCGGCAGATTGTCGATAGAGGCTGTATAGCCTTTGTGATGGATCTGCAGATGCCCGAGCATACTGTCAGTGATGCCACCCACCATCACCTGCTTAAATGAACCGGCAGTAGCAACAAACAGCAGTAATGCGACAACACCTACAGCAATCAGTATCGCTGTCAGCAGTGTCCGCCGGCGGTAACGCATCAAATTACGGGCAGACAATTTCAGTAAGGCGATCATTGTGCACCTCCGGCTGCCGACAGATATCCATCTTCCAGAATGAAAGTTTGTTCTGCTTCCTGCATGATTTTGGGATCATGCGTTGAAAAGAGAAAGGTCGTGCCGAAGTTGTCGCGCATTTGCTTCATCAGATTAAGAATACGATAGGCCGTATCGTGATCCAGGTTTGCTGTGGGTTCGTCGGCCAGCACCAGCTTGGGTTCACCGACCAGCGCCCGGGCAACCGCGACCCGTTGTTTCTGACCGCCTGATATCTGATCCGGCTTTTTATCTGCCTGTTCCGACATGCCGACAGCTTCAAGCATCTGCAGCACCCGGTCCCGCCGTTTTTCAGCAGGCCAGTTACGTACCATTAGCAGTGGATATTCAACATTCTCAAACACTGTCAGCACAGGGATGAGATTAAAATCCTGAAAGATGAAGCCAATATTTTCACCACGAAAATGCGCGGCTTCAGTGCGTGAAAGTACGGTGACGTTGCTACCGCAAACCAGTAAGGAACCATTGCTGGGATGATCCAGACAACCAATTAAATTAAGCAAAGTAGATTTGCCGCTGCCCGAAGGGCCAACAATCGCAGCAAAAGCACCAGCCTGAATTGAAAAAGAGACACTCTTCAATGCAGTGCTTTCCACTTCGCCGATACGATAAGTTTTTGAAAGCTGGTCAGCCTGAATCAGTATCATGGCTGTTCTCCCGGGTTATTTGTTACTGGTTGGTTTATCACGAATTGTAAAATTCATTTATTAGTATCTATGAATATAGCGATTTATTAAAACATAGCCAGAGTGATTCACCCCATGGGACATGGATCTGTATCAGATAAGAATAAGTATGGCGGAGTTAGCTGAAACGGTCGGATGAGAATACGGTTTACAGGGGGAGGCTGGAGGCTTTAAATAAACAGGGAGCAATCAATGCTCCCTGTTTTGTCTGCTTAATCGGCAATCAGCTGATATTGTTCACGCAGGATATCAACGATTTCCTGTTTCGGATTTGCACTTAAGTCCAGCTTGTGACCAACGATCTTCTCGGCAATACCAACATAGGTACGGGAGATATCCATCATCACTTCTACCGGCAGCGCATTGTCACGCGCCAGAGCTGCACGTTCCGGCATACGATCTTTATTCAGCAGGATATCCGGATCCGGGAAGCTGTTCAGCAGCCACTGACGGAAGCCTTCTTTCGACTGTTCGATGATTTTGCCTTCACGGTAAGCCGAACCTTCCCAGATGCGGGAGCTGTCAGGTGTGCCGACTTCATCCATGTAGATCATCTTGTCGTTACCGGCGGCATCTTTGACATAGCCAAATTCAAATTTGGTATCAACAAAGATTTCATCCAGACTGGCCAGCGCATCGCTGATCACGTTGAAGCCTTCTTTCAGTAATTTTTCATACTGATCAATATCAGACAGGCTCAGGAAATTGAACGCTTTGTAATGACGTTCCAGATCAGCACGCGATACGTTAACGTCATCTGCTTCCGGTACGCCATCCAGACCACGCATAATGCCTTTGGTTGACGGAGTGATCAGAATTTCCGGCAGTTTCTGCTCTTTCTGCAGACCTTCCGGCAGGGTGATACCACAGAATTCACGTTCACCTTTGCTGTATGAACGCCACATAGAACCAGTGATGTACTGACGGGCAATCGCTTCAACCATTACCGGACGGGCTTTCTGCACAATCCAGACGAACGGATGCGGAATGTCCAGAATATGGCTGTCAGCCAGTCCTTTTTCCTTGAACAGTTTGAACCAATGGCTGGAGATCGCATTCAGAGCTGCACCTTTACCAGGTACGCCATTCAGGCCATCTTCGCCGTGCCATATGCAATCGAAAGCAGAGATGCGGTCACTGATCACCATGATAGCCAGTGGCGTATCGGCAGGAACGTCATAACCTTTTTCACGGATCAGACGAGCGCTGTCTTCGGCAGTCAGCCAGTATACGCTGCGAACTTTGCCGGAATGCACAGGTTTATCAGTGCGGATAGGCAGGTTATCGTTTACCGCAAGAACTTTATCTGCAAGACTCATAGAGTTCCCTTCTAAAGAGATAGGCTGGTTTGAGAGGGCTGGATTGTAACAGACTTCATCTGATGCAACACTAGCCCGGATTTATAAATCGAGCCGGTTTAAGTAACAATCCGGCGCAGCAGATGGCCATCAACCGTAGTGTGATTCCATCCAGCTTTCCAGGATCAACTGGGCTGATACCGCATCAACTCTGCTTTTACCTAACGCCCGGTAGCCGCCATGTTCAAACAGGCGGGCTTTGGCATCGGTAGTCGTCAGGCGTTCATCTTTAAATTCAACCTTAAACCCAAAACGACCGTGCAGACGCTGGCCAAATTTCCGCGCCCGCTGAGTTATTTCCTGCTCAGTACCGTCCATATTCAGCGGTAATCCGACGATCAGCAGATCCGGCTGCCATTCTTTCAGCAGTTTTTCAATCTGAGCCCAGTCAGGAATACCCTCATTGGCTTTCAATGAAGTAAGCGGTGATGCACTTCCTGTCAGTTCCTGACCTGTGGCAACGCCGATACTTTTAGTCCCGAAATCAAAGCCCATTAATGAACGATTGCCGGCTTCTTTCATGCGTGTCCGGCCTCCGGCGCTATCTGCCAGATATCAATACCCATAGATTTACTGGCTGCGAGCCAGCGATCTTCAATCGGCGTATTAAAGATAATTTCTGAAGAGGCGGGAATAGTGAGCCAGGTATTATCCAGTAATTCCTGCTCCAGCTGTCCTTCTTCCCAGCCGGCATAGCCGAGTGCAATCAGATACTGTTTCGGTTCAGCCGATGTGCCCAGCGTAGACAGAATATCCAGCGATGTGGTCATCATCAGCTCGTCAGTTATCGACTGTGACGCATGAAAACCATCCATCGGGGTATGCAGTACAAAACCGCGATCAGTATTCACTGGTCCGCCTGACAGCACTGGTTTGCCTGACAATGGGAACGCTGTATTGCCTAATTTCATCTGTGTCAGTAACTGGCAAAGATCGATATCTAATTCCACATTCAGCACAATTCCCATTGCGCCTTTTTCGTTATGTTCACACAAATAAATAATGGAACGCTCAAAGATCGAATCGTTGAGCGTTGGCATAGCAACCAGAAAATAATTCTGTAATGACTGCATCATTCCTGAAGAGGGTTCCTTAACTGGTTTTAGCCAGACGACGCTCTATTGCGTTCATCAGCAAACCACAAATATTGATATCAAATTCGGCTTCAATTTCCCGGACACAAGTCGGGCTGGTTACGTTAATTTCAGTGAGACGATCACCGATAATATCCAGACCCACAAAAATCAGTCCTTTCTCTTTCAGCGTAGGGCCAACTGCGCGGGCAATTTTCCAGTCCGCTTCGGTTAGCTCGCGTGGTTCGCCACGTCCGCCAGCTGCGAGATTACCGCGGGTTTCACCCTGCGATGGGATACGGGCTAAACAATAAGGAACAGGTTCGCCATCGACGACTAATACGCGCTTATCGCCATCTTTAATGGCAGGCAGGTAAGTCTGCGCCATGCAATAGCGGGAACCATGTTCAGTCAGCGTTTCGATAATTACCCCAATGTTGGGATCATCATGTTTCATGCGGAATATGGATGCACCGCCCATACCATCCAGAGGTTTCAGGATCACATCCTGATGCTGCTGGTGGAATGAACGTAACTTGGCGGCAGAACGGGTCACCAGCGTGGTAGGGGTATGCTCGGCAAACCATGCGGTGAACAGTTTTTCGTTGGCATCACGCAGACTCTGCGGTTTGTTAACGATCAATGTGCCTTGTTCTTCCGCGCGTTCCAGCAAATAGGTCGCATAGATAAATTCGGTATCAAACGGCGGATCCTTGCGCATCAGGATCACATCCAGCTCATGCAACGGCTGATCAACGACTTCACCGAGTGCATACCAGCAGGTGTAATCCTGGCGGACTTCCAGCGGGCGCATGGTAGCATAAGAAATACCCTGCTCCAGATAGAGATCACTCATCTCCATATAATAGAGTTCGTAACTGCGTTGCTGTGCTTCCAGTAACATGGCAAAACTGGTGTCTTTTTTGATATTGATGGACTGAATAGGATCCATCACGATGCCTAATTTAATGCTCATTTGCTCTCCTAAGACAGATCGCCGAAACGACATTGCAGTGCAGTAATAGCGGTCAAAGCGGCGGTTTCAGTGCGTAACACGCGTGGGCCAAGCAACATTTCCTGAAAATTATATTGTTCTGTTAATGCGATTTCGTCATCCGACAAACCACCTTCCGGACCAATCACCAGCCGGACACCATTTACTGGCACTGGCAGTGTGCCTACGGAATAGGCTGCCCGGGGATGTAATGTCAGTTTAAGCTCATCAGTTGGCTCTGCCAGCCAGTTTTCCAGCGACATCACCGGCCGTATTAATGGTACGGAATTCCGGCCGCATTGTTCACAGGCGCTGATAGCAATTTTCTGCCACTGTTCCAGTTTCTTATCCAGCCGATCGCCCTGTAGTTTAACGCCACAACGGGAAGACCAGAGCGGTGTGATCACATTGACACCGAGTTCGACCGATTTCTGGATAGTGAATTCCATCTTGTCACCGCGGCTGATCACCTGTCCCAAATGAATGGAAAGCGGAGATTCAACGGAATGGTCAGTAAAGCTGTCAATTCTGACTGTGACATGTTTTTTACCGCTTTCAGTGATGGTGGCCTGGTATTGTCCGCCCTGACCGTTGAACAGGCAAATCTCCTGATCCGGTATCATTCGCAATACGCGACCGACATGATTAGCGGCATCATCATCTAAAGAAACGCTGGCACCCACATTCAGTGGTGAGTTTTGATAAATTCGTGGAACGCGCATTTATCGGCATTGCTCCTTCACAAACCGGTTATGGTTACCCTGCATTTTGGCAATCGCGTTGTCCCGCTGACATTCCCACGGTGTAACCGGATATTTCTTATTCCAGACTTCAAATAGCTTCCGCTGCTGGTCGGCTATGGTTAATTTATAACGTTCCTGCATATAGAAATAGGTACGGGCAATCGCACCGCGGCTGTGAGGCGGGGGCTGTACCTGTCTGGTTTTGAAATCAACAACCATCTCACATTTACCATACTGATCCGGCTTGGCATTCCATTCCGAAAAGCGGTAATTGGCCCGATCACCGTTCACTTCACCAACGGACGGAACCAGATTATGCATATCGCCTTCCATCTGAGCAAAAACAGGATCTTTATCGATACAGTTTTTGCGGCCGCCTTGTTGCCAGCATTGGCGCTGGTGGCCAAACTCCCATGCAGGAACAATATGTTCCCATTCAATACGGTTTGCCCGGCTTTCCTGTTTCCGAACCTGATAACCACAGGCTTCCAAATCAGGGGTTAATTTTTTGCCCTGATAAACAATCGGGCATTCGCAGTAAAACGTGACCGGGTGTTGTTTATACAGTTCTGCGGCCATTTTCTTGGCCTGAACAAAGGTTTGATCCGCCAGTACTGTGCTGGCGAATAAGCTGCAAATGACTAAAACAAGTACTGAAAAAATATTTTTTACCATAACTGCATATCTATGGTGTAAATCACATGTTGCAAGGATAACATGCCTGCGATTTTTAACAGTAATCTTGTTGAGAATGCATGTGCATTCGGAAAGGAGCATGAGCAGATGGAATTAACCAAACTGATTGGTTTTGGCGTGGCAGGTAATTTTGCCGGGCATCTGGAACAAGCTGGCGAAGCCAGTGACTTTGTGAATGTGAAAGTGAAAGATGCCATTCAGCCCAAGGCGATATTTCCGTTTTATGTCCCGCATATTGAAAACAGCTTTCTGAATGTATTCCCGATTTCTCATGATCGCATCCAGTTTCCGAGTGGTGCAGACAATTTGCAGATCGAGCCTGAAGTCTGTCTGATCTGCGATGTCGAATATGAAAACAACAAAGTTAAAGCATTGCAGCCATGCGAGTTTGCGGCATTTAACGATTGTTCTATTCGCCGGCCGGGTGCACGCAAGATCAGTGAAAAGAAAAACTGGGGATCAGCCAGTAAAGGCATGTCTCCTCAACGCATCATCCTGGATAAATTCTCTTCAGGCGGCGAGTTGGATCACTACCATATCGCCAGTTTTCTGCGCCGGAACGGCGAATGTCATGCCTATGGCTTAGACAGTCCGGCAGTGGAATACAGCTATTTCCATGAAACCTTGCTGAACTGGGTCACAGACAAAATGAACAATCAGCAGGATGAAGGTCCGGCAGAAGATATTTCTGCCTTACTCAAAGCTGCACAATATCCGGAAAAAGTGATTATCAGCATCGGCGCGACCCGCTATACACCGTTTGGTGAGCAGAACTTTCTGCAGCCGGGAGACGAAAGCGTTGTGGTGGTATATGACGCGCGTCGTTATAACGCAGATCAAATCAGCCAGATGGCGGCTACGGGTGAGTTTACAGGCGAGGGGATGAGTCTGCTGCGTCAGCTAGTGGTTGCAGATTAGAGCCACACCGACGGCAACAATACTGTCTGTCACCGCGTAATATGGCGCGGTGACGGCGTACCGATAACTCATGTTGCTGACAATCACACCGGTAAGCATAAACAGCACCCTGTACCTTGCTCACATCCATTTTATGTGTGGTCCGGGGCGTAATACTAAAGACATCCCGCATTACCATCTGCCATTCAGCGCCATGCGGTTTCACCCGTCCCCAGATTGCATGCACCACCAGATGCGCAATCTCATGCGGGATCACTTCATGCTCGAACTCAGCCTGATTATCCTGCAGCAATACAGGATTAAGCCGGATATGCCAGTCGCGTAAGCGGGCGGTACCTGCGCATTTGCCACGCTGATCCAGTGTGATTTTCGGGTGATTAAATTCACGACGGAAATGGCGGGCGGCCAGAGCCAGATAATGGCTGGCGACAACTTCTATCTGAATCAGGCCTGTGATGTTGATGGTATTTAGCATAAGCGAGATGGGGAGAATACTTCAGAGAGGAAGTATACAGATAAAACAAAGGGGCCGGAGCCCCTTTAAACAACTAATTACTTCAAACCAGCCAGGTCGCGCAGCAATTCGGCTTTGTCGGTCTTTTCCCATGGGAACTCTTCGCGTCCGAAGTGACCATAAGCAGCAGTTTGTTTGTAAATTGGCTGGATCAGATCCAGCATCTCGATCAGACCATACGGACGCAGATCGAATTGATCACGTACCAGCTGAGTCAGCAGCTCTTCATCTACTTTACCGGTGCCGAATGTTTCAACACTGATAGAAGTCGGTTCAGCCACACCGATGGCATAAGAAACCTGAATCTCACAGCGATCAGCCAGACCGGCAGCAACAATATTCTTCGCTACATAACGAGCGGCATAGGCAGCTGAACGGTCAACTTTAGATGGATCTTTACCGGAGAAAGCACCACCACCGTGACGCGCCATACCACCGTAGGTATCTACGATAATTTTACGGCCAGTCAGACCACAGTCACCCATAGGGCCACCGATTACGAAACGGCCAGTCGGGTTAATAAAATACTTGGTATTTTTGCTTACCCATTCAGCCGGCAGTACAGGCTTGATGATCACTTCATGCACCGCTTCGATCAGGTCAGTTTGACTGATATCAGGCGCATGCTGCGTAGACAGAACAACGGTATCGATACCCTCGATCTTGCCTTGCTTGTCATAAATAAAAGTGATCTGGCTTTTTGCATCCGGACGCAGCCATGGCAGAGTGCCATTTTTACGGACTTCAGACTGACGTTTCACCAGACGATGAGCGTAAGTAATTGGCGCAGGCATTAACACTTCGGTTTCGTTAGAAGCATAACCAAACATCAGACCCTGATCACCGGCACCCTGTTCTTTCGGATCGGCGCGATCAACACCCTGATTGATATCCGGTGACTGTTTACCAATAGCATTCAGTACAGCACAGGAATGCGCATCAAAGCCCATGTCAGAATGGGTATAGCCGATATCACAAACGGTTTTACGTACCAGCTCTTCAATATCAACCCATGCAGAAGTGGTGATCTCACCACCAACCAGCACCATCCCTGTTTTTACGAATGTTTCACAAGCAACACGTGCTTTGGGATCCTGTTCCAGAATGGCATCCAATACCGCGTCGGAAATCTGATCCGCGATCTTATCTGGATGTCCTTCTGCAACGGATTCGGAGGTAAACAGTTTTGCCATTTTAATTCTCTGTGTAAAAAGTTGAAGGCGATTGCAACAGGCACATTAACCATATTGCAAATAGCAGTATCCACATCTGGACGTCTATCTATGTGACTATTGTCGCAGTCAATGCGGATATCGTCAATGTACGGTACTAATTAAGCAAACGATCAGTACATATAGCATCCATGCGATAAAATAACCGAGATAACATTTGCGCAACCGGTGATCAGTTTGGGACAATATGCGCCTTACTTAAATGTACAGACCCAATTGAAAGCAGGAGTGACAAATGCCCTCTCGTAAAGAGTTAGCCAATGCCATCCGTGCATTGAGCATGGATGCAGTTCAGAAAGCCAATTCCGGACACCCAGGTGCCCCGATGGGCATGGCTGATATTGCCGAAGTGCTGTGGCGTGACTTTTTGAACCACAACCCGGCTAACCCAAAATGGAGCGAGCGTGACCGTTTCATCCTTTCCAATGGGCATGGTTCAATGCTGCTGTACTCCCTGCTGCATCTGACTGGTTATGACCTGTCTATTGATGACCTGAAAAACTTCCGCCAACTGCATTCCCGTACTCCTGGCCATCCTGAATATGGTTATGCCCCTGGCATTGAAACCACCACAGGTCCGTTAGGGCAGGGTATTACCAACGGTGTTGGTATGGCGCTGGCTGAAAAAGTATTGGCAGCACAGTTCAACCGTCCGGAATTCGATATCGTCGATCACCACACCTATGTATTTATGGGTGATGGCTGCATGATGGAAGGTATTTCTCACGAAGCCTGCTCTCTGGCCGGTACCCTGAAACTGGGTAAACTGATCGCATTCTGGGATGACAACGGTATCTCTATCGACGGTCATGTAGAAGGCTGGTTTACTGATGATACCCCTGCTCGTTTTGAAGCTTATGGCTGGCATGTTATCCGTGCTGTGGATGGTCACGATGCAGCAGCTGTTAAGGCAGCAATCGAAGCAGCCAAAGCAGAAACAACCAAACCAACACTGATCTGCTGTAAAACAGTTATCGGGTTTGGTTCACCGAACAAAGCCGGTTCCCATGATTGCCACGGTGCACCATTGGGTGCTGCTGAAATTGCTGCTGCCCGTGAGTTTCTGGGCTGGAATCACGAGCCTTTTGTTATTCCTGCGGATATTGCTGCTGAGTGGAATGCCAAAGACGCTGGTGCAACTAAAGAAGCTGTATGGAATGAAAAGTTTGCTGCATATGCCGCTGCACATCCTGAACTAGCTGCAGAATACAAACGCCGTGTGAATGGCGAGTTGCCTGCAAACTGGGCTGAAGTATCACAAGCTTTTGTTGAAGATCTGCAAGCTAACCCAGCTAAAATTGCTTCCCGTAAAGCCAGCCAGAACGCTATCGAAGCATTTGGCCAGCTGCTGCCTGAATTCCTGGGTGGTTCCGCTGACCTGGCACCATCAAACCTGACCATGTGGTCCGGTTCTTCATCTCTGACTGCTGATGATGCATCAGGCAACTATGTACACTACGGTGTTCGTGAGTTTGCTATGTCTGCGATGATGAATGGTGTGGCGTTGCACGGTGGTTTCATTCCTTACGGTGCAACGTTCCTGATGTTCATGGAATATGCCCGCAACGCAGTGCGTATGGCGGCGCTGATGAAACAGCGTACCATCTTCGTTTATACCCACGACTCAATCGGTCTGGGCGAAGACGGCCCAACGCATCAGCCAGTGGAACAGATCGCTTCTCTGCGTCTGACGCCAAACATGAGCACATGGCGTCCATGTGATCAGGTTGAATCTGCGATTGCCTGGAAATATGCGGTTGAACGCAAAGATGGCCCGAGTGCACTGATTTTCTCCCGTCAGAACCTGACGCAGATGGATCGCACTCCGGCACAACTGGCTAATGTATATAAAGGTGGTTATGTCCTGCGTGATTGCGAAGGCACTCCGGAAGCAATTCTGATTGCAACAGGTTCTGAAGTTGAACTGGCTATGCTGGCAGCTGACGAACTTACTGCGAAAGGTCGCAAGATCCGTGTGGTTTCCATCCCATGTACTGACGCTTTCGATGCACAGTCTGCAGAATACAAAGAATCCGTATTGCCATCAGCCGTGACTAAACGTGTCGCAGTAGAAGCAGGCATTGCTGATTACTGGTACAAATACGCAGGTCTGAACGGCAAAATCATCGGCATGCACTCTTTTGGCGAATCAGCCCCAGCTGAATTATTGTTTAAAGAATTTGGCTTTACTGTAGAAAATGTGGTGCAAACTGTTGAAAGTTTGTTCCAGGCGTAAATGCAATGTTAAACGGGAGCTTCGGCTCCCGTTTTTTTCACAGAAAATCTGTGTCAAGTATCGCGTTTGATGCATAAGCACAGTAAACTCTTTGCGTTTGAATGATTAGTAGGTCACAACATAGCTGTTGTGGGTATGACTTCAGTCCCCCTGGTTTTACATCAGGAAAAAAACAACACACACAACTGAAGTCTCCCCTCTGTAATCCGGCTGGCGTACTAACTTCATAAATTGAGTCTTATTCAGGAAGATCAAAATAAGACCAATGGCACTGACTTCGTTATATGTCTAAAAATATAGGGGACTAACATGTCTGTTATCAAAATGACTGATCTGGATCTGGCTGGTAAGCGCGTACTCGTTCGTGCAGACCTGAACGTACCAGTGAAAGATGGTAAAGTTACTTCTGACGCACGTATCGTTGCAACTCTGCCGACCATCAAACTGGCTCTGGAAAAAGGCGCCAAGCTGATGATCACTTCTCATCTGGGTCGTCCGACTGAAGGCGAGTACAACGAAGAGTTCTCTCTGCTGCCAGTAGTTAACTACCTGAAAGACAAACTGTCCTGCCCGGTACGTCTGGCTAAAGATTACCTGGATGGCGTTGAAGTTGCCGCTGGTGAACTGGTTGTTCTGGAAAACTGCCGTTTCAATAAAGGCGAAAAGAAAAACACTGAAGAGCTGGCCAAGAAATACGCTGCACTGTGTGACGTATTCGTAATGGACGCTTTCGGTACTGCTCACCGCGCTGAAGGTTCTACCTACGGTGTTGCTCAGTTCGCTCCTGTTGCTTGTGCTGGCCCGCTGCTGGCTGGTGAACTGGATGCGCTGGGTAAGGCTATGCTGAAACCTGAACGTCCTATGGTTGCTATCGTTGGTGGTTCTAAAGTTTCTACCAAGCTGACCGTTCTGGAATCTCTGTCAAAAATCGCTGACCAGCTGGTAGTTGGTGGTGGTATCGCTAACACCTTCATCGCGGCTGCTGGCCACAATGTTGGTAAGTCTCTGTGCGAACACGACCTGATCGACACTGCCAAGAAACTGGCTGCTGAAACTAACATTCCAGTAACTACTGACGTTGTTGTTGGTAAAGAGTTCTCTGAATCAACTCCTGCGACTATCAAATCAGTTGCTGACGTAACTGATGACGACATGATTTTCGATATCGGCCCTGATTCTGCTAAAGCACTGGCTGACATCATCATGAACGCTAAAACCATTCTGTGGAATGGCCCTGTAGGCGTATTCGAATTCGACCAATTCGCTAAAGGCACTGAAATCATTGCTAAGGCGATCGCTGAATCACCAGCATTCTCTATCGCTGGCGGTGGTGACACTCTGGCAGCTATCGACAAGTTCGGTATCGCTGACAAAGTATCTTACATCTCCACTGGTGGTGGTGCATTCCTGGAATTCGTAGAAGGCAAAGTTCTGCCTGCAGTTGCGATTCTGGAAGAACGCGCTAAAGCGTAATGATTTAACGGGAGGCTGATGTCTCCCGTTGCTTTGCCAATCGGCAACAAATAATTTTTTAGCAACTCGTTCAACTCGTATTTTGTAGTTGAACACCTGATAGGACCTTTGAAATGTCTAAGATCTTTGATTTCGTTAAACCAGGCGTTATTACCGGTGACGACGTACAGAAAGTATTTGAAGTAGCAAAAGCGAACAAATTCGCTCTGCCTGCTGTTAACTGTGTTGGTACTGACTCAGTAAACGCTGTACTGGAAGCTGCTGCTAAAGTTAAAGCGCCAGTAATCGTTCAGTTCTCTAACGGTGGTGCTGCATTCATCGCTGGTAAAGGCATGAAACTGGAAGGTCAGAAAGCTGCTATCATCGGTGCTATCTCTGGTGCTAAACACGTTCACGCAGTTGCTGAAGCTTACGGTATCCCTGTAATTCTGCACACTGACCATGCAGCTAAAAAACTGCTGCCATGGATCGACGGTCTGTTAGACGCGGGTGAAAAACACTTTGCTGAAACCGGCAAACCACTGTTCTCTTCTCACATGCTGGATCTGTCTGAAGAGTCTCTGGAAGAGAACATCGATATTTGCTGCAAATACCTGGAACGCATGTCAAAAATGGGCATGACTCTGGAACTGGAACTGGGTTGCACCGGTGGTGAAGAAGACGGCGTAGACAACAGCCACATGGATCAGTCTGCACTGTACACCCAACCAGAAGACGTTGCTTACGCTTACGAGCGTCTGAGCAAAATCAGCCCACGTTTCACCATCGCTGCTTCTTTCGGTAACGTACACGGTGTTTACAAGCCAGGTAACGTTAAACTGACTCCAAGCATTCTGGATGCTTCTCAGAAATATGTTTCTGAAAAATTCGGTGTTCCTGCTAACACTCTGAACTTCGTATTCCACGGTGGTTCAGGTTCTACTCAGCAAGAAATCGAAGAATCTGTAGGCTACGGCGTAGTTAAAATGAACATCGATACTGACACCCAGTGGGCAACTTGGGAAGGTATCCTGAACTACTACAAAGAAAAAGAAGCTTACCTGCAAGGCCAGCTGGGTAACCCAGAAGGCGCAGACTCACCAAACAAAAAATACTACGATCCACGCGTATGGCTGCGTAAAGCTCAGGAAACTATGATCGCCCGTCTGGAACAGGCATTCAAAGAACTGAACGCTATCGACGTACTGTAATTCCGGAAAGATCTCTTTTCTGAATAAAAGCGCCTGCATTGCAGGCGCTTTTTTATTGCCTGGATTATTATTTAATAAAGCAAATAACTATTTTGTATCAATGATGTACGTGAAGGCGATCTTATAACAAAAATATTCTATAGTAACAGATGGCGCCTTTAATCCTGATATTCAGATTTTACTCGGGTAGCTCAAGGATAATTATGACAATGGCTAGCGGGCAACAAGGTTCACTACTGGAATGTTTGCTGTTTATGTCACAGCACTATGGAATGTCTAGCACGCGTGAGGCTCTGACCGCCGGTTTGCCATTAAAGGATGGCATTCTGACCCCGGAACTGTTTCCCCGTGCTGCACATAGAGCTGGTTTCGTTGTTGATTATTTTGCGTCTTCTTTAGACGTTATTCCGACTTTATTGCTACCGTGCATTTTGTTAATGAAAGATGGCCGGTCTGCAGTTTTGATGTCTGTTGATAAGCAGACATCGAAGGCTGTTCTGTTTGTTCCGGTGGGAAGTGTTGGTCAGCAAACAGTTCCTTTTACTGTTTTAGAAGATGAGTTTTCAGGGCACGGATTTTATATCAAACGCCGTTTGCAGTTTGATGACCGCGCACCGGAGGTGCTGAAGCCTCGCGAAGGGCATTGGTTCTGGAGTACTTTACTCGAATCATTACCTATCTATAAAGACGTCCTGATCGCGTCGGTTCTGATTAATATTTTTGCGGTTGCCAGCCCGGTTTTTATCATGAATGTTTACGATAAAATCGTTCCGAATCTGGCATTCGATTCTCTCTGGGTGCTGGCAATCGGGGTCTCACTGATCTTTTCTTTTGATCTCATCATCCGGCAGCTAAGAAGTTATTTCATTGATATAGCAGGAAAAAAATCCGACTTGCTACTTTCTGCCAAAATCTTTTCTAAGGTTCTTGGTATCCGTATGGAGTCAAGACCTAATTCAACGGGTGCTTTCGCTCGTCATCTGCATGAATTCGAATCAATCAGGGAGTTTTTTACTTCTGCAACAGTTTCTGCATTGATTGATTTGCCTTTCGCATTCCTGTTTCTGCTGGTTATCTGGATATTTGCCGGTGTTCTGGCTGTCGTACCACTGATCGCCATCATTATTATGATTGTGTATAGCTTCTATATTCAGGGGCCTTTGCGCCGGAGTATTGAAGAAAGCAGTCGTCTGGCAGCGCAGAAATATGCCACTGTTATCGAAGCTCTTGCGGGGCTTGAGTCAGTCAAGATCCATAACGCGGAAGGACAATTCCAGCACCGCTGGGAACAGGCTGTCAGTCATATGGCGAATGTTGGTATTGAAACCCGCAAGGTTACCAATATGGTGTCTGGCTTGGCGAGTTATGTACAGCAAATGACAACGGTAGTGATTGTTGTTCTTGGCGTATATGAGATATCAGAAGGTAATCTGTCGATGGGGGGAATGATCGCTGCAGTTATGCTTTCCGGCCGCGCGATTGGCCCGCTGATCCAACTGTCTGTTTTATCGACTCGCTATAATCAGGCGAAATCTGCTTTGCTTCTGCTCGAAAACATAATGCAAAGTCCTTCAGAACGAGAAGATGGCCGGCGTTATCTTGATTACGAGCGTTTATCCGGGCGGATAGAGCTGGATGATGTTTCGTTCAATTACCCTGATATAGAACAGGCTGCACTGAAACATGTCACGCTCAAAATCCAGCCCGGAGAAAAGATAGCCATTATCGGCCGGATTGGTGCCGGGAAAACAACACTCGAAAAATTAATTCTGGGTCTTTATAAGCCAATAGAAGGCGCTGTCCGGCTGGATGGTTTTGAACTGCCACAGCTTCATCCTTCTACTGTACGGAATAATATCGGTTGCGTCCCTCAGGATTTCGCATTGTTCTACGGCACTATCCGTCAGAATATCCAGCTTGGTCATCCTCATGCAACAGATGCCCAGATTTTGCGTGCCGCACAGCGGGCGGGTGTCAGTCAGTTTACGAATCATGATCCTAATGGCCTGGAAAGGCAGGTCGGTGAAAGCGGCAGAAATTTATCCGGCGGACAACGACAGTCAATTGCACTGGCCAGAGCGATGCTGCTTGATCCACCAATTCTTATTTTGGATGAACCAACAGCCAACATGGATAACCGTTCTGAAAACATAGTAAAACGGGAATTGGCCAATTTACCCGCCGATACGACGATGCTTTTAATTACTCACAGAACCTCAATGTTGGATATCGTGAACCGAATCATTGTGCTTGAACAGGGGATGGTGGTTGCTGATGGCCCGCGGGATTTGGTATTGCAGCAGCTTAAAGAAGGTAAGGTACGGGTAAGAGAGAATAGTGATGTCTAAGTCCGAACTAAACCAGAAACAAATGGATTTACTTGATGATGCCTCTGCTGCGGTTTTATTGACGACGCCTGGTCGTGCAAGATTGTTACTCTGGAGCTGTTTTCTGTTTTTAATTGTGGCATTCATTTGGTCTGCCTGGGCTGAACTGGATGAGGTAACACGAGGGGAAGGCAAAGTTATTCCTTCGAAACAGCTGCAGGTTATTCAGAATCTTGAGGGTGGGATTGTAAAAGAAATATTTGCCCGTGAAGGGCAGATGGTCGAAGAGGGCCAGGAATTACTGCGCATTGATGATACCCGGTTCCGTTCTGACTTCGGCGAGAAGCAGCAGGAACTGATTAGTGTACAGGGTGATGTTGCCCGTTTAAAAGCAGAGATAGCCAGCATTTCTGTTTCAAACGACACCTCACTTCCCTGGCGTGAACAGGCTGTGATCAACGAACAGCCAATTGTATTCCCTGAAGGTTATGAAGCCATTTCGCCTGAGAATGTCGCCCGGCAGCAAAATGCTCTTCGGGAAAACATCAATAATCTCAGTAACCAATTGGTTATTATGGGACAGCAAATTGAACAGAAAGAGAATGAAATTCTGGAAATTAACAGCAAAATCCGCACGTTAAGTCGTAGTGCCGGGTTGGCTGGCCGGGAAGTGGCCATTAATCGTCCTCTGGTAAAAGAAGGCATTGTTTCACAGATCGATTTATTGAAAATGCAACGACAACTCAATGACATGCAAGGTGAGTTAGAAAATGCAAGATTATTGTTACCGAAACAGAATTCTTTGCTAAGAGAGTCTATCCTTAAACGTAAAGACGTCGCTCTTAAGTTCCGAGTGGATGCGCAAAAAGAGATGGAAGAAAAGCAGAGTCGTCTTTCTCAGTTAAATGAAGGGCAAATCGGATTGAAGGATCGGGTGTCCAGAACCAGTGTTACATCGCCTGTGAAGGGGACGATAAAAACACTGAAAGTGAATACTGTTGGTGGTGTTGTTCAGCCAGGTATGGACATTGTCGAGATAGTTCCGACAGAAGATACCCTTCTGATTGAGGCTAAAGTATTACCTAAGGATATTGCGTTTTTGCGGCCCGGGTTGAAGGCAATGGTGAAGTTTACCGCCTATGATTTCACAATTTACGGAGGATTAGACGGAAAACTTGAGCATATCAGTGCCGACTCAATTCAGGATGATAAAGGTAATTCTTTTTATCTGGTCCGGGTTCGTACTGATCGTAGTTTTTTAGGTAGTGAAGCGAAACCGTTGCCTATTATTCCGGGGATGATGGCAACTGTGGATATTGTTACAGGTAAAAAAAGTGTTCTTGAATATCTGATGAAACCTATTCTGCGTGCCAAACAATCAGCACTGCGAGAACGATGAAACAGGAAGAGGATATAAGTTATGGACAAAATATGTAAATTATCTGCGCTGGCCGTGTTTATCTGTCTGTTCACGAATACCGCAGGCGCTGCATCGTTAGAGTCGACGATAGCGCAATCTTTACTCGACAATCCGGAAGTAAAACAGGCATACGATAACTATGTTACCAGAACGAATGTAGTTGGGCAGGCCGAAGCCGGTTACTATCCTAAGGTTGATCTCTATGGTGGTATAGGGAAAGAGAAATATGACAATGATGATGTTTCGGATGACGGGAGTACATTAACCCGCAAAGAAATGGGCGTTTCTCTGACGCAGATGTTGTTTGATGGTTTTAATACAAGCAGCAATGTAGACAGAACAAGAGCTGAAGCAATGGCGCAAAAACATGCATTGTTTGCTCAGGCAAATAATACGGCTTTGCGTGTGACTGAAGTGTATCTGAACGTATTACGCTCTGAAGAAATATATAAGCTTTCAAAAGAAAACCTGGCTACCCATCAGGCAATCATGGCTGATATAGGTAAAAGAACAGATTCAGGTGTTGGTTCCACTGCAGACTATATGCAGATCAAAGGTCGTGTAGCACGTGCTCAGGCTAATTTATCAGCTGCAGAAAATAATATGCTTGATGCTAAGGCTGAATTTTTCCGTGTAACTAACACTGAGCCGATGGATCTCATTCAGCCAGTCGCCAACGGTAAAGCACCGGCATCACTATCTGAAGCAATCGCATTAGCTCAGAAAGCACATCCTACTCTGTTATCTGCAGATCAGGATATTGAAGCGACCAATTTCCAATATGAAGCCTCTAAGGCAAACTTCTATCCTAAGCTCTCCCTCGAAGCTGATCAGACCTTTTATGAAGATATTGATGGCCGTGAAGGAAGCATCGATAGAGGTAGAGTCATGCTGATGGCTCGTTATAACCTGTTTAATGGTGGCGCAGATACCGCGCAAAAACGTGCTACAGCCTCTCAGATGGCCGAAGCAAAAGATGTAAAAATGAATGCTTCGCGTCAGGTGCAGGAAGGTTTAAGTCTGGCCTGGAATGCAAGAGACTCGTTGCTGAAACAAAAAGAGTTCATGCAACAACATGTGCTGGCAAGTTATGACACCGTAATGGCGTACCGGAAACAGTTCTTATTAGGCTCCCGCTCATTGCTGGATGTGCTGAATACAGAAAATGAACTGTTCGAAGCCCGTCAGAGCTCAGTAAATACAGATTATGATGCACTGCATGCTGAGTACCGGATACTGAACGCTACCGGCCAGTTACTGGATAGTGTCAGCTTTAAGGCGCCGGTTGAATGGCAGCAATAATTAACTGATTATGAAGTTTCTGACCATGTTTTGGTCTGACTCCTGCTGGGGACGATATGCTCTGTTATTTGTGAGTATATTGTTCCTTAGTGGAAGTTCGTCGTTTTCACTGGCAGATGCGCTCGACATAAAAGAGCGTCAGCTGGCAGATAAAGTGCAGGCCAAATATGGTGCGAGAGCAGCGCGCAGGGTTATTGACTGGCGATTACTAATTCAGCGCGCCCATGCAGAAAAATGGGATAAGCAGCAGGCTCTGGAAGCAACCAACAGCTTTTTTAACCGGCAGATATTTATTGATGATATCAAGCTGTGGGGACAAAACGATTATTGGGCATCACCAGTTGAATTTCTGGCGGTAGGTGGCGGTGATTGTGAAGATTTTAGTATTGCCAAATATTTTACATTACGTGAAATGGGCATTACTGATGAAAGTTTGCGACTTATTTATGTTAAGGCTATTCATTACAATCAATTTCATATGGTAGTGGCTAATTATGCCACACCAGCTGCTATGCCAGTGATACTGGATAACCTGGACCCTGCATTGAAACCAGCTGATTTACGAACAGATTTAGTGCCTGTATATAGTTTTAACGGTAGTCACTTGTGGTTGATGAAAGCTAAAGGTCAGGGGCAACTGGCAGGATCATCAGATCGGCTAAGTCTATGGTCAGGATTACAAAAACGGCTTAATGCCCAGAAATTTAACCGGCCTATTTTAAATTTGGACAATTAACCATGACTCTCTATAAGCAAATTCTCGCTTTCGTTATATGTCTTTTTGCTGGCCTGTTGGTCATTGCTTATGCAGTGCAGTTTCAGTCAACCAGAGATTATCTGGCCGAACAGCAGCGGATTTCCGTTATTAATACTGTTAATTCCGTAGGACTGGCTCTGACGCCGTATTTAGAGACCGGCGATAAAATTGGTGCCGAATCGGTAATTAATGCTGCCTTTGATGGTGGTTATTATCAGAAAATACACCTCGACCTTCTGGCTTCCAAAGAAACGATTGAAAAAGTAAATAAAATGGAAATCGAAGGGGTTCCTCGCTGGTTTACTGAGCTTAACCTTTTCAAGAGTGAAACTTATGAATCTGTTTTAACTTCCGGGTGGCTGCAGCTTGGAAAATTAGAAGTAAAAGGACATCCGGGGGATGCGTACTTTCAATTCTGGCGGGCAATGTCAAATTTGTTTTTTGCATATATCGCGTGCTTTGTGGTTGTTTCAATATTAGTGATTGCTGCATTACGCATTTTACTGCGTCCATTAGATCTTATCCGCCGGCAAGCAGTCGAAATTGAGAAACATCATTTTAATAAATCAATCCCATTACCCAAAACACTGGAACTCAAGCAAGTTGTTCAATCAATTAATACGCTTACGGTCAAATTAGCCAAACAGTTTAAAGAGGAGGCCGTTGCTGCTGATTCATTGCGGGAACGTGCATTCAGGGATGCTGTTTCAGGGCTTGGTAACCGCGCTTATTTTATCGGTCAGATCAATGCGTGGATTGCGGAACATGGCACCGGCGGTGTGATGCTGATAGCCGTTGATGCGCTGGATGAAATATACCGTATTGATGGATATGGTGCGCGTGACCAGATGGTGAAACAGGTTGCCAACATTCTGCACATCAAATTAGCCACCTTTGGTGGCGCTGCTATTGCGCGGATAAGTGCGACAGAATATGCGGTTCTTTTGCCAGGTCTGACCAGCGAAGAATTACTTGATATTGCTCATGTGCTGAATGAGGCTATCGCGGATCTTATTGTGAATCCGCTGGATATTGATTCAGCGTTTTCCGTAATCGGTATTGCTGTCAGAAATGAAAATGAGGATTTATCTGCTTTGCTCACTAAAGCGGATAGTGCATTGCGTCAGGCCAGAAATGAACGGTTAGGCGCAGTAACGATAGAGTACGCGGAAAAAGCCGATACATTCGGGCGCTTAGCCTGGAAAGACATTATTCTTGAAGCTCTGGAACATGATCAATTTGATTTTCGTATTCAGCCAGTCACGATGATAACTGGCGAAATGGCTTTACCTGCTGAATTATTCACCGGGATCAGATATCAGGGACAACATTTCAGCGCTGCCCAATTCATTTCCGCTGTTGAGCTGTTTAAGTTGGGTGAGAAATTAGATCGCTATGTTCTTGATCACGTTGTCTCTGTGCTTCAGGAAAATCCAGGCATGAGGATATCTGTTAACTTAACAATCACTAGTATTTCATCTCTGCCATTTTTGAGTTATCTGAATGAGTTTTTTATAAAAAACAGTGCAATATCCCATCGGATCGCTATAGAAATACCGGAAAATGCAATCATTCATCACCGGGAGGCGGTTAAATCTCTCAGTGAAATCTGCAGGCAATACAAGGTCATGTGGGGGATAGACCAGTTCGGTCGTCACTTCCAGTCTCTGGAGTATCTGACTGAGTTGACACCTGTGTATGTGAAGGTGGACCAGGGATATATGAGTATTATCAGTAAAGATGAAAATGCCCAAAGTGTTCTTGCGGCAGTGTGCCGGACTGCACATAACGCAGGGGCTATAACAGTTGTCACCCGGGTTGAAAACGAGCAACAAATTGATTTGATTAATCAATTGTTTGTCGATGGATATCAGGGCCTTGTGCAGCCGGCCCGTGAAATCTGAAAGTAAAATTCCTGCCTTTAAAAAGGGTGCATGCATGAGCACCCTTTCCTGATTTGTATCCGTATGATGCCCATTCGCTATTTATGTTCGATTTTCTGCATCGTTTGTCTCCCATTTGTGTGTTCTTTGCGCATTCTTTTCAATGCTCAGAACTCAATTGATAACTAAACTTAGCCTAACAAAGTTGTAACATTATATTTCGCTGTTGGGGTGGGTTATGAATAATCAAACAATTACTGAAGTATCC
>MTLD01000066.1_pt1 | contig 37890 bp, 47 predicted proteins | sample 1982471 | NCBI WGS metagenome assembly MTLD01 (sample SAMN05712604, study PRJNA340218) | biofilm metagenome | isolation source: sample SPM anode biofilm adapted to -50 mV | place: USA | collected 2012-02-03 | reverse complement strand
TTATTACCGCAACTTCTCATGCCGATGATGCTGACTTGGCGAAATTGTTTCAAGATCGCGGGTTGGAGGGCACTATTGTCATCTCCTCACTTGACGGCAAAACAAGCTATCTCCACAACAGCCGTCGGTCCGAAACCAGATTGATACCGGCATCAACCTTCAAGATTCCCAACACGCTCATTGCCCTTGAAGAAGGAGCTGTCAAAAACGAAAAGGAAGTCATCAAGTGGGATGGAAAAGACAAGGGATTTGATGCATGGAACAGAGATCAAACCCTGGAAACGGCCTTCCCAGTGTCTTGCGTATGGTTTTATCAGGAACTTGCCAGCCGTGTCGGCAACCAGAAGTACTTGGCCCATCTAAAAAAGCTGGGGTACGGCAACGAGAAGACCGGCCCTGATGTGACCACTTTCTGGCTGGAAGGTGACCTGAAGATATCAGCCATGGAGCAGATAAATTTCCTCAAAAAACTCTACAAGGAGTCACTCCCTTACAGCAAGGCCAATATAAGGCTGCTGAAGAAAATCATGATCGTCGAGGAAAACCCGCAAGTTACCATCAGGGCAAAAACAGGTTGGGCTATGAGGGTCAATCCCCAACAAGGCTGGTATGTTGGATACGTGGAAACAAAAGGACAGGTCTGGTTCTTTGCAACGAATTTTGAGATACGAAAGAAAGGTGACGATGCTTTCCGTAAAGAGATTACGATGGCTGCGCTGAAAGCAAAAGGAATTCTTTGATGAGTTTCCATAATTGCCTCCTTTGTTCAGCTCTAAATACAATAATCGCAAAATAAGGAGATTCCAGTGAACAAGAGAGCGTTCCAAGACTGCTATCCGGAAGAGCTAAGTCACTGTTTTGGCTGCGGCAAGAACAATGCGGAAGGGCACCAGCTCAAGAGCTACTGGGATGGTGATGAAACAATCGCTCATTTGTTGCCCAAATCATGCCATATAGCGATTCCTGGCTTTGTTTACGGTGGCCTTATTGCTTCTTTAATCGATTGCCACGGAACCGCCAGTGCTTCAGCAGCTGCTTGCCGAGCCGCTGGTATGGAAATGGGTGAGGAACCAAACCTTCGATTTGTTACGGGTTCTCTCAAAGTGGTCTATCTGGCGCCGACCCCTCTAGGAGTCGAATTAGAGCTCCGCGGAGTTATCAATGAAATTAAAGAACGAAAGGTCATTGTCGATATATCCTTGTCTGCAGAGGGAAGAACATGTGCGAAAGGAGAAGTGGTTGCTGTTTTGATGCCGGAGAATATGGGCACAAAGAGTGTGAACTCACAAAAAATTGATACCAGCAAAAGAAGTTGCCCTGCCTGAAAATCAGTCTTTGAACTACCAGGTCTGGGTAACGGAATCTGGGGTAACCGCCAATGTGGCGCGCAGCCAATCGAATTTTGCTTTCAGGGCATCAAAGTCCGGCCCGGAGGTTACGAAGGCCGCCTTGCCCTTGATCAGGAAACCGGCGCCCGGTCCATGCAGGCCCTGCACCTTGCTGCTCCCCAGGGTAATCAGGACATCCGGGTTGAAGGCCACGTTAGCCTCGGTACGATGCATGTATCCGGCAGGTATCAGCAAGCGGCCTTCGGGTGAGATGCGGATGTAACTATTCCAGGTATTGACCATGTGGGGCCCATCCTGCCCCAATGTAGCAATGGCCACCACGCCATCCTGTTTGAGCACTTCCAGCAGTTTTTCGGGAATCATCGTTACTACCTCCTGTAATTTGGCAACCCAACAGCTTTATATCATGATTGTACTCGTTAATGTTCTTCCCGGGCAACAACTGATCTGTCCCGCTCTCACAATTATAACCAGTGCCTGGGGTATGAACGGTGATATACCACATTGTTCGTGAAGATTGCCGTGGCCAGAAGGATCAGGGCACCGGCCAGGACCGGCAACAGGATGAACCCAGGGCCGACCGCGCCCTGCACCCCGATCAGGGCCGTGGCCCCTCCTGGCGGGTGGGTCGTGTGGGTCAGGTTCATCACAAAAATGGCCAGCCCCACCCCAAGGGCTATGGTCAGAGGGTTGGAGCCGAAAAGGGCGACCACGATCACCGCCACCAGGGCGGAGACGAGATGGCCGCCGACCAGGTTGCGCGGCTGGGCCAGGGGCGAATCCGTGGCGCCGAAGAGGAGTACCGCCGAGGCCCCGAACGAGCCGATCAGCATGGGGTGGCCGACCAGGATGGTTATCTCGCAAATCGCCAGGATACCGAGGGTCGAACTCAGGAAACTCCAGATGGCATAGCGCAGCGACATCGACGGCCGCGGCCCCCACAGCGGCGCCTTGCAGTGCCGCGGGAGCCTGGCCAGCCTTTTGCCGATCGCCTGGTTTCCCCGTATGAGAATTGCAATGCGTTTTTTCATGCCAGTACCGGCCCTATCCCAACTCATTCGTAATTCCGATTCCAGATCAAGGCACTATATCGATTACTCCCCTCCCTTGGCGGGAAGGGAGAAGGGTGGGGGAGTTGCCATATTCGACTTCGTTGGCAGCTTCACCCACCCCTCACTTGCTGAATATTCCCCGGAGTTGCAGGCTATTTACCGGCAAAGGGATCCTTGATCTCATGCTGCGGCTTGAACATGAGTTTTTTTACACCCCGGTTGTTCACGTACTTGGCCAATTCCAGGTCGATCTTGACCGGTACCGTTACCCCGGCCTTGGTCAGGGCCTGGCGCAGCAAGCCTTCGGCCTTGCCGGCCTGGCTGCTGGCATCGCCCAGGATGCGGAGCGCCTCGCTGGGGTTGTGGAAGCCGGTGGAGTTTTCGGCGCCGATGAATATCACCCGGTAAAAGGCCTCTTCGTAGTGGTCCCGGGCTTGGGCGTAGAGCCCCTGGTCGATCTGTTTGCCGGCAGCCTGGGCCTTGTTGGCCATCTCGAACAGCTTGGCAACGGTAGCGGTGGCGTAGCCGGAACGGATGAACTGGGACATGGTCCGGTCCTGGATGGCAAAGATCTGGTTGCGCAGCCATTCGGGCGACTCGGTGTGGCACTGCTGGCAGGCCTTGAGATCGTTTTTCAGCGGGCTCATGATCCGGTGATCGGAAACCTTGTGGGTTCCAACCTTGATGTAGGGCATGTGGCAGTCGGAACAGGCCACGCCGGCCTGCCAGTGCACGCTGTTGTTGGAAAAGAGTTCGAACTCCGGGTGGCGGATGAAGGCCAGCTTGAATCCGGTGACGCTCTGGGTCCATTCGCCGCTGGGCGGGTTGTTGCGCAGTTTTTTGATGATGTTCTCGATAGTAATGCCGCCCCATTTGCTGCCTTCCCAAGGGAATAAGACGCCGGTTGACTTCATCTGCGCATCTTTGGTGATACTGTAGGTGACGTGGCACTGGGCACACACCAGGGACCGCTTGTCCTGCTGGGTCAGCTTAGACTGATCGACGCCGAGCGTATCCAGAGCTGTGCCCAAGGTGAATCCGCGAGAAATCCGCAATGACATGTCATTGTTGTTGTGGCAGTCGATACAAGTTACCCCAAGAGTTTGATGCTCCCGAGGAATTTGTGCAAGAACCTCCTTGTACGGCTTGGAGAAGTAATCCTTGCCCATTTTACCCTGCAAAATCGGGGCGTACGGCGTCTTGCAGGTGAGACAGGAACCGCCGGCCTTGTATCGCCCAGGGTCCACGTCCAACTGGTCCTTGATCATGTTAAGGTGCCCCCGCGGCTCGCTGTACTCCGACCCCATGGCCCAGCCGTTGTACAGAAGGGCCAGGAACGGGAATTCGTCAAGTTTGTCGGGACGTTCCCGTCCCTCGTCATTCCCCTTCTTGTACCTGCTCTTGCCTGCCGGATTCGGCTCGCCGGTCTTTTTCCAGAGTTCGTGCTCAATGGGGTAGACCTTTCCCCATACAGCCGGTTCGACGGTGCCATCGGCGATCGTTGCTGTCTTTACCGGCTCGACCTTTTTGGGGGCGCAGCCGGCGGCAATACTCACGGCTGCCATCAGTCCCAGTGCGACGCAGTTTTGCAACATTTTCATTCTGTTCTCCTTTCCCTGGTTATGTGTTGATTATTGGGCCGCAACCATGCCGGTCAACCGGTGTCGCAACTGCCGGTGACAGCCCCAGCACTGCCGCGTGGTATCCATCTGGGAAACCGCTTCTGCATGACAGCGTATGCAATTGCTCTGAACAACCTTTGCTCCATGGCTGGACAGGGTGATCCGCTCCGGCACCATGCCTGTGTTAAACGACACGACGTCCTTCATGCCGTCGATGGATTTCCAGAAATAGTGCACCAGGTGACTGCCATTTGGCAGGTGGCAGTCCACGCAGCGGATGCGGCGATGGGCGCCGGCATGGCTCCAGGCGGTGTGCTGCTCCTCCATGACGTGGCAGCTGGCGCAGAAATCCGGGGATTCCGACTTCGCCAGGAGCTGCGGCGGTCCGACCAGCAGGAAGGCTGCGAACGCCAGGCCGGCACAGCAGATCGACAGGACCGTGATAAGGGTTTTTGGGGATTTCAGAAGCTGCATGCATCCTCCCTGTTGCAAATTCGGTATATTATCCATGCGATCAGCGTGATGAGAACGGCGCGGTTTTGTTGGTTTTGTCGCTGAATTAGCGTCAGGCTAGCAGGTATCCCGAAAAAAACTTTGACCCAGATCAACAAAACATAATGTGGCGTAATATTGGCGGGAATGATAGCGGTGGCGTGGGGAGGGCAGAAGCTTGTGCCGGGCAGGCACAAGCTTCTAAGTTTGCCTAGCCATTATGGCTAAAGCTGGGCCGCCTTGGGGAAAAGGATGTTGTTCTCCAAGTGTACATGCTTGTGCAGGTCGTCCTCGAACTCCTTGAGCTTGCGGTAGGTAACCGCAAAGGTGTTGCAGACGTCATCCGGGATCGCATACCCCTTGGAAAGGTCGCGGATCGTGTGGACGGCGTCACCAATGGCATCGTGTTCCTGGTTCAACTTGTCAAGTGCCGCCTTGATTGTTTCCTGATCTTTTGCCTCCGGTGGCGTGCCGTTCTTTTTGGCCGCATCGATACGCTTGATGGCCGGAAAGAGCACCTCTTCCTCTTCGCGGAGGTGGGCAGTCATATCATTCGCGATCTTGTCGAAGATCCTGGCGATCTCTATTACTTCGGGGTGACGGCCGCCATGGACCTCGGCGATCTTGCGGGCGTACACCGCAATCTGGCTGATGTTCTCGTTGAGATAATCGTGATGGGTATTGACGATATAATCGGAGAGGAACGGGAGCCCCCAGGCTGCGTAATTCTGACTCCGTTCGAGCGGTTCGTGCTTTACCGCCTCGATTTCCTCCAGGAGCGTGGCAGGATCGACTCCCCTTTCCCGGCACGAGTCGCGTAGTGGGGCCTTGCCGCCGCAGCAGAAGTCAATCCCGTATTTTTCGAAAATTTTAGCGGTACGGTAGTCCTCGGCAACGAATTCGCCGATGGTTTTATCGGTGGTACCATTCTTTAGCGCGATCTGAGATTTCATGATTTCCTCCTTCTAACGTCGCAACCATACTTTTATGGTATTCGCATCCCCCCACAAGATCAAGCCGTTACTGATACGGCACGATATCTCAAGTTTTGTCCTGTTTTCAGCTGTGGCGGCACTTCCCGGGGTCCCCGGTTGATTGAATTCCCACGGTAAAGTAGTAAGCTTTGTCTGTGTCAAACCAACATTACCAGCCTGAAGGAGCATCGCTATGTCCGAAGGGAATACCCCTGTGGAACGCCTTTCTCCCTGGTGGAGAAATTCTGTCGTCATCGTCCTGGTATTCGGCTTCTCAATCCTGATTGGGATTGCCGTCAGAAGTTATGAGGACGCACCGCCTATCCCCGACAGGGTGGTAAGCGATGGCGGGGGAACCCTTTTTACCCGGAACGACATACTCACCGGGCAACAAGTGTTCCTCAGATACGGACTGATGGAAAATGGGACCATTTGGGGCCATGGCGCCTACCTGGGACCGGATTTCTCGGCAGAATACCTTCACACCCTGGCAGGGGATACGGCAGAGCTTTTTGCCCGACAGCGTTATGGTCGTAGCCTGAAAGAGCTCCAACCCGGGGAACGGGAGAACATTGACGGTGAAGTCAGCAGCCTGTTGAAGCAGAATCGATATCAACCCCGCACTGGTATTCTCACCTTTACGCCGAGTGAAGGGGTGTCCTACCAAAAGCAGCTCCGGAAATGGCAGACCTACTTTTCTCAACCGACACACAACGGAGGGCTTCCCCGCAAATACATCAGCGACCAGAGGGAGTTGGAACAGCTTACCGCCTTTTTCGCCTGGACAGCCTGGGCATCCGTTGCCAACCGGCCAAATGAAAACTACTCATACACCAACAATTTCCCCTATGATCCGTCAGTCGGCAACCGGCCCACCAGCGAAGCCTTTCTTTGGAGCGCTCTGAGTCTGATCATGCTGCTCGGCGGCACTGCGGCAGTCCTCTTTGCCTTTGGCAAATTCGATTACCTTGGCTGGAAAGGGAAAGGTGAACATATCCATCCCCAAATGCTTCCTGGCAAGGTTACCGACAGCCAGCGCGCGACGATCAAGTACTTCGTGGTCGTGGCCCTGCTATTTCTCGGTCAGACGCTGGTGGGAGGGGCCACTGTTCATTATCGGGTTGATCCGGGCAGCTTTTACGGGATCGATCTGTCGTCCCTGTTCCCCAGCCATATCCTGCGCACCTGGCATCTCCAATTGGCGATCTTCTGGATCGCCACCGCTTACGTGGCCGGAGGGTTGCTGCTCGCTCCCTCCCTCGGTGGTAAGGATCCCAAATGGCAAGTTGCCGGAATCAATACCCTGTTCGTCGCTTTTGTTGTTGTCGTTGGTGGGAGCTTGGCCGGCGAGTTGCTTGGCGTAAATCAACGGCTCGGGTCGCTCTGGTTCTGGCTCGGCCACCAGGGGTGGGAGTACCTCGACTTGGGGCGCATCTGGCAGATCCTGCTTGCCGTGGGACTCGCGGCTTGGGTGGTGCTCCTTTTCAGGGCTGTCCTACCGGTGTGGTCGGACCATGAACGGGGCGAAATTGCTTCCCTCTTTCTGTACGCCGCCCTGGCAATCCCCATATTTTACCTTCCCGCAATGTTTTTTTCCGGCACCAGTCATTTCTCGGTGGTGGATACCTGGCGGTTTTGGATTATTCACCTCTGGGTCGAGGGGTTTTTCGAGGTCTTTGTTACTGCAATGGTTGCGGTGATCTTCTACAACTTGGGCATGGTATCCCATGTGACGGCAGCCCGAGTGGTCTATCTGGATGCCCTGCTCTATCTTGGCAGCGGCATTGTAGGCACCGGCCATCACTGGTACTGGACCGGGCAATCGGACATAACCATGGCCCTTGCCGCCATGTTCTCTGCGCTGGAGGTAGTACCGCTTACCCTGCTTACCCTTGACGCCTGGGACTTTGTCAAACTGACCAGGGGAAAATGCGATATCTGCGGCAAAGCCGTCTCCATTCCGCACAAATGGACCTTTTACTTCCTGATCGCTGTCGGTTTCTGGAACTTTGTAGGTGCCGGCGTCTTCGGCTTCCTCATCAACCTGCCGATAGTCAGCTATTTCGAAGTCGGCACCATGCTCACGCCGAATCACGGCCACGCAGCGATGATGGGGGTCTTCGGCATGCTTGCCGTTGCCCTGACCGTCTTTGCCCTGCGTCAGGTATTGACCGATGAGCAGTGGGTCAGCCCGGAACGTTTTGTCAGGATATCCTTTTGGGGGCTTAACATCGGGTTAGCCCTGATGATTGTCACCAGTCTCTTCCCCGGCGGGGTTCTACAGTTCTTTGATGTCTTGGACAATGGCTACTGGCATGCCCGAGGACCAGATTTCCTTGATGGCAAACTCCCCAAAATCATCGAATGGATTCGGATGCCAGGGGATCTCATATTTATTGTCATGGGCGCAATTCCCCTGTTTGTGGCGACGGCCTTGACGTATCGAATGTCGAGAAAACAGGCTTGAACGCTACGGCACCGGGAGCGACGTTGGTTTTGAGTGAAGGCAGCCAGGAAGCAAAACTACTTAAGTAATTTGTTCCAGCTGCATAGAAAAATCAATGCAGAAGGCCTCTTCTCTCATTTGGGTAATTATCAGATGTATTCCCCGTTTTCATGCGAATGGGATCGACACCGATCTTCACCCAGCCGGTAGAACGCTTAAATTCGGTTATCTTGTCCGATTCGATTAACAGGTCCAGGGTTCTTTCCTTGACATAGTCGTATCTGTTGTCGGGATATTTAACTTGAATGAGCATTTTACCCACCTCCTATGCCTTGATAATATCAAATAACATGGACTGGTCAAAGCGGGAAGCGAATAACAGGTGCAGGAGATGTTACGCGGTGGGGGCTGGATTTTCTTTTGTAGCGCGGCGGATGCTTTGGCACCTGTTTGCGGGCGCTTTGTCACCAAAAGTGTTGTAATTTTGAGGGGGCTTAAACACCAATTTAAGCCCCCTCGTTTTCACCAATTTTTAAAGATCAATTCCCGCCTACAGGCTGCCCGCAGCGACCAATTGCCACGCTGCCCCATCAAATTCAAACTCACACCATTGATTGATTACGGACAGTGTCTTTACCCCAGCAACTGTTATGCTGAAGGCTCCGGTTGCAGTAGATGTGCGAACAATTTTGAATTTTGCCCCTCGCACCGCCGCTGCGATGTTCAGCACAACGGTATGATTGGCAGTCAAAACGGACGTATAGAGGAATGTTGGGGGTGTTTCCCCCCACACCAGGGTATAATCCCCCTCAGAACCCGTTGATACAATCTGGTCCCTCATCAATGGAGAAAATTCCACTCCGTTGTAGATATATTCATAAGGGGTCCCAACGTAAAAATTGCTATCGGTGATTGTAAATTTATCGCCTACACCAACTAGCATATAAGACCATTTGAAATAAGTCGGATCATATTTTTTTTTGAACTGCCAACTATTATTTACACCAATGTAACTATCGTTCAACAGGTTTTGTCGTATAGGCATGTTCGGGTAGCCAGCCCCTGACGTGCAGTCGGATGCCGAATTGTTGCGGAATATGATCCCAGTAAATTTTAACGGCGGCGTTGCTACCGGGGCAGTTTCTATTACTGCATAGGGATATTCAACTCCAGAAACTTTGTTCTCATTCGCTTCAATGCCAGTCCAGGCAATAATTCCAGGTTGGTCACTTTTGTCATAGTCCGTGTTTTTGTGCAGATATATGCCATAGAGTGTGTTTTGAGGCATTGACAGCCGGGTACCGGTTGCTGCCGACAACGCATATGCTCCAGTGATACGGTTCCCGCTGATAAAAGTGTCCTGGTACCCGGTGAGGTAATAGGCTGGTGATGCTACGGTTAGCGCTCCCGGATACATTGTGGTAGGGGCATAGATGCCGATTTGATAGCCCTTGATGTTATTATTGATGATCTGATTCCCTTTGGTGTATTGGCTAATCCGTATTGCCGATCCAGGCGCGCGAGGTTCAACTCCAGTATATCTGTCGAACAGGCTATCAAAAATATTGGCATCAATGATGTTGTTGTTAGCATTAAAGAAAATCCCTACGACGAAATTGTAAACTGCACCAACACCGTTGAAGATATTGTGATCGACTATGTTAGAGCTGGACCCGATAGCGACGGATACACCGGCACCAGCACAGTTATTATAAGTATTTTTGCTCACAATATTGTGTGAGGAAAATGGTTCCACCTCTGTCCCGCTGCCGGTGGTATTTGATACCGTATTACCGATAACCGAGTTTTTGTTGCCGGTATTGATTTGAATCGGAAGTATTCCCCCGGAAACGATATTATTGAGGATCTTGTTCCCGGTGCATTTTGCTGCATAGGGTTGATATGTGCTAAACGATAGAAAATCTCCATAATCAACCGCGTCATCCCCTGCAAACCTGGCCCTAACCAGAATACCGTTACCTCCGATGCCCTCACCGCCATACACAAAGTCATAATTTTCAACAATATTGTTTTCGATCAGATTGTCCTGCACAGTGTCCGTAATGTCGGCATGGTGAGCAACCGCGTAAATCGATACAACACGGGTGTGTTTCACAAGACAATTGCGAACCACGTTGTGGGACGAGTTGTATATCAAAATGCCAATATCAGCGCCGTCCGGATTAATTCGATATGGCCGGGCGCTGGTGTCAAACGTGCAGTTACCGTCGATTTGAATATTTTCGATAGTACTTGAACCATTGAGAATTACCATACCTATCGCATCACCGCTGCCGATAGGATTGCCGGCACGGATGATTGTGTCTAACCAGTTTTCACCAATAACATCGACGCCTGGCGGTATTGTCAGCGGGCCACTGATTGTATAGACACCAGCAGGAACCCGAACAGTTTTGGCACCCGAATTAACGGCCGTTTGGATGTTGCCGGCCGGGTGTGTTGCGTCTTTGAACGCACGAACATCGGCCCACGGCCCTTTGTGGATACTATCACTGGCAACCGAGGGAGGTGCTGGGGAGCCGCAGGCCACGGCAGAAACCAACATAACTATTACAATGATGAAACTGGTTATCCTCATAATTATCCTTTCTTTACGCGCCAGTTGGCGCCGTCGGAAAAAATGGTCAACCCCATGCCGCAGTCTAACTCCAACGTGGCTGCGCCATTGACGGTTTCGGCGCCGACTGCGGCCAGCGTGAATATATAGCCAGTAGTCCCGATGTTTTCCAAATAGATTACCCGGCCTTTTTTACCGGCAGCAACGGGGAGTGTGCAATTCAGATTACCCGTGGTATTGCCCAGGTAGATGCAGTCGTAGCCGGTCAGTGGCTCTGAAATACTGATGGTTTGAACATCGGCCCAGAATGCGGCCAGGGCGGATCCGGCCGGACCTTGACCTCCCTGGGGGCCGGGCAGGCCCTGGCCCCAGGAAGGTCCCCAGGCACCGTCAGCCTTGGGGCCGTAAAAATTGCGGGTCGCCGGGCACAGATACAAATCGCCGTCATCGCCCAGATCGGCGGCGGGCGGCTCGTTTGCGCCGTGGAAAAATACCGTAATAGTCATCAGGGCATTGAGCCAACCAGCTGTAATGGGCGTGCCTTTTTGGCCGGTCAGGGGATTGCCGTCGTGAAATAGGCCGTCCGGAGTATCTGGATGTTGCATGATGCCTCCTTAGTATTTGATGCAGGACAGTACGGCCACGTTGCGGGGCCGGGTTTCCGTGCCGGTACGGGCCACGCGTGAGGCATCGAAGGTCATGACGTATCCCACGCCGCTACCTTCGGAACCGACATCGGCCGTGACACCGACCTGGATAGCACCGCTACCGACAGCACTGCGATCGTCGGCGCGGAATTCACCGGTGATGTTTTGTAATTCATCTTGTTGCCACGAACCAAACTGACGGTCGGCATCGACCCCGCGGCCATTGTCCCAGGCGCGGAAAAATTCACCCCGCAGCTCGGGCAGGCTGAACGTACTGACATTGTCGCCGGCGCCCCAGGTGGTGCCGATGGCGGCGAACAGCTCCGAATATTGCGCGCGGAGCACGGTGCGGCCATCGCACGGCAGCCAGCCGCTCGGCACGGTCGGCATGCCGAAATAGGCCAGCATGCCGGGAGGGGCCAGCATGGCCCGACCCTGGCCCTGGAGTGTGGCGGCGTCGGTGACGGGCGGAGAGTTGTAGTTCAGCAGTTGGAAATTGGCGCCGTCCCAGGCCACCTGGATGATCTGAGTCGCCTGGATGTCCCCCGCGTCGAGCGCCAGGCCGCCGAGTTTTTGCAAGCCATGACCCCCCAGGCCGTCGATATTGACGGTGACCGGGCCGGTATTGGCATGGGCGGCCCTGATGCAGATGGGCAGGCCCGCGACCAAGGCGGCCAGGGGCGGGTTCAGCGCGGTGACAATGGTATTGGCTGCGCCGGTGTCCTCGGAGAAATCCAGGGGTGCGGAGCCGTCCTGGTTCAGGCCGTCGTGACGGTGGGCGAATACCTTGTTGAGCCAGGCAGCCATGACGCGGGTGCCAGGCAGTTTGGTGGTAAGATCGCCGTCTTCAAATAGTGTCTTCATCGCTCCCTCACAGGTAGGTAAAATTCAGCCGCAACTCGGCCGGCTTGAGGTCATTCAACACCGTCTCCAGGCCGGGGACCGGGGCTGCGCCAGGGGCGGCGGTGACCACCACTTCCCAGACCCAGGGTAGGGTCGGGTCTTCCTGGGCCAGGTAGTCGCCGGCCATGGCGCAGCCGGCGGTGAAATAAGCCCAGGGCTCTTCCAACAGTTCGTCGCCGGCGCACTGCCAATAGGCCATGCTGACCGCATAGTCCTGGATGTAGATGGTGTAGCCCAGGCTCGCGGCTACGGCGACCAGGAAGGGTTTGGCGATGCTGCCGTGGATCGGGGTCAGCTTGATGCGGTCGCTGCTGGCGACGATCTCGGCGACATCGGTGATGAGCGACTGGCGCAACGCCTCCAGATCGGCGGCGGCCAGGTCCAGTTGCAGGCCCTCTATCTCCAGGTCGGCATCGTGCGCGCCTCCCAGGTCCAGAGGTATGAGCGACGCCAGGGCGGCTTTATGCAACATTGACGCCCCCCGGCCTGATCATCTGGTATGGTGTAGGCACCACATCGACAAGCGGTGTGGTGATATCGGCGCCACCTTCGCCGCCCCCCAGGGCCAGTATCCTGATCTGGTCGCGATAGAGCTGCTGGCCAGGGACGAACCCGGCCAGGTAGTTGGTGATCTCGGTAACGGCATAGGCGGCCGGGTAATCGGAGTTTTGCCGCGTAGCGGTAATATTCTGGAGCAGCACCTCCGGGGCCAGGACGCGAACAAACCGGACGCCGGTGGGGCAGATATCCACGATGTAGGCCCGCACCAGGGCGCGGAGCTCGATAGTCGGAATCTCGCTGCCGGTGGCAGCCACATCAGCCAGGATGATCACATCGGTGGTACCAGGACCCTGGCCGCCGGGCACGCACCAGGCGCCGGCAACCTGGATAGACGACTCCTTGGCCCATCGCGCGTAGTCGTACCGGTTGCCGCCGGCAGGAGGATGGCGGATATCGTCCAGGACCCGGCTGCGCTTGGCGGCGAAGGTCTCGCCCACCACCACCGGCAGGCGCAGCGCGATGTAGTGGTCCAGGGTTTCCTCGTCGCAGGTATCGCCGAATCGCTGACTGTCCACGTAGGAGCCGTCCCGGTTCAGGCCCCAGAGGGCCGAGGCCAGGGCAGCGGCGCGGAGAAACAACAGGCTTCCCTGGGAGATGTCGGCTGCCGGATCCTGGTTTTGATAGTCGGTTAAAATGCGGTTTAAAATCTGGTCGTAGGTATCGGTGAAGGCCATTTAAACCACCTCTACAAATTTGTCATAGGTTATGGTGCGGCCGGTGGCGGTGGTTACCGCGCACTGGATGTTCAGCCAGGAAGGGCGGTCAGGCACGGCCAGCGCAGTGACCAGTACGGATGTTGCGCGACCGTTGTCCAGCAGCCATTGCAGGGCATCGCGGCAATCCTGCGCCAGCAGCGTGGCCAGGGCCGGGGTGTTTTTCATCCTCGGCCGCCGGCGCAGACCGAAGCCTGGGTTAAACCACCAGGAACCCTGCGCGATATTGAGGGACAGGTAGACATTGACGAACAGGCCATCGCTCTTGGTGTAGCTCAGATCGGCGCTGCCGCCGGTGTTTGGTGTCAGGGTATAATCCATTATGCCGCCTGGGTGATCTGGGTGCAGACCATGTCGCTGGTTACGGCATCGCTCGGAGGTCCGCTGGTGCCCTGGCCGGTCTGGATGCCTCCGTGGGTGTGGTTGTTGAGCCGCTCCAGGAGCCGCTCGTCGATGAGCGCCCGAAGCTCCGCCGTGTTATTGCCCAGATTGATTGCTGCGGCATTGATCGTTACCGGCCAGGGCGACTCGATCACGATGCCGTCGCGGGTCAGATGCACCTTTTGCCCCAGGTCGTCATAGATAGCAGCCTCTCCGGACTCGATGGCGATGCGGTAACGGCGGTCGTCGGAGCCGATGGCGATCACCAGGTTCCCCTCCACCAGGTAGACCACCTCGGCGCCCTCCTGGGGGCGGCTGGTGAAGCCATAATGCTGGAAAAGCTCGCGGTCGCTCACCTCGATCAGGCCCAGGGCGGCGAAGCGTTTGATCACGCCCTCGACGCAATTCGTCAGGATCCCCCGGATCATCATATAGCCCTCACCCTATCCCTCTCCCCCGGGGAGAGGGGATCCGGTTGGTGAGCCATAAAAACCATCAATGGCGGCCTCCCTTCATGGGCAGGTCCTCGACAATGCCGGGCAGGGAGAGTTTCAGCGTGGTTACCGGCCCGGTCTGCTTGTCGAGCCGGTAGGTGCGGCCCGTGACCAGGTAGGTACCGTGGATGTTATGAACGTCGTCCTGGAGCCGGGCCAGGCGGTTGACCGTGTAATTTTTACCGCTTTGGGAGTGGCGCGGCATCTCGTAGGTCAGGCGCTGCGCCTCGTTGCACATCCGCTCCAGGATCAGGCGGGCGTGTTGCTGCGGGGTCTGGCTGTCATGGCTGGAACATTGCACGAACGGTTTGTAAAAGGGGAAATCCGGGTCGGTAACCGTGCCCTTGACCTGGACCCTGGTGGCGTCCATGGAGTCGATATCCTGGCCCTGTTGTTGGCCAACCACCGTAATTTTGGAATAGCCCTTGGCAATGTTCTGTTCGATCTCGGCCGAGAGGGCGTTGGTCTGGTTCGGCTGCTCCGTGAACACGATGTGGTAATCGATCGCGCCGCTGGTCACGGGCCGATCGAACACGAAGCGGCCGTCGGGCAGGCCGTAGAACATGACGCCGCTGGACAGGGCATAGGTCTGGAGAACCTGGAACACGGTCTGGCCAGGGGTGATCTGGCGCAGCGGCGCCGGGGTGTCGAACATGGCCTGGAAGGACCGGCTGCCACGCTTGCGCTTGCTGTCCAGTTTGCCGGCCAGGCCGGTCTGGCCGGTGATCAGCTTGCGGTTGATGAATGGCAGGGCCGGGCGGCCTGTAGCCGGGTTCGGCCCGATCAGATATTCGGCCAGCTGCCCCAGGGTCTTGCCCCGGACCGTGACGAAATCCTCGCAGTAGGCATCCACAACGATCCCCATGAGATCGCGCCCTTCGACCACCTGTTTCCGTCCCTGCTTGTCGCAGCGCCGGTAGCGCCGGTCCACGATGCCGACCAGTTCCAGCTGGTCATTGACATGCAGGCGGCACTGGGCGCCGGGGATGATCTGCAGCTCCGGGTTGGCCAGCTCCAGGGACCAGGCGTGATCGGCGACGTAGAGGTCCGCATCCACGGAATAGGACAGGAAATGGCCGACCTTTTTCCAGGTCCGGCCGTCATTGCTGAACTCCAGGAAGATGCAATCGCTCATGATGCACCCCCGAAGATCCGCAGCTCGCCGCTGACGAAATTGGGCGAACGCAGGGAGGGGTTGAGTGCCATGATCCGCTCGGCATCGGTGTAGGACAGGCCCTGGCGCAGACAGAGCACGTGCAGCGGCACCGGGGCGGACACGGTGATGGTGACGATGCGCTCGGCGCCCTGCTTGACCTGGTCCACGGCATTGACCAGCTCCAGGGCCATGGCGGGCAGGGCGCGGACCGACCGGCACGCCGTGACCTCGGCCTGGAGGCGGGTGCGGCTGGCCGCCAGGGTGGCTTCCAGTTCGATGGCGTTCATGGGGACAACGTCCGGCACCTGGCGCGGGGTGTAGGTTCCCAGGGCGTCGAAGGCCGCTGTCTGCCCCTGTATCTGTTGTACCCGGCGGGCATCGCGGTCCGTGCCGTAGATGTAGGCGGTTTCCAGTGCCAGGCGTCGAGCGGCCGCCAGCGCCACATGCCTGGTGATGATCTGTTTGGCGCCGTGGCGATCCGTTGGCAGGAAGGAGTCGAGGTCGGATTGAACCTTGGCCAGGCCGAAATCGAGAGAGGAATGGAACCGGGCCGGAAAATTGGCCAGACCGTCGTAAAGCCGGGCCGTGCGCTCCAGGCAGCGGTCGACGGTGCCCAGGAGACGGCCGGGGATGGTGGCGGCATAGTTGACCGTGGCCAGGATGGAGTTGACCGGCTGCAGGATCTCGGTGGCCACGGCGTTGAGCTGGCCGATAGCCGCGTCGATCTGTCGGGCAAACCCCCTGGCCGTGGCGGAGATGCCCTTGAGCTGGGCCAGCAGGCTGAGATCGTCGTCCAGGGGAGTCTCCAGGTCCAGCCCGGAACCGGCCAGGTCGGCGACGATCAGGCCATGTTGTTGCTCGGCGCTTGCCGGGAACTGCCCTTCCACTGCCGCGTCGCAGGCATCCGCCGTGGAGGGCTCGATGCGGTCTATGCTGCGCCGGACAAAGACTATATCGACCTCGGCGGTGCGCCGGCGCTCGTCATGGCGCACATCTACAGCTTCCACCAACCCCTTGATGATGCCGTACCTGGGGTGCAGCAGCTCCAGGTCGGCCCGTGAGGCCAGCAGATTCAGCAGGGTGATGTGGTTGTTGTAGGTGCTTTGTCCGGCGTTGTCGAAAAAATAGCAGCGGAATTTGAGGGTACTGGCCTTTTGCCCCAGATCCTCCAGGTCGGCGCCGTCGACGTATGGGTATTCGTAGCGGACAATCGCCTTTTCGAAATGATCGGAGATGTCTTGCATCTCCAACAGGATGCCATTGAGATAGCCTGTGTCGGTCTCGATGTTCATGTCAGTAACCCATTCCGGCCGTGGTCAGCATCGCCATGGGGCTGAAGAACCGGCCGCGCTTCACGGGATTGATCGATGTTTTCAAGTCGTCGGAAAAGCTTGAGACCCGGCCCTGACTGTCGATATGTACTGACAGGTTGATGGCCTGTTTGTCGCCACCATGAATCTTGTCGTAGAGCCATTCGCCGATACGGCCCTTGATGAATTTTTCCTCCAGGAGCGAGCCGATTTCATAGGCCGCGAAGCCGACGCCAAGGGCGGCGCCACCCTTGATGAGCCCGCTGCCTATGCGGGCCATAATTCCGCCTTCGGCCATGTCTTTCATGGTTTCCGCGGCAGATCCCGCACCCAGGTTGGCGGGCCAGTTGGTAACAAACACAGGGGTAACGCCGGTGGCGGCCTGGACCGCCTTGCCCTCGGCAATGCCCAGGCCGGTGGTGAGAAACGACTTGGCCCCTTTGAGACCGCCAAGGGCGTCAAGGACCTTTTTACCGGAAAACAAGCCCTGGATAAGTTTGAAGCCACCGTAGCCAATAGCAGTGGCCACGGTGGCCGTGGCCACACCACTGGCGGCATTGGCAACAACGGGATGCTTGTCGGCCAGTTCCCCGATCTTGCCGACCATTTCGTTGAGCATCTTCAGCACACTGGTCATGGGTTCGAGCATGGGATCGAACAGGGTGGCCAATGTGCTCTTTGCCGTGCCGCCCAAGGCAGTGACGTTGGCGCTGAACCCCTTGAGCCGTTCGGTCATTTTGTCCTCGGCGCTCGCCACTTCCAACACCTTTTGCTTGACGAATTCCCAGGACCCGGTGCCGGTGCTCATCAGGTTGAGCGCCGCCAAACCCCCTTGCTCGCCGAAAATCTTTTCCAGGATAAACATGCGTTGTTTCCTATTAAAATTACCCATGGAGCTGCGCAGGTTTTTGATGATGTCGTAAGTCGGAAGCATCTCGCCCTTCTGGTCCCAAAACTCCAGCGGAGCTTGACCTTTGCCTTTTAAATTCTGGTTGACCGATGCCATGACGCGGCGCGAGATCCGAGAGGCACCGGTAAGCCGTTGATAAAAGTCCTTTATCCCGGTGCCTGCCATGGAGCCGAGATCGCCCTGTTCACCCAGGACGGCCAGGCCGGTCAGCATGTCTTCCCACGGCACCCCAAACGCCTTTGTGTATGGCGCCGCATACGGGAGTGCCGCCTCAAGCTGCGGCATCTTCATGCGGCCGCTCATGACATGGCGTTGGATCATATCGCCCACCTGGTTATACTCCTGGCCCTTCAACTGATATGGCACGCCGATGCCAAGCATGACGCCAGTCGCGGATTCGGCGGAAGTTTTGGTTATCGTAGCGAGGATCGACGCCGCGCGGGCCGCACCCTTGCCCACCACGTCCTGATATTCGATCCCGGAACTAAGCATCTCGTTCTGGACCCGCACCATGTCGGTTGAGGAAAACGGGGTTATCTTTTGCAGATCAATCGCTGTCGATCGCACCTGTGCCAACTCCCGGCCCAATACCGAGGCGTCTTTGCCGGAGCGCATCAGGTTCATCCTGACATCGATCATTGCTTCCTGCAGATCGGCGGCAGCCGCCACGCCCGGCTTGATCTTATGCAGCGCATACCCGGCCACGGCGATGGATTTCAAACCGGCGGTGATGTTGCGGGTCATGTCGTCAAAATCCTTCTTGACGTGTTTGCCCGCGTCGCCTAGACTTAATATGGATGAACGAGCACGACCGACGACCCCCGAAAGGAGGTCGATCATTGTTAACTGCAGGGAAAGGCGAAAGGTGTCACCCATGTTTTACCTCGGCTCAGCCATCGGTGTGATTTTGACCTTGCTGTTTATCCGGTATGTGACGGCGGTTCGTTTCATTTGTGCCCTTATTGCCCTTGCCGGAGTCGTCGTCGCAGCCGTGGTCGGGGTTTTTCTTGTCTGGCCGGTGCGCAGCCACCTCGACCCGGTTTATGGGGCGCTGGCGGGTGCCATCATCGGCCTGGCGATCTTCCTGCGCCCTTTCCGGACTTCTTGCGTCTGATCTTGTAGGTCGTCCCGGAACCGGTTGAACCACTCATGATCTCCCGATAGTCATCCAACCAGCAAAACGCCTCTTCCTCCGGCATTTCCTCCGCTTCAGCCCTGCTGAGTCCCAGTTTCATCAGCGCCAGAACGATCTTCCTGGCCGTTTTGGCCATTACCAGAAAACGTGCGCAGCCCTGCGGCTGCCTCCTTTGTCTTGGCGTCGATCTCTTTTATGTCGTCTTCCCATGCCTCGTAGAGTAGCCGCCAGGTGATGGCCTCCTTGGGTATGGATCCGATAGCCACGATCTGATTGACCAGGATCGCCAGCCCCAGGAGCGCATCGTCCCCGGCTACCTCCGAGTCATTGGCTGCGTCTATTGAGTCGCGAACCTTGCGTGGCCGCACCTCGAATTCGCGGTGTTTTTGTCCTTCGTATTCAATGCCAATAGGCAAAATGCCTTTCATTTGCATCCTCCTGAATTATTCAGGGCGGGAAGGCCCGCCCTGGTTGAACTGCTATTTAGGGTCGCGGGCCTCGGCGGACAGTTCCACGTCGCGCACGGTCTCGGCGCCGTCCTTGTAGGTCTCGTTGCCGACGTTGGTGCAATACACGCCGGAGTAGCGGCGGCGCGTGCCGTTTTCGTAGACGATGGACAGGGTGGCGTCCTTGATCTTGGTGAAATCGAATTCCGGGCCGTCGGAGGGGATGACGTATTTGACCTTGATCCCCTTGTAGCGGGTGGTCACCTCGACATGGCCGGTCTTGTGCATCATATCGATCGGCTTGTGATATTCCACCTGGGGCTCGGTGATCTCGTTGAAATCGTCGATCTCCTCGCCGTCGATCTCCAGGGTGACTCGTGACACGTATAAAGACATGTTAAACCTCCGTTGAAATAGGTTGAAGGCTGAAGACTGAGGTATTAACCTTCGGCCTTCAGCCGTCAGCCTGACTTACAGATACAACTCGATAGTCTCATCCAGAATGTGCAGCCCCGGCACATACGGCGCCGGGATGGTGACCTGGAACCAGCCGGCCGGCCTGGTGGCCGGGTTGGCGATCACCTGGAGCCGATCCTTGTAGGTATCGATATCCATGAGGATCTCGGCGGTCTCCAGTTTTTTGAGCTGGGTGTAGATCAGGTCGCGATAGCTGTCGGCCCGCTTCTGGGTGGCCTTTTTGGGCCGGGGGATGGCCCGGACCACGTCGCGAACATAGTCCAGGATCGGGATCGGGTTGTCGTCCAGGAGCGTTTCGTCCGGATTGCCGGAGGCATCGGTCAGATAACTGGTGATGGCCCGGCAGATGCGAACCTGATTGTCGGTGCCCACATAGAGCGGCGTCAGGCCGTTGTGCAGGGCGCTTTCCTGTTCGGTGCGGCTGGGCCAATCGGCCTGGGCGGGCGGTACCGGAACGCCGGGCAATACCTCGTCGTCCAGGGGCATGGCCGGGTCGTCCACGGAGGCGCGATAGGCGGTGTAGGCCGCGCCAACCTCGCACGCCAGGGCGCGATTGCCCCGCGACCAGGCGTATATCAGCCGTTCATGGGGTGTGCCGGCGGCAACGGTGATGGATGCGGCCAGGGTGCCGGTCTGGCCGGAATAACCACGGCCGCCCCGCTGTTCGACCTTGCCGGAGACGCTGACCAGGTGGTCCCGCAGTTTGCCCAGGTTGGTGGCGTCGTTGAACTGGCTGGCAACCAGGTGATAGCGGACCGGGAATACGGCGGTCAGGGCCGCGGCCAGGTCCGGATCCCCGGCGCCGTTGGCCATGGCCACGACCGTGGCGGTGGTGCCGGCGGCGGTTGCAGCTGCACTGAGCTTGATGCCGTTGCCAATGGTGCCTTTGTTCCGTGCCGTGAGGGTGACCACGGCATTGTTGACGGCAGCCGTGACCGGCAGGTCGGCAATGCCTCCCAGGGCCGTATTGAGACTGGCGGCAATGGCGTTGGCGGTGTCGGTGGCGCCGATGGCCACCTGAACCGAGCGCTGGCCGATCCAGAGGGTGAGGATGCCGGCGGCCGTGGCCGGGCCGGCAATGGTGACGGTGCCGGTGGCGGCGACTCCGGCCAGGGCGTCGTCCACGGCGATCGCCGTGAGGTCGCAATAGGGATTGGCCTTGATGGCGGCCCGGCACATGAGGTGGAGAGGCGAGCCGGGGCCGAAACAGGAGGCGGCGTCACTGTCGGAGAATACGGCGGTGGCGATCAGGGCGGCCACGCTGCCGGCGGCGGTGCGCTGGCCGATCACCAGAACCCGCTGGGGGTTGGCCGGCAGGTTGCGGTTGTCCAGGGTGGTGTTGTACCCGACGTAGACGCCGGGTTTGCGGGTGGAGCTTGCGAGCGTGTTATCCATTGGCTTTCGCCTCCTTGCTTATAGGCTCCCGCTCCTTCGGTGGGGGGTCGGGGAGTATTTGCAGCAGCGAGCCCTCGGCCAGCAGCCGCCGGTAATACACGGTGTCCGGCACTTCGCAGCCCGAGGGGCTGTCGGTGATATATTCGCGGGGCGCGCCTTCCTTGGGGCATATCAGCCCCGGCGGGGTCTTGACTAGCATGGGCATGGGTTGAACCTCCTAGATAACCTTGATCATGAGTGTGTCGGCGAGTCTCTGGCCGTTGGATGTGTTGATGCGGAACTCGGCGAAGTAGATGAGTCCCCGGGTGCCGCCGGCCAGTTTGTAGCGGACTGAGGTAGCCGGGCTGCCGTAGGGGGCGCAATCGCTGATCATGTCGGCGATTGCCGTGGCCTGGCCACGCACGGTCACAATCGCTTCGGCCGAGGTGATGGTCTCGTCGCCGTTCAGCTGGCCACCGCCGTCGGCACGCATGAATTCCAGCGTGCGCCATTCCTCGTTGTATGCCGGCTTGCTGATCTCGATCATAACCAGACACGGGGGCGGCAGCGATCGTTGAAGTGGCGAGGCCGGGCCTGGTCGCTGAACCGGCGCGGAGTGCAGTCGTTACGGAAGATATACCGGCCCACAAAGGCGCTCACCAGCGTGTCGCTGACCGATGCGGCGCCGGTGGCGGCGCTGGCCAGCTGGTCCAGGTAGCTGGATATTTCGGTCAGGCTGGCGGTGGACTGGGCGATGATGGTCAGGTTGTCCACCATCAGCTGCAGGTCCGCGACATTGGCGATGCCCTGGGCGGCCGTCAGCAGATTATCGGCGGCGGCGTTGATCTGCTCGTCCACCACGCTGGCCTGGGCCGAGACGGTGGCAGAAAACCGCTCCAGGGCAACGACAATATCCTGGACCGTGGCGGCGGCATTGACAGCGGTTTGCAGGGCTTCGCTGCCGGCGGACAGCTGGCTGTCAGCCACATCGATCTGGGCGGCTGCGCTGTTCACCAGCGTATCGACCATGCCCTGGGCGGCCTGGACCGAGTCGGCGGCCTGGACCACGGCGAGCAGGGCATCGGTGCGCTGGGCCAGGTCGGTCAGTGTGCTGGCTGACTGGGCGGTGCTCAGGATGCTGTCCAGCATCTGCGCCGTGCCATTGGCCGAGACGCCGGCAGCGATAATGGTCTGGCCCGCATCGAGGAAGGTGGCGATTCCGGACACACTTGAGTAGGTATCGGCCAGGGAGGCGAGGGCCTCGGTGTAGGTTTGGGCGCCGGCGGCAATGTCGCCCAGCCAGAACTGTCGCGGCTGTGCCACCTGCCAGGGATTGGCGGGCAAGGCAGCGATTTCGGCGGCGGAGAGCGCACGTCCGTGCGTAAGCAGCAAATAATGGTTGCAACTGCCATGCAATGGCACGGTTGAAAACAGCGCGGTTTGCACGGTGCCGCCGGTCCATTCCAGCCGTTTTAGGCCATTCAGATAACCAGCCCCATTCTCCCCGCCGTTCCGCCAGGTGACCGCAACCGAGTGCGGGGCAAATCGCGGCACGCCGCTGGTGGCAATATCCCGGTAGGCCCCGCCGCAATGGATACGGATGCCATGGGAGTCCGCGACGGTGCCGGTATGCAGTATCCAGCGACGCTGGGTGCCTCCGGAATCGGCGGCCTGGAATACTCCCTGGTCCCCCGAGGTTGCGCCCATATTCGCGCAGAGCAGAAAAATCGTGCCCTCGGTCATGCTCAGGCATTGGTCACTCGTCAACTTCGTCCTGAATTCCAACGTAGCATTGGCGTTGGCCGCGCTATTCAGCAGCACCAAACCCCGTGAGTTCCACCCCCATGACGCACCGGTACTGAGTGTCGGGGTATGGGGCGTTTGATGGACCGCGTCGCGGGGCTTGTCCGCGAACTCGTTGAACAGGCCGGCCAATAACAGCCCGTGCGTCAGGCTATGGCCATCGGCGCGCAACGGCGTCCCCAATGGCGGCTTTTCCGTCCAATCGGTATGTAGGAGATAACCGGCCAATTACGCGCTCCGTTTTTCGAACAGCCGGGCAGATACGCTGATATTGCGGGTGGCGGCCTGGGGGCAGGTAACGATGAGTTTTCCACCCTTGTACCCGATGCCGATCGGCGCCGATTTGCCCGCCGGATTTTCGCCCGGGGTGTCTGTCGGGTAGGTGTCCAGGACCAGGACCGTTGCCGCATGATCGACCGTATCATAGTCATCGCCGGTGTTTGCCAGCACATCGCCGGTGGTATAGGCGATCTGGGCCGTACAGGTATCTCCGGTGGCCGGGGTACCGGCATTGGTGGCAATGACCTGGATCGAGGCAGCAATCGTGGTCGGGTCGATGCTGAAGGCGTCCGATGATTGCGGGGTGGCGGTGGTGACATTGATGCTGGCGGCACTACCCCAAAGTATTTGCGTCTCTACGACCGATAATCCCATCAGTATGGCCCTCGTAATGCCCGTGACACATCGCCATAGGTGATTATTCCAAACCCGGCAATCTCAGCCCGCGACGCAGGCTGCAGCGCCATGTCTTTCAGCGCCTTTCCCTCGGTATCGGTCAGCACGCCGGCAGCCACCAGCGCGTCAATCTGGCTTCTGGTGTTGTCGGCACCGATGTCGATGCCATCAGTGGTCAAAAACCGCATGGCCCATTTCAGGGGCGAGGAAACAGCGGCGGCAGCTTCCAATTTGTCGAGGATCCCCGCGCCGACCGTGGGCCCCAATTCGTTCAGTATCGATCGGGCCGTGATGAAGCGTTCCCGCACCGCCAGACAATTCGGTTCATTCAGAATGGCCGCGATCTCGTTATCCGCCTTGCCCGCCAATTCAGCTGTCAATGGTCCCGTCAAGATCTCTGTTTTCAACCCCGGATAATTCACTGCAGCCTCACCGTATAGGTCATGTTCAGGCTATCGCCGGCCTGCAACGTGCGGGTGGCGGACAGGGCGGCATAGGCGACCAGTTTGCCGGTATTGTCGCTGCTTGATGCCAGGGCGCAGTAGGTGACCGGGCCGATGGTGCCGCCCGAGGCGGTGATGGTGACGGTCTTGCTGACGGCCTGGTAGTGCAGGGTGGCGGTGGTGAGCGAGGGGAATCCGGTAACGTCTTTAGTGATGGCGTTGCTCGCCGGGTTGTAGCCGTTGGCCGTGGCCGGTTCGGAGGCGGCCAGGGTGGCCAGGGTGCTGGTCCCGGTCGGGGTGGCGTTGTAGAGCCGCAGGTACCAGCCGGCCGGGATGGTGCCGCCCCGCAGTACGCCGTCCAGGAACAGGCGTTCACCCTGCTGGGCCAGGGCGTTGTGGGCCTCCTCGCGCCATTTGAGGTTACCGGCCGCGTCGTAGCAGGCCAGCCGGAAGACTCCGGCCTCCCGGATGCCGGTGCGGACCGGCTCGCGGCCGGGCACGGTGCAGATCACCATGGCGCAGATGGCGAAGACGGTGATCAGGATGGCGGTGATGTATCGTGACATAGTGACTCCTTCAGGGGGTGGTCTGGATGATATCGCCGGCATCGGCAATGTCGTCGCCGGGCTTGAGGAAATAGTCGATACCGATGGTCAGCAGGTCAGGGACAGTTTCGCCGGGATCTTCGCAACGCCAGCTAAACGAGGTGTCGAACTCGATGTTGTAGGCGATGCGATTTTGCTCCCACAACTCTTCCGTGGTGACATCCTCCCAGCCGCGGGGCAGTATGTCGGTAATGTCGAGCTCCAGGCGCTTTCTGGCCAGGGCGCGGCGGATCCCCTGGACCAGGGGGTTAATCCCGTCGCGGCGCGCCTCTTCGCCGCCGGCATCGGCAAACGACAGCAAGACATTGACGACCACGTCGGTACGGAACGCGGCGCGCCCGATCGGCGTGTCCTTGCCGCGCGTAATAGCCACGGTCAGGACGATATCGGAATATAGCCCCCGGTGATCGTGCTGCCGCGCCGTTGCCTCCACGGCGGCAATCCGATCCGTCAGAAATGCCTCGACGGCGCGCTCGATCTGGGTCGGGTCGGTGACGGGGACAGCCATCAGTAGTCGCTCAAGCTGTCGCTGGTGAATACCCGTTCCGGGGTGCTGGACATGACGCTATCCTGGCACGGAGCGGGAATGTTTTCTGTCGGCAGGCCGAGGCCTAATTTGCCTTCAGAGATCTTCGACAGCGTCCTGACCGCGTTATTGTACTGGGTCAGCCGCGTCTCGGGCATATTCTCCTTGAGACAGAACAGCCGGTAGATCGTGATGTCGATCGTTACTGTCCGCACTACTTCCGGGATCGGATCGATGAACGGGACCTTGTCCGGATACTTGACAACGCAATAACCATCGACTTCGGCCATGGCCTTGGCAATCGCTTGCTCGACCTTCCTCATGTCGGGCACGCCTAGTTTGACGTCGTCGGTCAGTTGGATGATGGTCTTTTCGTTCAGATTCGCCGACAACTCGTCGTAGGTGATGTAGGCCATGGTTTACTCCGCCGATTTTGCCAATGCGGCTTTGCGGGCCTTGGCAGGCTCGGCATCTTCAGCGACGAAACCGGCCAGGGCATAATTGGCGGCTTCGTCGGGGTGGACGTCGGCAGTGAGGGGACCGCCGGCGGCGGCCTCCTCACTGCGAACCATTTTAATCAGTGTCATGTTCATGGATTGATCCTTATCCGAGCAGCACGGCGGTGCGCCCGGGATTAACGCAGGCGACGCCCCAGGCGAGACCGACCATATAGAGCACCTGACGGAATTGGCGATACATGGTGACCTGGTAGACCAGGCCGGTAATGGGGTCGGTGAGGTAGAAGATGTCGTCGGCCGCATCGACCGGGTTGCCACTCTGGTCGACGGGCAGCGCCGGGGCGCGGGTGACCAGGTGGACGGCGAATTTATCGAACGCCATGTTCGGCGTGTAGTTGTTGCCGACGGTGATGGCGACATTGTCGGCCAGGGGCTGGCGCAGGCCCGGCGCGGCAATGACAAAGACGCCGGCGGCCAGGGCCGTGGTCATCAGATATTTGTTGGTGTCGCCGCCGAATGTGACGACGTCGCCGGCGAGGATGGTGCCGGCGCCGGTGTCGCAGGCAATGGTGGTGGCGCCGACGGCATAACCGGCGACGTTGTTGACCAGGTAGCCGGCGCCGGTCCCCTTGGTGCGGGGGAGGATGGCGGCGGACTTGCCGAGGCCGAAACCCTGGAGCCGGTTGATGATCCCTTCGCGCAGCAGGGCCGACTCGCCGGCCTCGTTGACCTTGAAGAGGCTGGGCTGTTTGCCTTCGAGCACGGCGCCGGCCGTGGTATCGAAGACGATGCGCAGGTTGGGGCCTTCGGCGGTGCCGTTGTCGAGGAGGATTTTTTTGATCTGGGCCAGATCGGACAGGTCGCCGGCGACGCTAAAGGGGCTGGTTCCGGCAGTGCCATAGGCGCGGCTGAACCGGGCGGACAGGGCAGCCAGGTCGGTTTCCACCTCGTTGTTCAGGGTGCGCATCGCCTGGGCGAACTGGTTGGCTATGATGTCGTTGTAGAGACCAGTGTTTTTGATCCCCTTTTGTTCTTCGCCGTTCCAGCGGACCGGCACGCCGCGGGACTTGGTGATGGTGAGAGATCCGGAGCCAAGCGCCTCGTCGCCCGAGTCGGGTGCGGTGATGCCGGGGACAATATCGACGGCGGTGCGAGCGGTGGTGACCGGGTAGACAACGGTCTCGTTCTTGGCGATCAGGTCGCCGGTGGAGTTCCGGTAGCAGGCGCCTAACAGGCCGGTCTGCTCGCGGCCGACGATATCGACCGCACGGAAGAGCGAGGGAATAAGATTGGTGAGCGTGTTAGCCATTGGTTTAAACCTCCGTGAGGGTCGTTAATCGGTGATGGTGCCGCCATCGGCAACAAAGGCCGATTGGTCGGATGCGGAAAGCTCGGCGAATTTGAGGCGCGTTTTGGTTTTCCCTTCCTTGACGTTGCCGGACGGGGCCTCCTCGGAAAAGCTGACGATCTTGGGCTGCGCCGTCATGATCGCCTTGAGGGCGTCCAGGGGGGTGAGGGTTTTTTCCTCGGCGCCGGAGCTGAAAGAAACGGTGGCGGCGGTGGCGACGCCGGCCAGCTGATCGAGCACGCCGACAATGGCCTCTTTGTGGGCGGGGAGAAAGCGCATGTTCTCTTTGCCGGTGAGTTGGGCGGCAAAGGCGACATGATCGCCGTGGATGCGGGTGCGTTCGCGGGCGAGCAGATCGCGCTCGCGTTGGTCTAATTCGGCCGTTTTGGCGGCCAGCTCTTCTGCGGTCATGTGACTCTCCTTTGTGGGCGCCGCCAGGTAGACGGGCGTTTTTTGTGTTTCCGGCTCGGGCCGGGCCGCTTCCTCGGTCAGGCATTGCAGATCCCATTCGGGCAGGGCGGCATCGGCCTTTTCCTGTCCCAACTCGCCGATAAGGGCATTCTTCAGGCCGCGGAGCAGGCGCGCGACGAGGGTGTCCTCGTAACTCCCCAGGGAGACGATGCCGTCCCTGCCCAGGGCGAACTCGACGCAGCCGTCGTCGGCGGCCAGGCTGACGGTGCCGAGGCCGGGCACGGCCGGGGCCGCGGCACCGAGGAACGCCAGGTGGCGGGGATACCAGACGCCGGGAACCGGGTTGGCCTGGTGGGTCGGGGAAAACAGGGAGAGGGAGACGTGGTCGTAGTATCCCTTGTTGACGATGTCGGCAAACTTGGCATCGACCGGCGCCGGATCGCCGCAGAGGAACGGGGCGGCGAAGCTCACTTTATCCAGAGACCCGTAGGCGGGCGCGCTGTCATCGTCCGGATGGCCGATGGTCAGGGGGCATTTGCCGACGGAGGGATCGTAGGCGGCGGCGGTGGCGGCCAGGTCGGCTGCGGTGAATTCGACGGTGACTCTGTTCTTGTCGATGTATTTGCCCGGCTTGAGCATCTTGATCGGCTTGGCCATTTTCTGTTCCCTTTCTGTCGGAGACTGTACCAGTCGCCTTTATAACGGTCGATTAAACCCGCTTTAGATTCGTTCGCGGCGCCATGTTTTTTTGCCGGCCCGGATAACCCTCCCCCTGCCAAACCGGAACCGTCTTTAAACCGTCTTTAAATTTCCTTGTACGGGGCGAACGGGATTCGCCGCCGGGGTTACACCGTCCCGAGATCCGGTCGCCCCGCAGAGGGGAAATTTGGACGAAAGGTTATCGTCTCCCCTCGACCGCATCGGCCAGGCGCAGGTGGAGCACCTCCAGGATCATCCGCCGGTCCTTTTCCGCCAGCCGCATGCCGTTCCCCTCGTTCATGGCCAGATAGGGGCGGGCCGGGATCCTGACGGCGCCTTTTGGCCCGAGGCCGAAGGACAGGGCCTTGCCGTGTTTCGGCTTGATGGTGCCGCCGAACTGATGGATGGCCGCGTAGGGGATATGGCCGCCGACGCCGATGGTGACACTGTTGCTGGTGGCCTGGTAGTGGATGGCCTGCAGCAGGTGCCCCTTTTCCTGGAGGATCTTCTTGGCCTGGAGGTAGCGGGCGCCCTTGGCCGACAGGTACCCGGCGCTTTTGCCGGTGCCGTTTTTGCCGCCGGGCTTGAAGCCCCCGCGGCCGCCCAGCCGCAACATGAGCGTGCCGGCGGACAACTTGGCCCAGGGGTGCCCTTCGGGGTCCCGTTCGCGGGCGAAGTTGTCCAGGATGCTTTTCTCGTAGCGCTGGCCGATTTCTTCCATGACCGGCCGGGTGTTGCCGGTGAACCTCAGGAGCGCCTGGAATACCCGCCGGACGTCGCGGTCGTCTATGGTTACTTGAATCATGTCGGCCATTACTCCCCCTCCCTGGTCAGGCTGGCAACCTTGTTGCCGTTCAGGGCCACGCGCCAGGTGCTGCCGTTGCGCCGCAGCGTCAGCCCGTTGTCGACTATTTCGGGGATGAGACGGTAATCGCCGAGGGTGAGGGCCTGGCCTTGCAGCGCGTCCGGCTCCATCCAGAGCGTTTGCCGCTCCAGGCCCCTGGCCGCCATATCGGCCTCTTTCAACACCGCCACGGGAAAATCGGTGGCGATTTTACCGGCGACGAAGCGGGCAAACGCCGGGCCGGCCGCATGTTCTTTCATCCAGGCCCTGGAGATGTCGTTGGGCAGGCTGTCGAACTTGCCGGCCAGCACCTTGTACCCCTGCTGCGCCGCCTTGCCCACGTTGTAACCGAAGCCGGGGTCGATGCCGTTGGGCACGGTGAGCACCTCACCGGTTTTCTTGTTGGTCCATTCATAGGTGCCATTCCGGGGCGCCGTCCCTTTGCCGTCCTTGACGGCGGCGGCATAATCGGCCCGCTCGGCACGGGTGAGGCGGCAGTGGCACCCATAGCCGTTTTGCGGCGAATGGGAGTCGAACCAGGGATCGCCGATCGGCAGCGTGGTGCCGTCCCAGGAGACGTGCAGCAGCCGGGGGTGGGCATTGTCGAAATGCCGGTAAGTCAGGTATTCGGCCAGCCCCGCCTCGAACTGCTCCCAGCGGCCGGCCTGGTAGGCGCTGGTGATGTTGGTGTCCCAGATAAGCTCCGAACGCCAGTTGCGGCCGCCGTTGTAGCTCCAGCCGTGCGTGGTGACGATCTCGTCGAAGCGGCCCTGGAAATCCTTCAGGGTCAGTCCGCCGTCGATCGCCTGCTGCACGGCGCCGCGGAAATCGGCCAGCAGATCCGCCTTGTAGGCCCCCGCCACCATGAAGCCCTTGGCGTGGGCGTCATTCATCAGGTCGGTGTAGCGTTCGGTGGGGATGTTCAGCTTGTCCCGGAAGAACGCGCCGGCCTCGGCAAAGGGGAGCTTGAAAACGGCGTTGTAGGCAGCCTGATCCATGGGGCGCTATTCCCCGCTCACGACGTCGAGCCGGCCGCCCATGCGCGCCCGGACCAGGTCGGCGGCGACAATGCCGGCAACCCCTTCGACCGGCATGTCCGGGAAGGCAGTGCCTACCTGCGCGGCCAACTCGGCCAGGTCGGCGGCGCCATCGCCCAGGGAGCGGAGTTTTTCCACCCAGGCGCTGACGCCGCTATCGACTGCCAGGGCCAGCATGCCGGCCAGTTGCACCTCGGTTACGGCTGCGGGTTCGCCGGCGGAGAACGATATGGCGCCGGGATCCTCGCCGGGCAGGGCCGGCGGTGGCGGCGTCAGCGCCTTCTTGGTCCACCTGCCGCCGTAGGTGTCGTTGATGTACTGCTCGTCCGGCTCGAAGCCCATGTCGAAGATGAGCTTATCCCGTTCGGCGCGGGCCATGAGGTCTTCGGGCTCGCCGCAATCGCGCCAGATCTTGGGCGGGTTGGCGCCGGGCATGTTCATCTGGGTGATCCACCGGACCAGGGTGGCGTTGTAGGTGGCGCTCAGCAGATCGGCGTCGGCCTTGACTATCTCCAGACGGACTTCGTTTCCCACCTCGTCCCGCGCCCGGCTGCCGCCATTGCCTGACTGGTTGGTAGAGCCGGTCTCGCCCAGGACGCACTCCGACATCTGTTCGTCCATGTAGCGCGCCAGTTTCTCTTCGGTGTCGATCTGGCCGGCGCGCACGTCTTCCAGGTATTTGAGGATGGTGCCGGTGGGGACCAGGATGCCGCCTTCGCGGCCGATGTTCCGGAGGCTGGCCAGCAGTTTGGCTTTTTCGGGGTCGGAGAGGCCGGGCGGGTGTTCGGCGTAGGGGGTGGGCTGGCTGAATTTGTCGATGCGCACCAGGAGCATGGTGATCCCCTGGCGCTTGAAGAAGACGGGCCAGAACAGGCGGCTGCCCATGCCGAGGCCCCAGGGATTGCCGTTTTTAGCGCCCCAGGTGTAGACAATGAATTTGCGGCCGGGCAACGTCTGGGTGTCGGTAACGGTGCGCAGCTGCAGCTTGAAACCGCGGGTGCCGGGGGCAAAGCCGAACAGGCGCTGGTCTTTGGTGCGCACTTCCGCCGCATAGACTTCGCTGCCATCGGTGTCCCACATGATCTCGCCGACGCTGAACCCCTTGAGGATGGCGTCGAGCATGTTGTAGGAGCAGGCGTCGAAGCCGGGCATCTCCGGCAGGGTCTCGTCATCGGGGAGACGGCAGGAGAGGTTGGCGAGCTGGGCCTTGACCATATCGGCGGCTTTTTTGTCGGCCTTGCCTTTCGAAAACGGTTCGATGATCAGCTCGCGGGCGATGACGGCCAGTTTGCGTTTCTGCAGGACGGCGAAGGCGTGGCAATCGCGCTCGATGTCGTCGTAGATCTTGAGGCCCAGGCCTCCGCCACGGGTCAGCAGGGTGTCGTCCTGCTGGTTCAGGTAGCCGCCGCCATAGATATAGCCGGTGATGCCGTTGGCGAAGGGGATGAGTTCGTCCTTTAACTCTTGCTTAACTGGCATTAGTAGTAACCCTCGGTATCGCTGCCGGTGATGTCGATATAGCCCTCGGTGTCGCGGCCGCGATAGTCGTTGATGTAGCCCTTTGTGGCGGTGGCGGAGACGCGGGCCTGGCCGGTGGTCAGCATGTCGGCGAGGCCGTTGCCGATGGGGTTGCTGGCGGCGTGGATGGCCAGGGCCAATGCCCAGAAACGGTCGGCGTGGCCGTTTTCGGAGCGTTCTGCGGTGAAACGAATATTGCCGGCCGGCGTAGCTTCCTTGGTCACGGCACGGAGATCTGCGCGGATATTGGCATCAAAGGGGATGCGCAGCTTCCGGTCTTCCATCTGCCCGCGCACGGGATAGGCGAGCTGTTCCTTGACAAAAGCGGTAAAGGTCACGTTTTCATAGCGATACTCGCCGAATTTTTTCTTGCCGTCGTCGCCCCAGCCGATGCCGAGGCCGGTGTAGTCCTGGCAGGTGCGGAGGGCGTAGGCGATCCAGGGCCACATGATCGCTTCCTGGTCGGGTTTGCTCATCTTGCGCATGCCGATGACTTTGCGGGTATAGAGCGTGTCGCCCAGCAGCTCCAGTACCCATATCACCGTGAGGTCCTTGGTGCGGCCGATGTCGATGCCGATATAGACCTGTTTCCCGTGGCCTTCTTCCGGGTAATCCCACTCCCATTTTTCGGTGGCGCCGTACTCGCTTTTGGCGATGAGGTCGTATTCCAGGAATGCGGTCTCGTCGTCTCCAGGGACACACATGTATTCCTGGAGGAACGATTCTTCGTCGGCGCAACCGTTCTTGATGAAATCGAAATACTCGGCCTCATCCATGTCCTGCTGCTCGGCATCCTCGGGCAGGGCCTGCTGGAGTTTGTACAGAAAGCCTTGCTCCAGCGCGCTTTGCAGGGTGATCTTGTGGTGGCTGATGCGCTTGGGGTTGCTCTTCTCCAGGATTTCCCGGATCAGCAGGTTGAAGAAATTGCCCGAGCCGCGGTGGGTGGAGATGACTTCCATGCTGCCGCCCCAGGTGAGGCCGGGATAGGCGATGGACCACATGAGGCGGGGATCGTTGCCCAGGGCGAATTCGTCCAGGACGCGCCCGCCACGTTTGCCGGCCTGGGCGTCGGGGTTGCTGCTCATGGAATAGATACACTTGTCGGTGGCGAATTTCAGCACCTGGGCAGTGATGTTCTTGCCTTTGTCAACGACTATTTCACCCAGATCCTCGGCCGCCATCTGGAACAGCTGCGCCCACATTTTGCAGTCGATCAGGAACAGTTTGGCCTGGATCTCGTCGCGGCTGGATATCCATTGGTCCCAGCGGGCGCCTTGCCGGGCGGTGCGTTCGACGCATGGGTACGCGGTCGACCAGGAGAGGCCGATCTGCCGGGATTTTTCCATCAGCTTCAAGCGACTCCGGTCTTTTATCCACCGTTCCTGGTAGGGCAGGAAAAGGCCGTCCGGATTGGGCGGCAGTATTTTGGCCTTGAGCGCTCTCACTTCATCCTCAATACATCGCGCCAGATGGCATCGACGGTTTCTTCCGACACACCCGCCTGGCGGGCCGTCGAAGTCGCGGTTTTGGCGGCCTCTTCCAGGGCCTTTTTCCTGATTTCCTGCTCATTCTTGGTGTTCCGGAACGCGGCGGTTTCCAGCCGTCCCAGGGACAGGGTCAGCAGGTTTACCCGCTCCATGGCTCTGTTGATGGCGTCGTCGTCGGCCATGTCCACGGTCTGGATCAGGCCGATCAGGTCATAGATGCCGGTCTGGAGCGCCTGGTTCAGGCCGAGCCCCAGGTCGGACTGGCTGCGGGCATCGCCCATCAATTGGGAGGCGATCTCGCGAGACCTCCGGACACGGCTGCCGGCATCCTCGGTATTGGCGATGACCGATTGCCGCGTTACCTGGCGCGCGTCGTCCCATTCGTCGCCGGCGCGTTTTTTCCAGTCCCGCAGGCTGTTCTGCGAGACGCCGATCGTTTCGGCTATCGCCGGGATCTCCTTGCCTTCGGCGTAGAGGCGGATGGCCTCCAGTTCCAGTTCGGCCCGTTTTCCCATTACATCCCCGGAGAGGGGCGCTTGACGCCCGGAACGGTGGTGTTGCCGAGGGCCACGTCATTGCCGGCCTGGGTGGCGATTGCAATGTAGACGTTTTCATCCGGCACCCGCAGCTTGACGAGACCCTGATCCCGCAGCCAGGTCAGGGCGGTCCGGATCTGGTCGCGGGAACTCTTGATGCTGTATTCCCGACAGACGATGTCATGGAGGATGGAATCGTTGCATTCGGGGCCGATGCTGGGGTTTTCCAGCGCCCGCAGAATGGACAGCCTCCGGTGTTCGGCCATCAGCCGTTCATACGCCTCGCTCATTGTTTCCCTCCGGTCAACAGGTGTTGATTGATCAGTTCGAGGCTGTTGGTGAGCCCCTTGACACCGCCCACCAGCTCGCGGATATCGCCATGCAGGCTATCGAGACGCTGAAACAGTCGGCTGTCGTTATCTTCCATGCGCTGGTGGTTGCCACAGGGTGGCAATGCCGCGATTTTGGTTTCCATGCCGGACATGCGGCCCTCCAGTTGTCCAAAGCGCTTGGTGGTGACCTTTTCGCGGTTGCCCCACCAGACGGCGAACGCCAGGGCGATGTTGAATATGAATTGAAAGACGCTGAACCAGAACGCCCAGGCGGGATATGAAACCTCCATCAACTACCTCCAGTGGCTTAGGATTTCCTGCAAATGTTCATGTTCCCCCTGGCAGGCCACGCATCGGGTGCACGACGGCATCGCCCGGCGCCGGGCCTCGGGGATGGCTTCGCCGCAGTCTTCGCAAAATTCCAGACCCATGCCGAGCGGTTGCCGGCGCCAATGGACGCGCAGGGCATCGGCCTGGAATTGTTCATTGGCCTCCTGGGCCTGGTCGATCTCGTCCATCAATAATTGAACCATTGCGGCCGGGCGACGGCCCAGACCATGCCTGTGGCCTCGGGCGGTATGGCGGCCCCTGCGAGGATCTGTCCCTCGGCCAGGAGCGTGATTTCCTTGATATTGGCGATATCCTGCCTAACCCGGATGGCGCCGATCTCGCCGCCCCGGGTGGATATGCCCAGGCCAACGCCCAGCTCGGTGACACCGCCGAGACGGAACCAGGGGAGGGGCTTCTCGTTTGTGACGATCTGGGTCTGACCAGTGGAGGTGTCGATGACTGCGGCCTGGGTGTAGCCGCCTCGGGATGGCCGGAGGTCGGCTGTGGCCGCGATCTGCTTGGTCTCGCTGGCCATGGTGTCGCCGTCGCCAGTGGGTGTGTCTTCAGACATGTCCAGAGCTTTCATGGCCTGTCGTTTAGGCATGGCCTTGATGGTTTTCGTCTGGAGCGGTACATCGATCATTGGTAGTTGGGCTATTGCGGGCGCCTGGGCCGTCGGCTGCCAGGTTTGGCCCGTGGTGCGGCCAGATGGCCGGGGCCAGAACAAGTACAACAGCACGGCCCCGAGGATAATCAACAGGCAGTAGAGGCGGAGCCGTTGGCCCGAGGCCGGCATGATGCGGGTCATGATGCGGGTCATGATGCGCTGCGTCTGGGCGGCGGCCTGATCTATTTTGTTGCTAAGATCATTCGGTTCCATTTTTGGCCTCGTTGGCTTTGGCTCCAAAAATGGCTTTGGCTGTGTCAGTGATGCCACCGAACATGATTTTCCCTGTGGCAACAGCGAATAAAAATTCGATTAGACGTTCTAGGGAGTCTGGAATGGTCGGCAGCTTGCCCTCGACAATAAATGCTGCGGTAATCAGGCCCATACAGAATACCAGCAGGGCCAACAGGTTGAGCCGAGTGCTACTGGGTGTGCCATCTGCTTCGCACAGGGCGAGTTCTAAGAAGTTCATTAAGAAGTTCATTTGCGGCCTCCTACGGCACAAAAATTTTGTGGATGTTGGTCCAGCGGCGCCAGACGTCGTCCGGGCGCTCGCGGCCCCATTTGGTGGTCTTTTTGAAGGCCAGGACATCCTCGGCGCTGATCGGGCGGCCGAGTTCGATGAGGTGCTGCATGCACTGTCCGTGGGGATTGAGGTAGAACTGGTTGTGGTAGTCGCAGAGGTGCACCATGGCTTCGTCGCTGATCAGCTCAATTTTGGCATCCTCGCAGCAGTTGCGGACCCAGTCCACGGCGGCGCTGATTTCGCGCTGGTCGTATTTGTCCACAATATCCTTGGCAGCCATGAGCTTGGCATTGAGGGTGGCCTTGTTGGTAAGCTGCTTGCTCTCCAGTGCGGCGATTTCGAGTTGGCTGAAGCCGGCCTCTTTGAGGATATTGGCTGCGGCAGGGTTGTTGTTGAGATCCCATTGGCAGCGGCCGAACGAGACGCCGGATTTGCCGCCGGCGTCGCTAAATCGGTAGGCGGCGGCCAGCTGGCCGCCCAGTTCGTTGGCCAGCAGCGCCCGGCCCAGGGCGGTGGCGATATGTTGATAGTCGAGTTGCATGGTTGCCTCCGTTTGCAATGTGGAGGCAGCTTAACCGAAACAGGCGGGGGGCGCGATTAAAGGGGCTTTAAATACGAAAAGCCCCTCCGGGGTGTGGAGGGGCTTTGGGGTGGCGGGTTTTCCTCGCTTTGTAGTGCATTACTAACACGTTGTCAAGAATCTATATTCTAACTCCCGCAGCAGCGGACTCCACTGCGTTCCGCCGCTGTGCTTGGTGTTATAATGCTAGTAGTTGCTGCATCTGCGCTTGTTCGATTCGCTGACAAGCAATGTCAAAATACTTGGCTTCGATTTCGCAGCCGATGAAGTGTTTACCGTTCGCCACGACTGCCGCCCCCGTTGTGCCGCTACCCATGCACGGGTCACAGATTACCAGTGCATCCGGCGGCAAATGCGAAAGCGTCCAGTTCATCACGCGGTATGGTTTTTGTGTCGGGTGCGCCTTCTCCTCGCCGCTCCAATGGTGCGAAAGGTGCCGCGTCTGCTTTACAAAGTCCGTCCAAGCCATTTCGCACTCGGAAAAAGATCGGCCATCATTCAGCTTGTGCCATATCAGCCACGAATTAACAGGCGGCAGCGCGTCTGTGTAATAGTTCCCGCCCCAAAAGCAATGATACCTACCCACTGCCAGCATGGGCGAAAGATCGACCTTCCCAGCGTCCCACGCTTCGCCTCGTGCAAATTCTTTCTTGCCAGCGCCAAGCGCCTGTATGTTGGCATTTATCCCGTATGGCGGATCGGTCACTATTGCATCCACGCCAGCCAGCAACGGGAGTACTTCGTGGTAATCAGCCAGATAAAGAATTGCTTTTCCGATTGTCTCAATTTGCATCATTACCTCAATCGCATTATAACCACCGGGTAGCAGCAGGCCGAAAAGGCCCGGCTGCTGTGCCGGTAGCCGTTAGTCAGATTAACTTCGCCGAAATTTGAGTATCGAATAACAGTCAACAACTGCTGGCGGTGCTTCGACTTTGCCCCGTTCAATATCGGAGATTGCGGCCAGTCCCATATCAAGGAACTTTGCCACCTCCTTAATTGAAAAATTGTATTTAACCCGCATGTCTCGCAGTTTCCGGCCATACTCAGCAAAAGGAACGGGCGCCCGGAGTTTTACATACAGTTCGGGATGTTTCTCTTTAAGCTGATCGTCGGTCAACCATGCGCTTGTCCCGTCTGCGTAATCAAGGTGTATCATCGGCACTCCTCCTGAAATGGGCAGAAATCGCAAATAGTAGCAGGTTGATATTCTCCGAAACATTCAGGAGTAAATTCCGGGTCATGCTCATCTATTGGGTCATCTGGTAGAAACATAAAAACCCCCTGACTAACCAGCGTTTAGACCCGTTGCCGGGTCAAACGCATGGCCGTTATCCCTTCACCAGCTCACGACCACCATTGTTTGCGGAGTGGTGATCTATCAGCCGTCCAAGTGCTGCTCCCAATGTTGAGAGAGCATCCACCTGTTTATTTTCGACCGAATTAGCAGCCTGAATTGCTCTGTCAGTCAAATGGTTGCATAGCGCCCATGCCGTTTCTCTATCAAGCCTCAGAGTGATTTCCGACACCTCAATGCCAGAGCCGTCAGTGTTTTCAAGCACACCGTTAAGGTTTCCTCGCCAGCCCGATTTTATCGGGGATTTTTGTTTTTCATCTTTCATGGATTTGCTCCTTTTCCGTTCTGCTACCCAAAGGGATGTTATACATCTCTGGTTATGCCCCTACTCGTATTTGACTCCACAGAAGGGGCAGTAGCTATGTAGAATATCGATTTTAATCGGCTTCTTCTTTTCGTTTGTCTCGACCTCCAGAATAGACAGGGTAGCGCAGCCGAGTTTTGTGCTGCCGTCCTCCTTCCTAATCCAAGGGAATCCAAGCCCGTTGAAATTGATCTTCTTGATTGTTGCCTTCTTGCGCTTTACAAATTCAGCGATTTTGCCGGATTCATCAGCCTTCAGCGTCTCAATGCAGTTGCAATTCATTGTATGTCCTTTCATGGCACCGACGGGGCATAACCCGCGTCTGGTGCCGTCTGTGCGGCACAGCCGCAACCCGTTATCGCGACACGATGTCGCGTTGAAGAC
>MTLD01001535.1_pt1 | contig 37927 bp, 33 predicted proteins | sample 1982471 | NCBI WGS metagenome assembly MTLD01 (sample SAMN05712604, study PRJNA340218) | biofilm metagenome | isolation source: sample SPM anode biofilm adapted to -50 mV | place: USA | collected 2012-02-03 | reverse complement strand
GACGCGCAGGCTGCCGCCGCGCCGCCCCCTGCCGTCAATTCGCCGGCGCAGGCGACTCGCGGTAGGCTTCGATCCAGATCGCCGTGTGGCGGTTCACCGCCGCCACCGCGGCCGCCTCGTCGCGCTCCATGATGGCGCGGTGCAGGTCGCGGTGCACCTCGAATACGCCTTGGTGGATGGGATTGATCGTGGGGGCGAAGAGTTCGATGACGAAATCGTATATGTTTTCGACGATCGCGTTGTGCGCGCATTTGCCAAGGAGGCGGTGGTAGCGGATGTCGTAATTCTTCGAGGAATCCTCGGCGCCGCCCTGCACCGCGAGCTCCGCCAGGAACGACACCGCAGCCTCGTCCAGCTCGGCGAGATCCTCGGGCGTTGCCGACTGGATCACGAGCTTGACAATGCCGACTTCGAGGATTTCACGCACTTGGGTAAGAATCGTGTAATCGCGGTCCTGCACGAGAATCTGGAAGAGCGAGGAATCGAAGAGCCGCTTGTTCGAGGCGCTGCATACGAAGGTGCCCGTGCCGCGCCTGATCTCCACGACGCCGTAGGCCGAGAGGATCTTCAGCGCCTCGCGCACCGTGCCGCGGCCCACCTTGAAGCTCTCGGCGAGCGCGGATTCGCTCGGAATCATATCGCCGGGGCGCAGTTTCCGCTCGATGAGTAATTCCTTTATCTTGTCGATGACGACAAAAACGGCCGAAGGCCTATTCTCGTCCACCTCGAACATATCCGCGCTCGACATTCGATGCTGCTCCTCGCGGCGCGGAAGGCGGGAAGCCCCCCTCGCGCCCCTGCAGAAAAAAATCAGTCCTTGTAGTCGTCCCTGGACGGCGAGAAGCACTCGATCAGCTCGGTCTCTTCGAAAGTCCTCAGGCCGTGCGGCTCCATGGAAGTGAAATAATAGGAATCGCCCGCCTTGAGATGAAGCGTCGTGCCGTCGCCTTTGGGAAAATCGACCCGCCCCTTGATCACGATGCCGATCTGCGACTGCGGGTGGGTGTGCAGGGCCAGCTCGGCGTCCTTGTCGATGTAAAAGTAGCACATCATGTTGTCTTTGTCATAGGTCAGGGTGACGCGCTTGATGCCCGCCGAGCGCTGGACCTTGGGGTCCGTGGACAGGCTTCCGAGATGCTTGCTTTCCTTCGCCATCATAGTTCCCTCCTGCGCTCGGCGACGAGCGCGAGCAGCTGCTTCCAGCCCTTCATGAAGGAAGTCCTGAAGAGTTCGACGCCGCCGAAATCGTAGAACTCGGCGGGCTTCATGCCGTCGGGCTCGCAGGCGCGCGCGTAGTCCGGCAGCTTTTCCTTCAATTCGGCGACGAGGGCGTCGGAAATGTTCGCGCCGATGCGGCTGACCACGGGGCCGTCCTTCTCGAGCAGAATGTCGGCGGTCCCGGTCCAGTTGATCGTCACCGAGAGATCGCCGCCCACCAGCTCGGTGAAGTCCTCGAGCTTGCGCGCGCCGCCGCCGATCAGGATGCCGGGATAGCCGCGCTCCTTCATCATGGCGTACTGGCGCTTGGCGATCGAGAGGCCGGCGAATTTCCGCGCTTCTTCCGAGAGCGCAATTCCGCCCGCCTCGATCACGCGCTTGAAATGGTCGTCCAGAATGCCTGTGATATGCGTGACGTAGAAAATGGGCGATTTGCCCGAAGCGGCGGACGCCTCGCGATAGGCCTCGCAGATGGCGATCGCCTGCGAAAGGCCCATGACCTCGGTCGCCATCGTCGGGACGTCATGGTCGACGAAATACTTGATCGCCTCGATGCCCGGTTCGGTCACGGGAATTTTCACGACGATGTTCGGACCGATCCCGCGGTTTTCGACGCCCTCGCTGACGATGCGTTGGGCGATCGTCTCCTCGAAGGGGTCGCCCTGGATCGTCACGAAGCCTGCCTCGCCCTTCGAAGCTTCGTAGAGCGGCAGGAATACATCGCTGAGCCGCGCGACCATGGCCGCCTGAACCTTGGCCGCAACGATGGAGTCGTTCGGTTCGTAGGGGATGAGGAGATCGACGGCGCGCAACGCGACCCTGAAATCCTCGGGCGAGGAGAAAAGCTTCGAGACGTAGCTCGGATTGGTCGTGCAGCCCACGGCGCCCTCGGCGAGAGCGCGCTTGGCCTGCTCGAGCGTCGGGTTGTTGACCCAGAAGCGGGTGGGCGTCTCCGCCTGCACCCTGTGAAAATAACCTGTAGCGCTCAACGTTTCTTCCTCCTGTCGCTCAGCCGCGGATGCCGTAGAGCAGATTCGGCAGCCAGAGCGAGAATGCCGGGAAATAAGTCAGCACGATCAGCGCGATGAAGAGCGGGATGAGATAGGGCGCAATCGTCCTGAAAAGCTTGTTGACGGGAATGCCCGAAATCGGGCTCAGCATGTAGATGCTCATGCCCACCGGGGGAGTCAGCATGCCGATCATCAGGTTGAAGACCATCACGAGGCCGAAATGCACGGGATTGACGCCCGCGGCGGTGAGGGTCGGCAGGAGGATCGGCGTGAAAATCATTATGGCGGCGGTGGTTTCCAAGAACATGCCCGCGATGAGGAGGAGCACGTTCGTCAGCATCAGGAGCACGACGGGGCTTGAGGAGAACCCGAGCAGGGCCGCGGAAATCTGCTGGGGAAGCTGCTCGACGGTGAGGGTCCAGGCGAATATCGCCGCGGAGGCGACGATGAAGAGGACCGACGCGGTGGATACCAGCGTTTCCTTGGCGACCTTGACGAGTCCCTTGATCGACAGCGTCTTGTAGGCGGCGCTCAGAACGATGGCGTAGGTGATCGCCACTGCCGCGACTTCCGTGGGGGAAAACCAGCCCGAGAGCATTCCGGCCATGAGGATGATGGGCATGAACATCGAGGGCAGGCCCCGCTTGATGATGTCGAGAACTTCCCCCTTTTTCCATTTGCCTTCGATGCCGCGGGGCCACTTCTTCTTCCGCGCGAAGAAGGCCACCTGGATCATGAGGACGGCGGTGATGAGGAGGCCGGGAACGACACCCGCCATGAGGAGCCTCATCGAGGAGGTCTCCGCGGCGGCGGCGTAGATGATGAGCGGGATGCTCGGCGGGAAAATGGGGCCGATCGTCGCCGAGGCCGCGGTGATGGCGGCCGAATCCTCCATCGTGTATCCCTGCTTGCGCATCGCGTCGATCTCGATGTTCCCGAGGCCGCCGATATCGGCCAACGCGGCGCCCGAGATTCCAGCGAAGACCAGGCTCGCGACGACGTTCACCTGGGCGAGCCCGCCGCGGAGCCGCCCGACGAGCAGCTTGGTGAAGTCGAAGAGCCTCGCGGTGATGCCGGAGTTGTTCATGAGGTTCGCGGCGAGTATGAACATGGGAACGGCGAGGAGGGGGAAGGAGTTGAGCGATGTCACCATCCGCTGGATGACGGTGCTGATGGGGATCTGGTTGACGAGCATGTACACGCCGGCGGGGATGGCCATGCTGAAGGCGATGGGGAGCCCCGTGAGCATGAGCAGAAGGAACAGTCCGACGATGATGGTGCCGCTCATTTCGACCCCTCCCTGCCGGCGGAAGCGCCGATCATCCGATCGAGCGCGGCAAAGACGTTGAGTGCTATTCCAAGCGCCACGGGAAGGTAGAAAAGGTAGTTGGGCATCCTCATGGCGGGCGTCCTGATGCTCCAGTTCCGCTCCATGATCAGGGCTATCGCGAAGATGAGGAATACCGAGCTTGCGATGCTGAGGAGCTGGGCGAGGACCTCGACGATCCTGCGGGCCGCCCCGGACAGCTTGTTCACCACGAAATCGACGATGATCTGCTGCTTGTTGATCGTGAGCGACGGGATCATGAGGAAGACGAGCGAGACGAGGGAGAACCTCGCCAGCTCCTCCAGAACGACGGATCCCGCCGAAAAGACGTTCCTGAGGATGATCTGCGCGAAAACCGACAGGCAGAGCGCGGCCAGGAAGGCGACCGACAGCTTCTGGTATACATCGCACAACGTGCGTACAAAGCGCCTCATATGCTTCCCTTGTTGATTGCAGTTCGGATCGGAGAGAGGCCCCGCGAAGCCCCCGGGGGATTCGCGGGGCGAATGCGGCATCCTATTTGATCGCCGCGATCATGTCGTAGTATTTGCCCCACTTGGCGCCGAAGCGCTTGGCCACGACGGCGTTGACGGCGGCGCGGAACTCGTCGACCTTGAGTCCCTCGGCCGGGCCGATCACCTTCATGCCCTTGTCCTTGAGAGTCTGGAGATCCTTGTCCTCGCTGTTGCGGACGTAGTCGGAGGCCCACTTGCTGGTCTCGGCGGCGACTTCCTGGAAGATTTTCTTGTTCTCGTCCGAGAGGCCCTGCCACACTTTCTCGTTGATGACGACCGGCTCGGAGCCCATGATGTGGTGCGTCTGCATCACATACTTCTGGATCTCGTAGAGCTTGCTCGTGACGAGGGTGGAAACGGGGTTCTCCTGGCCGTCGGCGACGCCGGTCGAAAGGGCGACGGGGACTTCGGCCCAGTCGATGGGAACCGCCACGGCGCCCATGCCCTCGACTGCCGCGAGGTAGATCGGCGACGGGATGGCGCGGATTTTTTTGCCCGCCAGGTCTTTCGGCGAGTAGATCGGCTTGTTGCAGGTCAGGTCGCGGGTGCCGAAATAGAAGGAGTAGAGGATGCGGACGTTGCGCGTCGCGATCAGTTTGGCGTTCAGCTCCTTGAGGACGCTCGAGCTGGTGGGATCGGTGGCGGCGAGGAGGTGGTTGACGTCCCTGTAGAGGAAGGGCGTGTCGAAGAGCCCGAGCTCCTCGAGCAGGGGCTGGAGCCCGCCGTAGGTGTTGTGGTGGAGCGCCACCGTGCCCATGGAGACGGCTTCGGCCATCTCGCTGATGGAGCCGAGCTGGGAGCTGGGGTACACCGTGATCTTGATCGCGCCCTTGGTCTTTTCGGCGATCTTGTCGGCGAAGTACTGCGCCTGGAGCCCGTTGGGGCTGTTGGGCGGGTTCATGTGCGCGTAGCGGAGCGTCAGGGGCTTCTGCGGCGTCTGGGCCGCCGCCGTCATGACGCCGAACGCCATGGACAGGACTAATACTGCGAACAGTGCCTTTTTCATTCCAATTGCCTCCTTGGAAAACCTTTTTATTGCTGCCGCCGCCGCGGATTCCCGCGGCAGCGGATATCGCACAACGTTGAGCCGCGCCCCCGGGGCGCCGCGGCGAACGGCGCCTCGCGGCGCCTCAGGACCGGCCGGTCCTCGCCCTGGCGGCCGCGGCCGCGATGTCGGCCACCGACATGCCGTAGGCGTCCAGGAGCTCGTCGGGGAAACCCGACTCGCCGTAGCGGTCCTGCAGACCGAGGCGGACCAGCCGTGCTCCCGCGGCGCCGGGCGTTCCATCCGCGATCACTTCGGCGATCGCGCTGCCCAAGCCGCCGATAACGTTATGATCCTCGATAGTGACGGCGCAGCGGCAACGGCCCAACACTTCGGCGATGCCCGCGGCGTCCAGCGGCTTTATCGTGGCAACTTCCACCACCGTGGCGCCGATGCCGGAGCGCTTGAGCTCCTCGGCGGCCGCGAGCACCCTGTTCGCCACGAATCCGTGGCAGAAGAGCGCGACGTCGTCGCCATAGGATCGCATAACGCGGATCTTGCCGATCTCGAAGGGCGTGCCCTCGGGGAAGACGCGCTCCTCGCGGCCCGATCCGATGCGGATGTACACGGGGCCCTCGATGTCGGCTGATGCCAATACGGCCTGCTTCGTCTGGCCGCCGTCGGCGGGGCAGAGGATCGTGAAGCCCGGAATGGAGCGCAGTATGCCGATGTCCTCGATGAACTGGTGCGAGACGCCCTCGCGGTTGCCGCCGAAGAGGCCGGCGTTGACGCCCATGAAGCGCACGTTCGCCTTGGGATAGCCCACGAAGGTGCGCATCTGCTCGCAGGCGCGCATCGTCAGGAATCCCGCGTAGGTGCAGAGGTAGGGGCGCAGGCCGGCGCTCGCGAGTCCCGCGGCGAGGGCCACGCCGTTCTGCTCGGCGATGCCGACTTCGATGACGCGGTCGGGCCAGCGCGCGGCGAAGGGCTCGCCCTTCACCACTTTGAGCGAATCGGTGGACACGAAGACGATGTCGTCGCGCTTCTCGGCGAGGGCGACGAGGCCGTCGCGGAAGCCCACCCTGGTGCTGTCGTACTGGCCGCTCATTTCGCACCCCCTAGCTCGCGCATCGCGATTTCGTATTCAGCGTCGGTGTAGACGCGCTTATGCCAGGAATTGTCCCCGATCATGAAGGACACGCCCTTACCCTTCACCGTCTTGGCGACGATGGCCGACGGGCGTTCCTCCTCGCGTTGCGCGTTTTCTACGGCCTGGAGGATCTGCCCCATGTCGTGGCCGTCGATCTCCTGGACATGCCAGCCGAAATCGCGCCACTTCTCGGCGATCGGGTAGACGCCCGATATTTCGCCGACGGTGCCTCCGCTCTGGTAGTTGTTGTTGTCGACGAAGACGGTGAGGTTGGCCGCTTTCTGGTGGCCGGCGCACATGGCGGCCTCCCAGACGAGCCCCTCGCCGAGCTCGCCGTCGCCCGTGATCACGTAGACGCGGTAGTCGAGCTTGCGGATGCGGGCGGCGAGCGCCATGCCGAGGCCGACCGAGACGCCGTTGCCGAGGGAGCCGGTGGTGGCGTCGAGGCCGGGCGTCTTGGGCGCGTAGGGGTGGCCCTGCAATCGGGAATGCAGGAAGCGGAGCGTGAAGAGCTCCTCGCGGGGGAAGTATCCTCTGGCGCTCAACGCGGCGTACATGGCCGGACAGGCGTGGCCTTTCGAGAGCACGAAACGGTCGCGGCCCTCCCAGGAGGGATCGGCCGGATTGAGCCGCATAACGTCGAAATACAGCGCCGCGATCATGTCGGCCGCCGACATGCTGGGCGAGGGATGTCCGTCGCCGGTCCGGTAGACCATCTCGACGACATCGCGGCGGATCTGCCGCGCGCGCTCCTCGAGCGCCTCGATTCTGGCTCGTTCGATCATATCAGTTCCCGACTTCCAGCATCTTCTTGAGCGTCTCGATCGCCAGCCGCGGGCTCGAGTACACCGTCTTGCCGGTGAGCTCCCGCAGGGGCGCCTCCATGCGCGCCATCGAGCCCTGGGCCAGGAGGATGACATCGCAATCCTCAGCGACCTTTTTCGCCGTCTCCGCGACGAGGCGGTCATGGGTGGCGGCGTCGCCCGCGGTGATCGCGGGGAAGGCGCCCTCCGCCACGGCGGAAATCGCCGTGATCGTCTTTCCCGCCTCGGCGGCGCAGCGCTTCACCAGGCTGATCGTCGGATCGAGCGTGGTGGAGAGCGTCGCCAGCACGGCGATCCTGCTCGCCTCGGCGACGGCGCGCCGCGCCATGGCCTCGTCGATCCGGACGATGGGCGCCGGGATGAATTCCCTGGCCGCGTAGACCGCGTCGCCGATCGAGGAGCAGGTGTTGAGGATGAGCTCGGCGCCTGCGGAGGCCGCCGCGTCGTAGTAGGAGTAGAGGCGCCTGCGGACCGCCGGAGTGAGGCGGCCTTCGGCGATGATCTCGGCGATGAGGCTGTCGTCGAGGATGTTCATGATCCGGAAGCCGGGCAGGGCTTCCTTGAGCTGGTCGGAAAGGGGTTTCACGAGCGCGACGCCCGTGTAGATCGCGGCAATGGTTCGCATAGTATCGACCTCGCTTACTGGTAAGACGTATGATGTCCTATGTTTAAGATAATTATGGCAGTTTCATAATCTGTCAAGCAGAAAAATCCAAAAACTCGAATGCTTGGAACTGAGAAAAACGGAAAGGACGCGGCGCGGCCAAGCCCTCGGCGGGCTGCGCCGCTCCGCGCCCCGGGCTCCGGGCAAGGCCTACGGCACCGGCCGGCCGCGCGCCGATTCGAGGAGGCCGTACCATTCCTCGCGGCTCAAGGATACCGAAGTCGCCGCGGCGCAGGCGGCGAAGCGCCCGGGATCGGTGGTGCCGAGCACCGGCATGATGCCCGCCGGATGGCGCAGCAGCCAGGCCAGGGCGACGGCCTCGGCCGGCGCGCCCTTTTCCGCCGCCATGCGGCGCACCAGCTCCGCGGCGGCGCGCTGCGCCGGCGACAGGCCGGCGAGCGGGGCGCCGACGAGAAGCCCCTTGTCCAGCGGGCTCCACGCCTGCGGAGCGACGCCGTTCAGGCGGCAGTACTCGAGCACGCCTTCCCATCCCTGCGGATAGCCTTCGGAAACCTGATTGAAGGAAATGCCCGCCTCGACGAAGCCATGGTGGAGCAGGCTCATCTGCAGCTGGTTCGCCACGAGGGGTTCGTCCAGGAAATGCTGGAGATAGGCCATCTGTCCCGCATTCATGTTCGAGACGCCGAAGTGGCGGACCTTTCCGGCGGCTTTCAGCTCCGCGAAAGCGGCGGCGATCTCCTCGCCCTCCCAGAGGGGATCGGGACGGTGCATAAGAAGGATGTCCAGGTAGTCGGTCTTGAGCCTGCGGAGCGAGCCCTCGACGGCCGCGACGATATGCCCGCGGCTGAAGTCGTAGCGGTGAGGCGCCCCGGTCGGCTCGTCCTTCCAGCGGATGCCGCACTTCGTCTGGATGACGATGCGAGACCTCAGTCCGGGATGCCGAGCCAGGCCGCGGCCGAAGGCTTCCTCGGCGTTGCCCCAGGCGTAGACGTCGGCGTGGTCGAAATAGTTGACGCCGGCGTCGAGGGCGCCCGCGATGAAAGCCTCGGCCTGGGCCGCGTGGGCTTCGCCGACGGCGACGCCGGCGGTCCAGCCGCCGCCGAGCTTCATGCAGCCGGCGATGATTCGCGAAACCTCGAGGTCGGTGTGGGGAAGCAGAACCTTTTCCACGGCTCCTCCTCAGGCGGCCGTTCCCGCCGCGCGGCGGAGGCGCGGCGCCGGAACGATCATGCCGAGAAGAATTCCCAGCCCAGATAGCGCTCGACCGCCTCGCGCAGCGCGGCGGCCGTCGAACCGCGCGCCATGGCCACGTGGTGCTCGAAGCCCTCGCGGGTGACGCGGCGCATGACCTCGCGGATCGCGGGGATCCTGCAGACCGCGATGCCGCCGTCCATCGGGAAGGGATCGGCGGTGAACTCGCCCTCGCCGGCGTAGCACTTGAGCTTTCCCTTCGCGTCGTCCGTGGACACGCGGAAATAGGTGAAGGCGCCGGGGGCGACGTGCCCCTTTATGGCCCCGAAGCAGCGCTCGGCGCCGAAGGTCTCGCCGAGGAGGTCGAGGTTGGAGATTTCGATGGGCGCGCCCATGAAGCCGCGCGGGAAGTTGGAGCAGTGCGTGCCGACCACCAGGTCGCCCCGGTCGCCGTAGTTGTTGTTCCAGTCCAGGAGCGCGGCGGGGTTGCCCGAGGCGAGGGTGAGCGCGAGCATCGACAAGGCGCCGGTGACGTCCACCTCGCAGGCGCTCGGCCGCAGGGACTCGGAGGCCATGCTCATCGTCAGGCAGCTGGCGCAGCCGTAGTTCTCCTCCATCGAGTTCCAGCACTGGATGGCGCTGGCGTCGCATTCGTTCGCCTCCAGCCAGCGCTCCACCGCCACGGAAAGCCTCGCATGTGCGGCGACCTTATCGCCGAGTATGGAGGAGGGCACGCGCCCGTATTCATGGATTTCGGCAACCTTGGCGGCGACGGCTGCATCGCCCTCGCCCAGGGAGCGCGCGGCGGCGAAGATCTCCGAAAGGTCGACGGGGATCACGGTCACGCCCGCCTTCTGGAGGAGCTTCTCGCTGTAGCGCACGGTTTGGAAGGCGCCTGGGCGCGCGCCGATCGCGCCGATCCTGGCGCCGCGCAGGCCGCGCACCGTCCGGCACACGCGCGCGAAGAAGTCCAGGTCGGCCGCGAACTCGGGGCTCGCGGGCTCGACCACGTGGCTCGCCGTGTCCGTCCAGGGGATATCGTATTGGTAGAGGTTGTTGCAGACGGAGATCTTGCCGCAGTAGGAATCGCGGCGGCCTTTGACGCCGAGTTCGCCGAGCTTGTCGGGACAGGCCTGCACGAGCACGGGCACGCCGAGGGCGGCGCGCTTGATCGTCTCGACCACGCCGATCTCGTCGCCGAAGTTCGCCAGCGACACGATGATGCCGTCGATCTCGTTCCGCGCCTCGCCGAAGAGGGCCGCGTACTTCTTCGCGTCGCCGAGGCTCGCGACGGCGCCGTCGGAGGTCAGGTCCGGGTCGCCGATCACCGCGCGGTGCCCCGCCGCGGCGATCGCCGCGAGGATATCGGCCCGCGCGCCGATGGCGTGCGCCGCGTTGAAAAAGAGTCTCGAGCTCACGATCACGCCGAAGGTGAGCGGCCGTTCCGCCATCGTCACGCGCTTCTGCATAACATTCTCCTTGCCGGTAGTCTCGTCAAATTTTTCGGAAAATCGCCTGGGCGACCGCCGATTTCCACTCGGCCGCAAGCCTGTCGCGGGTCTCAAGCGGCATCGAGGGCTCGAAGCGCCGCGGTTCGGCCTGGAAACCGAGAATCTCCTCCGGGGATCGCCAAAAACCGATGCCCAGTCCGCCCATGTAGGATACGCCGATCGCCGAAAGCTCGTCGCGCGGGGGCACGAGGACCGGAAGCCCGAGCATGTCGGCTTGGAACTGCATCAGGAAGGCGTTCCGCGACGGCCCGCCGTCCACGTGGAGCGAGGAGAAGTCGGCGCCGGTCTTGGCGGCCATGGCGCCGACGAGGTCCATCACCTGGTAGGCGATGGACTCGAGCCCGGCGCGCGCCACGTGCCTCCGGTCGCTGCCGTGCGAAAGTCCCGTGATCGCGGCCCGAATGCCGTGCTCCCAGTAGGGCGCGCCGAGCCCGGAAAAGGCGGGCACCAGGTAGACGCCGCCATTGTCGGGAATTTCGCGGGCCAGGCGTTCGGCCTCGTCGTCCGTGGCGAAAATGCCGAGCTTGTCCCGAAGCCAGGTCATGGTGTAGCCGGTGGAGTGTATGTTTCCCTCGAAGACATAGCTCGGCTCTCCTCGGAATCCCCAGGCCAGCGAGAGGACGACGCCCTTGGGCGGCTCCTTGGCGGCGGGGCCGATATTCAGCATGAGCGACGAGCCCGTGCCGTAGGAGCCCTTGGCGTCGCCGGCTTCCCAGCCGCAGTGCCCGAAGAGGGCCGCGTGGGAGTCGCCCATGACGCCCGCGATCGGCGCGGTGATGCCGAGCCCCGGCAGCCAGGCTTCGCCGAAACCGGCGTCGGAGCAGCGCGGCTCGGGAAGCAGGATGCCGCCCAGGCCGAAAAGCTCGATGAGCTCCTGGTCCCAGCGCAGCTCGCGCACGTCGAAGAGCATCGTCCGCGAGGCGTTCGAGTAGTCGGTGGCGAAAACCTTGCCGCCCGTGAGGTTCCACACCAGCCAGGCGTCCATGGTGCCCGCCATCAGGCGGCCGGCGGCGAGGGCGGCGCGGACCGGCTCGGAATTGCGCGCCAGCCAGGCGAGCTTGCTCGCCGAGTAATAAGGATCGATCGCCAGCCCCGTGCGTCCGCGCACGAGGGGGCCGAAGCCCTCGGCTTCGAGTTCGGCGCAGAGCGGCGCGCCGCGGTCGTCCTGCCAGACGAGGGCGTTGTGGAGGGGACGCCCCGTCTCGGCGTCCCAGGCGACGATGGTCTCTCGCTGGTTCGTCACGCAGAGGGCGGCGATGTCTGCCGGATCGATGCCGGCCGCTTCCACGGCCTCCGCGAGCGCCGCGCGCGCGTTCGCGAGTATCTCGGCCGGATCGTGCTCGACGCGGCCCGCCTCGGGATAGTATTGCTTGTGCGGCCTCGCCGCCTTGGCGACGATCTCCCCCGAGGCGTCCAGCGCGAAAGCTTTCGTGGACTGCGTGCTCTGGTCGAGGGCGAGAAGGAAACGGACCGCCATGGCTCAGCGCCCCTTGGCGCGCGCGGCGAGTTCTTCCGCCGCGGCCGCGATCCGTTCCGCCGTGAGCCCGTAGTAGGCGAAAAGCTCCTCGGAGGAGCCGGCGGGCGCCCATTCGTCGGGAAAGCCGATGATGCGCATCGGCACGGGCAGCGCCTGCACCACCGCCTCCGCGACGGCGGCGCCCAAGCCGCCATGCTCGCTGTGCTCCTCGACGGTGACGACGCAGCCCGTTTCCCTGGCGGCCGCCTCTATCGCCGCGGCGTCGAAGGGTTTTATCGACCAAAAATCGAGCACGCGCGCCTGAATACCGCGCGCCGCCAGCAGAGCAGCCGCCGCGAGCGCCGGCTGCACCGCCTCGCCCGCGGCCGCGATCGTGCAATCCCGCCCCTCGCGCAGCAGGTTGGCGCGGCCCGGGACGAACTCAGCCGCAGATTCCGGCGGGTAGACCTCGGGAACGGGGCCGCGCCCCAGGCGCATGTACGCGGGTTTTCCGCTCCCCGCCATATAGGCGGTGATGGCCGCGGTCGATGCGGCGTCGCAGGGCAGGAAAACCTCGAGACCCGGAAAGGTTCTCATGACTGCCAGATCGTGCAGGGAATGGTGGGTGCTGCCGAGGTAGCCATAGCTCACGCCTCCTGAAATGCCGATCACCTTGACGTCGGAAGCCGCGTAGGCCACATCGACCTTCACCTGTTCCAGGCTCCGCGCTGAGTAGAAGCTCGCCGGGCCGCAGACGAAGGCAGTCTTGCCGCACCGAGCCAAGCCCGCCGCGATGCCCACGGCATCCTGTTCGGCGATGCCCGCCTCGACATATTGGCGCGGCAGGGCGGCTTCAAAGTCGCCAAGCGCCGCCGAGCCCTTGGAATCGGAGCAGACCGTATAGATTGAGGGATCTTTCCGCGCCGCCTCGAGCAGCGCCGCCGAAAATGCGTGCCTGCAGCTTGCCTTGCCCGAGCTCATCGCGCGCCCCCCTTCTTCGTGTCCGCGGCTCCCGCCGCGCGGGCATCTCCGGCAGCCGCCGCTTCGGGCACCCCCTCTGCGCCGCGCCCGGCGCTAACCGCGCCTAGTTCGGCGAGCGCGCGCCCATATTCGTCGTCGGTCGGCGTCCTGTGATGCCAGGACGCGTCATTTTCCATAAAGGATACGCCCCGCCCCTTCCTGGTATGCGCCAGGAGGAAGTTCGGCGCGCCCGTCTTCCAGGGCGTCGCGTCGAAAGCGGCGGTCAGCGCCGAGAGGTCGTGGCCGTCGACCTCCCTGGTCGCCCAGCCGAAGCTCGCGTATTTGGCCGCCAGCGGTCCCGAATTCATGACTTTCGCCACGGAGCCGGATATCTGGAGGCCGTTCGCGTCGACGATCGCAACGAGATTGTCCAAGCCGTATTGCGCGGCCGCCATGGCCGCCTCCCAGACCGAGCCCTCGGCCTGCTCGCCGTCGCCCATCAGCACGAAAACCCGCGAGGGCAGGCCGTCGCGCTTGGCCGCGAGGGCCATGCCGACCCCCACCGCCAGGCCGTGGCCGAGCGAGCCCGAGGGTATCTCCACGCCCGGCACCTTGAGCGTCGGGTGGCCGTAGAGCATGCCGCCGAAGCGGCCGTAATCGGCCAGCGCGGTCTCGGGAAAGAAGCCGGCGCGCGCCAGCACGGCGTAGAACCCTTCGACGCTATGTCCCTTGCTCATGATGAAGTGGTCGCGCGCGGGATCGCTCCAATTGGCCGGGCCGCAGCGCATCGAATGGAAATAGAGGGAAACCAGGATATCCACGGACGAGAGCGAGCCGCCCATGTGCCCCATGCGCGCGGCATGGATCATGCCGACGACGCTCTTGCGGATATCAGTCGAAAGTTCCCCGAGACGCTCGATGGAATCCAAAGAAGTCCTCCAGGCCGAGCGCACGCGCGCCGGCGATATCCCCAGTATAGCGCATATTCGAAAAAAGTCAAAACCATTCGAGCCTATTCGAAAACAAAAGAAAGCAAAATCGAAGCCTCTCGCGCTCGAACCGCCGTCTTCGGGGACGCGCGCGGCAAGAGCGGCCGACGCTCACCCTCAGGCGATGATCACCTTCACGCCCATGGACGTTATTTCCTTTACGACCGCGGGATCGATGCCATCGTCCGTGATGAGATGGTTCACGCAGCGGATGGAGCCCAGCGAGGCGAAAGACGCTTTCCCGAACTTGGTGGAATCGGCCAGGAGATAGGTCTCCCTGGCGACCTCCATCATCGCGTTCTTCACGGCGATGTCGCTGAAGCCCGGATAGGTCAGCTCCCACGCGTCGGAAATGCCCCCCGTGGCCAGGAAAAGCTTGTCCACGTAGAGGTTGCGGAAGAAGAAAGCGGCTTTGTCGCCGGTGAGCGAGAGCGTCGGAGCCTTGAACTCGCCGCCCGTCACCATAAGCTGGCAGGAGGGGTTCGTGCCGATGATCAGCGCGATGTTCAGGGCGTTGGTGATGACGGTCAGGTTTTCCACGCCCACGAGGCACTTGGCCAGCTCCGTGACCGTCGAGCCCGAGTCGAGAATGATGCGGTTTCCCGGGGCCACGAACTGGGCGGCCCGCCTGGCGATGAGGATTTTCCTGTCCAGGTTTTCCATGTGCTGGAGCGTGAGCGTCCCCACCTGCTGGGAGACCGAGCGCAGATAGGCGCCCCCGTGCTCGCGGATCACGAAGCCGTCGCCCTCGAGCGTCTCGAGATCCTGGCGGATCGTCGGCTCTGAAACCTTGAAGATCGAGGCGAGCGTCTTGACGCGGGCGCTCCCCTCCTCCTGGATGAGTTCGAGGACGCGCTCCCTGCGCTCAACGGCTAGCAATTCCTTTCCAACAGCTTCCTTGGACATTCAAACCCCTTTGCGCCGAACGGGATCGCCCGCGCGGTCGCATCGCCGCGGAGCGTCGCGACACCCCGCCGTTGGCTCCGGCCTAGCCTTTGACCGAGCCGGCGGTGACTCCCGAGATGATGTGGCGCTGCAGCGCGAAATAAAGAGCCAGGATGGGCGCCATGACCAGCATGAGGAAGGCGAAAACGACGCCCCAGTTCGTTTCATATTGCGATACGAACGAATAGATGTTCAAGACAATCGTCCATTTCTTGTAGTCGGAGATCAGGTAGAAGGGCCCGAGGAAATCGTCCCACACCGCGATCGCGACCACGATGGTCGAGGTGACGAAAACCGTCGAAAGCAGGGGCAAAATGATCTGGAAGAACATTCTCAGCTTGCCGCACCCCTCCATCATCGCCGCCTCGTCCATCTCCTTCGGAACCGAGCTCATGAAGCCGGCGAAGAGGAAGATCGTGAAGGGCAGGTTCACGGCGATGAAATACATGATGATTCCCTGGTAGGTGTTGTGGAGGTGCAGATTCATCATCAGCCGGATGGTCGGAATTATGGAGACCGGAATGACCAAGCCAAGGAGGAACGTGTAGTAGACGGCCCTTGAAAGCTTGCCCGGCCTGCGCTGGATGATATAGGCGGCCATCGCCGCGGACACGTTGGTCACCAGGACGGCGGCCACCGCGATCAGGATCGTGTTCAGGAAGCCGCGGACCACCGCCGGCTTCGACAGCACGAAGGCGTAGTTCTTCCAGACGAAGTCCTTTGGCAGATTGAGCCCGAACAGCGCCGATTCGCGCGAATTCTTGAGCGAGTTCACCGCGATCATGGCCACCGGGGTCAGAACGAGGAGGCTCAGCGCGGCGCAGACGACGAATAGGACGATGTTGGACAGGTTGTGCCGTTTCACAGCGCCACCTCCCTCTTGCGGAGCAGGACGAGCACGGGGAAGCCGATCAGCACGATGAGCAAGGTCAGGAGCATATTGGCCGCCGTGCCTTGTCCGTAGAGGCCGAGGCTGAACGAAGTCATCACGTACGTGTTGATCACCTCGGTGGCGTAGCCCGGCCCTCCGTTCGTAAGGACGAGGATCATGACGAAGACCTTCATCGTTCCGATCAGGGAGAGCGTCAGGTTGATCGTCAGCGACGGCGCGATGAGGGGGAACGTGATGTAGCGGAAGGTTTGCGGATAGCGCGCCCCGTCCAGGGAGGCGCTCTCGAAGAGCTCGGTCGGGATCATCTGCAGGCCCGCCAGGTAGATAACCATCGAAAAGCCCGCCGTCCTCCACACGTCGACGAGGATCGTCGAGAGGAGGGCATAGCGCGGGTCGTTGAGCCAGTCGACGGCCATGAACTTGAGGCCGACAAGCCGCAGCGCCTCGTTTAAAAGGCCGTTCGCCGGATGGTAGATCGCCGTGAAGAGGTAGCCGATGATGATCGGAGAGATCATGTAAGGCAGGAAGAACACGGTTCGGAAAAGCCCGCGAAACTTGACCTTGGTATTGAGGAGGAGGGCGAGCCCGAGGCCGATGGCGTTCCTCAGGAGGGTCACCGAGAAGGCGTAGACGAGGGTATGCGAGAGCGCCGCCACGAGCTTTTTGTCTGTGAAAAGCTCGCGGTAATTCTGCAGGCCGACGAAGTTGATCTTCTCGGTGTTGATGTTCCAGTCGGTGAAGCTGTAGAAGATGCCGGTTCCCGTGGGCACGAGGAACATGAGCGCGAAAATCGCGAATGCCGGCAGCAGGAACCAGTACGGGTAGCTCTGCCTCTGGACGTTGGTCACCGTATCCCCCTGAAAAAGCACCCGGACGGTCGGGGGCGGAACCCCGCCGCCCGGGCTAAAAATGCGTTCTTCTGAAGCGGCTTAGAAGCCGGGCAGGAGCCTGGCCTTGCCGGTCTTGCGATAGTTTTCGTCGATCTGGTTCAGCACGCTCTGGATGTTGCCATCGATGAACATCGCCTGGAGCAGCTTCGGATAGTCCGTGAAGGACGAGGAGAGCCTGTTCTGGACGTTGATCTTCGCCTTGCCGGCCTTGACGAAGGAGAGAACATCGGCCTGGGCGGGATAGAGGACGGAAGTCGCCTCGGTGTAGACGGGGATGCCCGGCAGCACTTTGTAAAGAATGTTGACGTTGGCGGTCTCGGTCATGAAGCGCACCAGGTCGGCGGCGGCCTTGTAGTTCTTGGTCAGGCGCGGCACGAGGATCTGGCCGGCGGGCGAGAGCATCGCGACGCCCTTGTCCTTTTCGGAGGGCAGGGGGAACCAGCCGACGTTGTCGGTGACGAACTGCTTGCCGAATTTCTGCTCCAGGGCGAACAGGAAGGCGGGGATCTGCGCGGACATGGCGATCTTGCCCTGGCCGAAGAGTTCCTGCTGCTCCTCATAGGTGCCGGAGAGGACGTTGTCCTGGGTGTACCCGGCCTTGTAGAGGTCGTACTGGCGCTTCAGCACGTCGGCGAAGGCGGGAATCTCGTTCAGCTTGAGCTCGTTCTTCTCGAGCTTGCGCACGCCGGCGTCGCCGATGGCGGGGTCGACGAAGGTGGTCCAGCCGGCGAAGGAGAAGACCTGGAGCGGCCAGCCGGTCTTCACGGCCTCGTACATGGGGATGATGCCGGCGGCCTTGGCGGCCTTGGCGATCGCGACGAAATCGGCCCAGTTGGCGGGAGCGGTCTTGCCGAGAGTCTTGAAGACGGCCTTGTTGTAGTAGATGCCGTAGGAGCCGGTCGATCCCCAGGGAATGCCGTAGATCTTGTCGTCCAGGGTCTGGAAGTCGACGGTGCTGGGGGCGATCCTCTTGATGATGGGATCGCTGGTCCAGTCGTAGAGCGTCTCGTCGGCGCGGAACTTGATGTACTGCTTGGTGCCCGGGTCCATCTCGAAGAGGTCGGGATAGTCCTTGGTCGCGAAGCGGGTCTGCATCAGGCGGCCATATTCCTCGCCGGCGGGCAGGGCCTGGATCTCGACCGAGACGCCGGTCTTGGCCTTGTAGGCGGCGAAGATCTGCTCATAGGCGGCCGTGTTCGTGGTGTTGGGCACCACCATGGTCAGCGTCACCTTGGACTGCGCGCCCGCCGCGATGGGCAGGAGCATCGCCATCGCGATCATGGCGAAGATGACCTTCGATAGTTTCCTTGTCATAAAAACCTCCGTTTTCTCTCGAATGCGATTAAGCCGTCGGCGCTCCCGCGCCGCGACATTCGGACAATCGTATAAACCCGCCCCTCACCAGGAGAGGGCGAACTCGTAATCCCCGGAGCCCGCCTCGACCTCAAAGACCGAGCCGCGGCGCTCGATGCAGCCCAAGCCCTCGGGGAGCGCCGGAGCGGCGGGAACGGGCGCGCTGGCGGCCGCGGGGCCCCCTGCCGCGGCGGTTTCGCTCCAGACCGCGCGGCCGCCCTCGGCCAGGGCGCGGGCTCGGTCCGCGTAGGGCAGGACGATCCGCGCGGCGGTGCCGTCGGGGATGGAGACGGAGAGGCGGAATTCACCGCCGCGGCCGCCGCGCTCTGCACTGCGCCCTGCCGCGTCAGCCGCCGGTGTTTTGGCGCCATCGCCCGAAAGCCAGGGGCTTCGGCTCCACGACACTGAAATAGGACCGCGCGGCGTAGCCTGGGTCGCCGCCGCGTGGGCGAGCCCGCCAACGGTTTTCGGCGCGACGAGCACGCTCTTCCATGCCGGCTCGAGGGGGATGATCCCCGCCGCGCCGCGGTAGAACCAGGCGTCCACGCTGCCGAACATGATGTGGTTGTGGCTGTTCATGCCCATGCCGGCGAGCTTCTCCCAGCGCTCCCAGAGCGTCGTGGCGCCCTCGGCGATCATGTAGCCCCAGCCGGGGTAACTCTTCTGCGTGATCACGTTCCAGGCCACGTCGGCGTGCCCGGCGTCGCGGAGCGCCTCGAACAGGTAGCGCGTGCCGACGATGCCCGCGTCGATGTGGCTGTCGGCGCCCGTGACCACCGCCTCGAGGAGGCGCTCGACGGCCGCCGCCTTCTGCTCTTCCGGCACGATTCCGAGAAAGAGGGGCAAGGCCTGCGTGGTCTGTCCGACGCTCCGGTCGATCGGGCTCATGGCCAGGGTGGCGTAGCGCCCCTCGCCTAATAGGAATTTCGCATTGAAAGCCGCCGCGATCTCGGCCGCCCTCGCCCTGTAGCGCGCCGCGTCCTCTTTTTTCGCGAGGACAGCCGCGATCCGGGACACGGTGAGGGTGTCGTGGCAGAGGTACCAGGTGGAGGTGAAGGCCATCGGCGTCTTCTTGGGGTAGACGGTGCCCGGCGGACACCAGTCGCCGTAGCTGCCGAGCGCGTTCAGGATATGGCCCTCGGCCATGGCGTCCAGGTAGTCGACGTAGCGGGTCAGGCCCTCGTAATGGCGCTCGAGGATCCGCGCGTCGCCGTAGTTCCAGTACATGGCCCAGGCGAGGGCGGGATAGGCGGCCGACCAGGCCGGATCGGCCGGATAGAGCGGCCAGTAGGGCGGCACCACGTCGGAGAGGCTCCCGTCCGGCTTCTGCGCCAGCCTGATGTCCTCGAGGTACTTGGTGTAGAAGCCCGCCATGTCGAAATTGCAGCAGGCTTCCTCGCTCGCCAGCTGTGCGTCGCCGAGCCAGCCCATGCGCTCGCCGCGCTGGGGGCAGTCCGTGGGCGCGCTCATCAGGTTGGAACGCTGCCCCCAGAGGACATTGGAGTGTATCGCGTTCGCGAGAGGCTCGGAGCAGGCGAAGGAGCCCGTCCGAGGCAGGTCGGTGTGGAGGACGATCCCGCGCACAGCGTCGATGTCCGGCGTGCCGGGATAACCCGACACCTCGGCGTAGCGGAATCCGTGGTAGGTGAAGCGCGGCTCGAAGACCTCGAGCCCCTCGCCCGCCAGGATGAAGGTGTCTTGCGACTGGCTTTCGCGGTTGGTGCCCAAGTGGAGCATGCCCTCCCCGTTCAACAGCTCGGAGAAGCGGAGATTGATCGCCGTGCCGGCCTGGCCGCGCGCGCGCAGGCGCACGACGCCCGCGAAATTCTGCCCGAAATCGAAGACGAAGACGCCGGGCGCGGGGTTCGACATGCTCCTGGCCGGCAGCTCCGCGGTGGCGCGGATCGGCGGCATCTCCTGGGGCTCGAGGACCGGCCCGTCGATGAGGGCGGCGGGAGCCCAGGCCGAGCCGGCGACGAAGCGCGGGCAGTCCCAGCCGCGCGCCTCGAGGCGGGCGTCGTAGACTTCGCCGGTGTAGATGCCGTTGTGGCGGAGCGCGCCGTGGGAGCAGCGCCAGCTCTCGTCCGAGATTAGGATCTCGCGGCGGCCGTCCGCGTACTCGAGATCCACCTGGAGGAAGGCGCGCGGCTTTCCGAAGCCGTAGGCGTCGATGTAGCGGCCGTTGCCAAGCATGATGCCGAAGGCGTTCGCCCCCGCCCGCAGCGAGTCTGTTATATCGAAGCTCGAATAGAGCGCGCGCTCGGAGTAATCGGTCTGTCCCGGATCGAGGCGGGCGTCGCCGGCCTTGCGGCCGTTGACCCGCAGCTCGCCGTAGCCGAGGCCGCAGAAATGCGCCACCGCGCGCGCGGGCGCCTCGGCGAGCTCGAAGTCCCTGCGCAGGTATATCCCATGGTGGAGCGTCGCGGGAACGAAGCTGTTGTGGTTGATGCTCTTGCGGACCATCAGGACGGCGGCCGTATCGAATTCGGTCTCGCCCATGGTGATCCAGGAAGCTTTCCAGGTTGACGGATTGAAGACCGCGGTATCGAAGCGGGCCGGCTCCGAGCGAGAAGACTCGGCGCCGTTCCAGGTCTCCACGGTCCACCAGTAGCGCGAGCATTCGGCGAGCGGCGCGCCGCCCCAGGGAACGAGATTGCAGTCCGCGCCCTCGCGCCTGCCCGAATCCCAAGCGTCGCCCTGGCCGCGCTCCAAGGCGGCCTTGTCGCGCGAGCAGAGAATGCGGTAGGCGGACTGCGCCGATCCGCGTTTCCCCCGCGGGGGGATCCACGAGAAGCGGGGCGCGGCCGCGCCAACGCCAAGCGGCTCGCTCGAGTATTCGCACCGAAGCCCGGAAGGTCTCTGCATCATCAACTCCAGAGCGCCTCGCGGCGCATCGTGATCATGCCCATTTCAGGGGCAGCCATACGGTCATCTCGCCCTCGCCCCGGTTGTCCCAGGCGAAATAGGGCGCGAACCGCAGCGGCATCCGCTCGGGCGAAGCGTCGCCCAGCTCGCGGTAGAGCGCCTGGCCGTCGGTCGGCGCCTCCGCCGCGGCGGCGAGCCGCGCGCCTTCGCAGGCCAGGACCGTCATGCCGGCGAGAGGTCCGCTCCCCTCCTCCTCCGAAAAGCGCGCGTCGCTCGGCAGAAGAATTTCCCCGATGCCGACGCCCTCCGGCAGGTCGGCCGATTCCACGCAGTAGACGATGGGTCCGCGCATCACCGCGGCCTGGTTCCTGCTCTCCTCAATCAATGGGTGGGCGAGAAGCATTCGCGACCTGAGCGGCAGGCTGAGGGCGACAGTGTCGCCCAAGCGCCAGGCGCGCCTAATCTCGAAATAGCTGCCCGGCGCCGGCTCGGCTGCGCGGCTCCCCGCTGCGGCAGGCTCGCCGTTCACGCGGACGCTCGCGCCTTTCGCCCAGGCGGGAATCCGCAGCGAAAGCGAGAACTCCGCGGCAGGCGCCTCATTTATCTTGAGAAGGACCTCGCCTTCCCACGGATAGTCGGTATCCTGCTCCAGGACGAGGGGCGAGCCGTCGGCGAGCCTCGTCTCGAGCCTGTTGGCGCCGTAGAGGTTGACGACGACGCCCCGGGCGGTGACGCCGTAGGCCATCGTCCCGGCGCCGGCGATCGTGCGCAGGACGTTCGGGGGGCAGCAGAAGCTCGTGAGGTAGGGGCTGCGGTGCCGCGGCCAGCGCAGCCGAACAGGCATCACGCGCTCCTCGCGCAAAGTGTTTTGGTAGAAGTATTTCCGCCCGTCGAGGCTGATGCCCGAGAGCATGCTGTTGTACAGGACCGTCTCGACGACGTCCATGTACTTGGCCTCGCCGGTGATCCTGAACATGCGCCAGTTCCACAGCGCGTTCCCGATGTTCGCGCAGGTCTCGTTGTAGGCGGTGGTGTTCGGCAGCTGGTATTCGCGGCCGTAGGCCTGGTGGACGCGCTGGATGGACCAGTGGTCCTCGTCGCCGTCCGGCGAGACGCCGTCGTAGAGCGCCCCCGTGGCGCCGGTGATGTAGGTCTTGGTGTGCGCCACGTTCTCCCAGATGCTGCGCAGGGGAGGCAGGAGGCTCGCGTCGCCGGTCTCGGCGTACACGTCGGCGATGCCCGCGTAGAGGTAGTTGGCCCGAACGGAGTGCCCGACCGCCCTGCGCTGGTCGCGGAAGGGAATGCGGTCCTGGTTGTCGTCGGTGCCGTCCTTGATCAGGTTGCGGTTGTCGATGAGCGCCGCCGCGAAATCGCGGAACCGCCCCTCGCCCGTGACGCGGTAGAGCTCGACGAGGCCCATGTAGTGCGCCGGGCAGATGTTGTTCTTGGCGGTATCGGGATCGGAAGTCGCGAATCTGCCGATGAGGTAGTCGGCGGCGCGGATCGCCGCATCCAGGAGGCTGCGCTTGCCCGTCGCCTCGAAATGCCGGCAGGCGGTGGTCATCAGGTGGCCGAAATTGTAGACCTCGAAATGCAGGCGGTCCGCCATCGCGGCCACCGCGGGCGCGGCGGCGTCGCTCCCCGCATAGCGGGGCCCCGCGTGGGCGAGTCCGGCGGAAGCCATGCCGACCGCCGCCGCCTTGGCCTTGTTGCGCTCGGCGATGATGACCGGCGTGTGGAGGTAGCCGTCCGCCCGCTGCGCCGCCGCGATCACGGCGATCACCTGGTCCATGCGCGCGTCGAGCTCGGGGGATTTCGTCATCGCGTAGACCGAGGCGACGGATTCGAGCCACTTGTAGAGATCGCCGTCGAAGAACGGCGGGCCCGAGTGCTCGCCCTCCTCCAGCCCCGCGGCGATGCGGAAATTGGCGAAGGCGTGGCTCAAGCCGTCGTTCGCGAGGATGTCCCACATGGCGGGGATCATGGACGTTCGGCAACACTCGACGCGTCCCGCCCAAAAACCCCTGGTCCAGCGGACTTCGCCCGCGGGCAGCTCGCCCACGGCCGCGAAAGGACTGAATTTCGCCATCGACACCCCGCCCGTCTACCGATTTCATCCCCACAAGGATGCTTTCAGTTATTTTTATATCACTTTTCGAATTTCGTCAAATAGAAATCAAACGAAAAAATACGAAAGCTGCAAACCGAATATCGGCGCGAAAGCGAAGAAAAGGGGGCGCGGTCCGAGCGGCAGCCCGGACCGCGCCCCCTTTTCTTCGGGGAATGGGCGCTTACCCGATCAGCTCCGCGGCGCGTACCGCCAGAGCCTCGCCGAGGGCGCGGTGCGCCTCGGGCTCGAGATGGATGCCGTCCTTCTCGCTCGACTGGATGATCGTCCCGGCGTCGAAGCTGTTGAAGCCCTTGAGCGCCGCGTAGGCGGTGATGTCGCGCCCGAGCGTCTTGGACTGCTCGGAGGCGCCCTCGAAGTCCTGGGCGAAGCCGGTCAGCGTCGCGAAGGCGGGCGGCGCCACGATCAGCGTCGCCGGCGCCGCGTTCTTCGGCCCGAACTCGCAGGTTTTGGCCATCTGCGCCAAGTACGCCACGCCGCGCGCGACGTCGTAGGAACTCGTCCCGAAGCGATGCTTGAGGTCGTTCGTCCCGAGCAGGATGATGACCAGGTCGACGGGCTTGTGCGACTCCAGGCAGGGCAGGAAGTAGTCCGCGCCCTTCTTGAGCCCGATCGGATCCTCCCAGACGCTCGTGCGGCCGTTCTGGCCCTCGGCGATCACCTCGTACTCGCCCGGATATTTCGCCTCGAGGGCGGCCTGCATCACGCTCGGCCAGCGAAGGGCCTTGGGATAGCGCCCCGTGGTGGCCGGATCGTAGCCCCAGGTGTTCGAATCGCCGAAGCAGACAATGGTTTTCATCGAATTCCTCCCGCGCGTCTAGTTCGCCAGTCCGACGAGATACTCGCCGAGATCGTGGGTAAACTTGAAGAGATTCTCATGCAAGCCGGCAGGGAGGCAATCGGTGTGCTTATGGATCTCGAAGGTGAAGTCGCCCTGGTAGCCGATCGCCTTGAGGGCGCCCATCACGGCGTACCAGTCGATCGTGCCGTAGAAGGGGGCCAGATGATCGTCCTTGAGGCCGCGGTTGTCGTTGACATGGAGGGCGATCAGCCGCTTGCCCATGGCTTTGATGGCCTCGGCCTGGTTGATGCCCGTGATGTTGGCGTGGCCCGTGTCCAGGGTGGCGCCGTAGAGGGAATCGTCGCCGAGCGCGTCGATGAGCTCGATGAGCTCTTCGCTGGAGGAGCAGTAGCGGCGCGGCTTGTCGTGATATTCGATCATGTTCTCGATGGCCACCTTGACCCCGGCCGCGCTCGCCCACTCCCCGTAGCGCCTCATCTCGACGAGGTTGTTCTCCAGGCTCAGCTTGTGCGAATACCAGGTGCCGTCGGTCACCTGGAAAGGGTGCACCGTCATCGTCCTGCAGCCGAGGATGCCGGCGCCCACGGCCGAGCGCCTGATCAGCTCGCGGCCGCGTTCATGGCTGCCGCAGCGCTCGCCGTCCCATCCGTAGAAGAAAGCGTGGCTCTGGGACCACTCGATGCCGAGCGCGTCGGAATAATCCTTGACGCGGCGGACTCGGTCCTCCCAGTCGGGATCGTTCAGCCACAGCTTGTTGACGGCGAAGGCGTCGAAATTGAAGTCGAGGACCTTGAAACCGGCCTTCGCCAGCTCGCGGACGCTCTCCTCGGCGGAATGCGGCCTGCCCTGGTCGCCGACGAAGGAGTAATGCTGGTTCGTCGAAGTCGATACTCTCATCTTCCTGCTCTCCTTATATGGGCCATTTTCTTCGCATATCGCGAAATCAGAGCGGGAGCTTCCCCGCCACTTCCTCAAGGATGCCGAGATCCCACAGGAGCCGCGTCGCCACGTACTTGTCGCGGATATCCTTAGAGGCGAGGAAGGCGAAGCGCGCCTCATCCTCGCCGATGCCGATCTCCCCCGGCGACACGGGCATGCCGAAGGACCGCATCAGGCGCTCCACCTCGCCCGCGGGAGGCAGCTCCTCGTCGATCACGGCGAGTATTTCCGGCCAATGCGCGATGATGCGCTCGAGCCGCACCGCATGCCCGGCGAGGCCGTACTTGCCCTCGCCCGCCTCGTTGCGGACGAGGCCTTCAGCGCTCGCGCCGAGGTTCTCGCGGAGGACGCGCTCCCACTCGCCGTAGCGGAAGGCGGCCGCCGCCGCGAGCGCCTTGCCGCGGTCGGGCCGGATCGTCCTGAGCATATCGTAGGCCCTCAGGGCCATGATCGTGCCGATGCCCACCTGGATGCCGTGGAGGTCGCCCGCGGCGCCGCGCTCCAGGCTCCGCATGTCCCAGATGTGCGAAATGTAATGCTCGACGCCCGAGGCCGGACGGGAAACGCCGGCGAAGCCCATGGCCATGCCGGACAGGACGAGCCCCTCCAGCACGGCCGCGGCCGCGCCGGGCTCGCGCCTGAAGAGGCCTTCCGCCGACCCCGCGCATTTCGCGAGCGAGCGCCTGATGAGGGCGGCGATTTCCTCGCAGTAATATTCGCCGGTGACGATCCGCGCGATGCGCCAGTCGCAGATGCTCACGTATTTCGCGAGCATGTCGCCGAGGCCGGCCTTGAGCATGCGTTCGGGCGCTGCGCGGAGAACGTCGAGGTCGGCCAGGACCAGTTCGGGACAGGCGCTGTCGATCGTCACCTTGAGGCCGTTCGAGATCATCGAGGAGGTGGCGGAAGCGAAGCCGTCCATGGAGGGAGCCGTGGCGACGATGACGAGCGGCAGGCCGGCGGTCCGCGCCAGAATCTTGCCGATGTCGTTGAGGGTGCCCGTGCCCACGGCCACGACGATGTCGCAGCGCCGGTCGAAGGCGATGACGGCCTGCCCCACCGAGGCCTCGTCCGGCTCGACGAGGGCCTGCGGGTACGTGAAGCGAACCGGCCGGATGCCGGCGCGCTCCAGGAGCGCGGCCACGCGGCCGCCCGCCGCGGCCCCGGTGTTCGCGTCCTCGAGGATGAAGGGGCGGGCGGCGCCCCGCTCGCGGAGCAGGCCGGGAAGCCGTTCAATCGCTCCGCTCTCGGCCAGTACCTTTCGCACCATGGTACGGTGACGACGTCCGCAGGAGCAGGTAAACCCTTCTTCGCCCAGCATTTCGGGAATCGAGAAGGAAGAAAAGCGCTTCTCTTCGATCATCGGCGGTCAAAGCTCCTCGCAATCCGGCAATCCCGGTTTTCGAACATTCTACCATTGACGGAGGACAAATTCTACCATACTCTATCAACTAGGAACAAAAAATGAACAATAAAGCACTTGATTCGCTCACCACCGAATACAACATCGTCGGCACCGACGCCTTCGACAGGCTGCCGGAAGTCTGCGCCGCGCTTTTCGGCGACAGGTGCGTCCTCATCGTCAGCGACGAGAAAATATGGGCGCATGAAGGCGCGAGGCTTGAGGCCGCCCTGAAGGGCAAGGTCTCCCACAGGCTCAGCCTCCTTCCGGGAGCGCCGGCGCCTTACGCCGACGACAATCTCGTCGCCGCGATCAAGAAACTCATCGCCGGAGAGGCCGCGCTCTCCTTCGGCTCAGGCTCGATCAACGACGTGGTCAAGCGCGCTTCCCACGAGCTCGGCCAGCAGTATATCTGCGTGCCGACCGCGCCCTCGGTGGACGGCTACGCCTCCTATGGCGCGGCGATAACGGTAAAGGGCTTCAAGATGACGCTCGAATGCCCCGCCCCCAGGGCCATCGTGGCGGACAGCGGCATACTCGCCCGCGCGCCCGCCGAACTCCGCGCCTCCGGCTACGGCGACCTGGTCGCCAAGGTGGCGGGCGGCGTCGACTGGATGGCGGCGGACGCGGGCGGGATCGAGCGGATCCATCCCGTGATCTGGGACATGGTGCAGCCCTGGGCGATGGAAGTCTACGGCAAGGCGCGCGAGATCCGCGCGGGCGATCCCGAGGCGATCGCGACGCTGTACGGCGGCCTCGTCGCCTCGGGCCTGGCCATGCAGCGCTACCTCGACTCGCGTCCGGCATCCGGCGCCGAGCATCTCTTGAGCCACGTGTGGGAAATGGAGCATCTCTGCGTCGACGGCGCGCCGGTCTCGCACGGCTTCAAGGTAGCCATCGGCACGACAGCCTCGACGATCTTCCAGCGCGCGCTCTTCTCCAAGAGCGCGGCGGAGCTGGCCGCGGCCGCCGCCGCTTCGGGCGACGACGTCCTCGAGCGGCGCCTCGCGGCGGCCTCGAGCCTCCTGGCCGGCAGCCTCGCCCTCCAGCCGACGATCGACGCCGTGCGCGCCAAGACCCCCGTCGGCGAAGCGCTCAAGGCGCGGCGCGCAACCTACCTCGCCGCTTGGGATACCCTGCGTCAAAAGGCGCTCGCCAGGCTTCCCGAGCCGGCGGCGCTCGCGGCGCGCATGGCCGAGGCGGGCTGCCCCAGCTCGCCCGGGCAGATCAACCTCGACAAGGACAGTCTGCTGCGGGGCTTCCGCATCGCGAAGCTCATACGCAGGCGCTTCACCACCCTCGACCTCGCCGACGAATTCGGCGTCTTCGAGGAATTGGCCGAGCGCGCCGCGTCGTGGGACTTACATTGATCGGCCAACGTGGTATAGGGTAATTATTTAAGCGTTCGGGAGGCGTCGCGCATGAAAAGCCAGAGTGGTATCCCCGCCAAGCGGCAGAACCAGATTTATCAGCTCCTCAAGGATAAGGGCATTGTCCAGGTAGGGGAGCTCGCCACCCTGCTCGATGTCGCCGAAATGACGGTCAGGCGCGACCTTGAAGCCCTTGAGAAGAAGGGGCTCGCCGAGCGCACGCACGGCGGCGCGATTTTCAACGACCACATGCGGGCCGAGCCGCACATCGCCCAGAAGCGGGCGGTGCACCGCGAGGAGAAAGCCGCGATAGGCGCGCTCGCCGCCACGCTGATCGAGCCGGGCGACACGGTTTTCGTCAACTCGGGTTCGACGACGCTCGAGTTCCTGCGCCGGCTGGACGTGCCCGGCGTCAAAGTCGTCACCAACAGCCCCTGGGCGCCGCTCGAAGTGCCCTCCACGCAGGTGGAGGTCATCGTGATCGGCGGCGAGCTGCGCCGCGAATCCTTCTCCATCGTCGGCGACAGCGCTACGCAGATGGTGCGCCAGGTTTTCGCCACCAAGGCGGTGCTCGGCGTGGACGGCATAAGCGCCCTCCACGGCGTCACGAATCCCATCCAGGCCGAGGCCGGCCTCAACCGCCTGATGATCGAGCAGACCCACGGCGAGGTGATCATCGTCGCCGACTCGAGCAAGGTAGGCAGGATCTCGAATTTCCTGACGGCGGCGATCAGCGCCATCGACACCGTCGTCACCGACGACGGCATCGATCCCGACTATCTCGAGGAACTGCGCCGCCAGGACGTCCGCGTGCTGATAGCCCCGGTCGCCAAGGGCTGATCGACCCGCCGCCCACGACGAGAACCTTCTTGCCCTTGACGTCGCCGTAGCGCCTGATCGCGTGGTCGCCCACCGCGAAGTTGGCCACTCCCGTTCCCAGCTCCGCCACGACCGCCGAGACTTCGCGGCCCTGCGCGACCGGATAGCCCGCGTAGGGATGCTTGCCGTGATAGACATGGATGTCCGAGCCGCGCACGCCGATCGCCTTCATCTATATTTTGATCTGTCCCGGCCCGACCGCCGGCACCGGAACGTCGCGATATTCGATCTCGCCGGGTTTCGTCATCACCGCCTGTCGCATCATTTCCTTCCCACTTCGAACATGGTCTTGAGGAAGACGAGCGATTCGCGCGCCTCCTCGTCGAGTCTCGCCGCGTCCGCGCCGTTCGAGAGATCCCGCCAGACGCGAATATCCGTGCCGACCTGGCCTCCCGTAAGCACGAACGGTTCCATCACGACGGTGCCGTCGTATCTGATATCGCGCAACGTTTTCCCCATCGACGCCCAGGGCATGCGCCCTTCGGCTCGGGGAAGCCGGCGGTTGCACTCGCCCACGTGGACGTGGCCGAGGCGACGTTCTCGACGGCGCGGGGCCCGAAGCCGCCGGCCGGGGCGATCCCGGCGTCGTCGGCCGCCGCCTTGAGCGCTTTCTGGCGCGCCGCGGCGCGCGATATCGCTCAACCTTTCACGGCGTCAGCGGCGAGTCCCTTTGCGAAGAATTTCTGCCCGGCGAGAAAGATGATGAACGCCGGGATGGTACATCCTTCTCCAGTTCGCGAGGAATACCGGGGGATCGAGATAATTGTTCCAGCCCCACAGAAAGACGAGCGTGGAGATGTTCGCCCTCCTCAGGAAAAGTTGGCCGATCTCGTTTTCGCCCTCCGCGGGTCCGCGTCAGGCGCGGCCGGCCTCGGCGAGCGAGGAGACGAGGGTCGTCTCGGCCCCGGGAGCCAGGGCGGCGAAACCGCTCTCCTCCGGCGGCAGGGGCGAATTCGGCGCGTCGATGGTCCACGTCTGGGGCTCCGGGCAGATGAACCCTTTGTCGCCGCCTTGATTCCATAGGGTCCAGAACAGGTAGCGCGGATCGGTCCTATAGACGAGGGCGCGGCCCGAGGGCAGGTGAGAAAGGCGGGCCTCGCCAGGCGCCCCGGCGGATGAGGCCGCGGCCGCCCCGCGGAGGTGGCAGGAGACCGCCGCGCCCTGCGGCGGCATGCCTTCGCCGCGCAGCGCCCGCAATAGTTCGTTGTCGGCGATCTCGCCGCCGGCGGGGAGGAAACGCTCCGGATCCAGGGGTATCTGGCGGGACACCGTCAGAGCCAGGCGATAATCCTCAGCCCGCGAGCCGGGCAGAAAAGCCGCGTTGAAGGCCGTGTGGAAGCCGAGGCCGAGCGGCATGTCCGTCCCGCCCAGGTTTTTCACGCCGAGGCGCTGAACGAGGCCCCGCGGGCTGAGCGAATACGCCAGGGTCACGCGGAAGGCGTGGGGAAAGCTCGAGTAGGGAGCCTCTGCCGACGCTTCATACGAAAAAATGGCCTCGCAGGCGTCGCCGTCGGCGCGCTCGGCGGCGAGGGCGAAGGGCGTGCTCGAGAGGAAGCCGTGGATATGGTTGCCGCGCTCGGGTTCGTTGATCGGCAGCCGGTATTCCCTGCCCTGGAAGCGGTACGCGCCGTCGCGGACGCGGTTGGGGGGAAAGAGGAGGGGCATGCCGTAGATGTTGCAGTCGCGCCGAAAGGCGTCGAAAGACGGCGGGATCCGCAGGAAGGAGGCGCCGTCCCGCTCAAGCAGAAAGCAGTTCGCGCCCAGATCGGGGCAGATCGCCGCGGCATAGCCGCCCGCCTCGAGGCGAACCGCGGGGATGTCGCCAACCATCGACCTGGTGATGTTCGCCGCCTTGAAACCGCCCTCGCCCATATCCCTCGCCTCCCGCGATGCCGCCGCCCGACGCGGCGCCGGCGCTCCCTCAATAAGAATGGAAAAAGGCGGCGAGCGCAAGGGTGGCGGCGGGCTTCGGCTCCGCACCAGTTTGACAGCATTCCCTTCCAGCCTTACAATGCGCAAAACCATCGCGCCCGGAGGTAGCCATGTCGCGGAACGCGCTCGAAAATATCGTGTTGGGCATCGATTACGGTACGGATTCCTGCCGCGCCGTCCTGATCGACGCGAAAGACGGCCGCGAAGTCGCCTCGGCCGTGGCGCCCTACCCGCGCTGGGCCGAAGGCCGCTACTGCGACCCGGCCAGGAACCGCTTCAGGCAGCACCCCCTGGACTACACCGATTCGCTGACCGCGGTGATGGGATCGCTCGCGGCCGCGGCGGGCGCCGAGGCGATGTCGGCCGTGAAAGGCGTGGCGATCGACACCACGGGTTCGACGCCCTGCGCGGTCGACGCCTCCGGCGTTCCGCTCTCCCTCCGCCCCGAATTCGCCGAGGATCCCGACGCCATGTTCATCCTCTGGAAAGACCACTGCGCCGTCGAGGAGGCCGCCGCGATCAACCGCGAGGCCAAGGCCTGGGGCGGCGAGGACTACACGAAATACGAGGGCGGCATCTATTCGTCGGAATGGTTCTGGGCCAAGGTGATGCGCGTCCTCGCCGCCAATCCCAAGGTCGGGAAGGCGGCGTATTCCTTCGTCGAGCACTGCGACTGGATGCCGGCCCTGCTCTGCGGCAGCCAGGCGGTCGCCACGCTCAAGCGGAGCCGCTGCGCCATGGGGCACAAGGCGATGTGGCACGCCGCCTTCGGAGGCTACCCCTCCGCGGCCTTCCTCGCCCGCTTGAATCCGGAGCTGCCGCGCATCCGCGAAACGCTGGGCACGGAGACCTGGACCAGCGACCGCGCATGCGGGCTCCTGTCGGACGAATGGGCCGGGAAGCTGCGCCTGCCCGCGGGCATCCCCGTGGCCGTCGGCGCCTACGACGCCCACATGGGCGCGGCCGGGGGCGGCGTGCGCGAGGGCGTCCTCGTCAAGGTGATGGGCACCAGCACCTGCGATATGACCGTCAGCCCCCTTCCCGCGGGCGACGAGCGCCTGGTCCGCGGCATCTGCGGCCAGGTGGACGGCTCGATCATACCCGCCATGCTCGCCTACGAAGCCGGGCAGAGCGCCTTCGGCGACGTCTACGCCTGGTTCAAGCGCCTGCTCTCCTGGCCGCTCGCGGCGGTCCTTCCCGGCGCCCGCGGCGCCGACGAGACGACGAAAGCCCGCTTGGCCGCGGAAGTATCCGACGGCATGATGGCGGCCTTGGAAAAGGAAGCCGCCGCCCTGGACCTCGAAGAGTCGTCGGCCATCGCCCTCGATTGGTTGAACGGCCGCCGGACGCCGGACGCGAACCAGCTCCTCACGGGCGCCATCGCGGGGCTCACCCTTGGGACGACCGCCCCCATGCTCTACCGCGCCCTCATCGAGGGCACCGCCTTCGGCGCCCGCGCGATCGTCGAGCGCTTCAAGCAGGAGGGCGTGGCGATCGACCGAATCGTCGCCATCGGCGGCGTGGCCAAGAAATCCCCCCTGGTGATGCAGATCGTGGCCGATGTGCTCGGCACGCCCATCGACATCGCCTCCGGCGACCAGCCGGTCGCCCTCGGCGCGGCGATGTTCGCGGCCGTGGCCGCCGGCATCTACCCCAGCGTGCCCGAGGCGCAGAAGCGCATGCTCTCCCCGATTGAACGCACGGTTGAGCCGAACAGGGACCGCGTGGAACGCTACGCCGCCCGCTACCGAAAGTACCTCGCCCTGGGCGCCTTCGTGGAAAAGGAGCTCGCATGATCTCGCCGCGCTACCGCCATATCGCCGAGGAAGCCTACGAGGCGAACCTCGGCATACCCAAGCTCGGCCTCGCCATCCTGACCTGGGGCAACGCCTCGGCGGCCGACGCGAGCCTTGGCGCCTTCGCCATCAAGCCCTCGGGCGTCGCCTACGAGAACCTCGCCGTCGACTCCATGGTGATCGTCGACTTCGAAGGCGCGGTCGTGGAAGGTTCGCTCAATCCCTCCTCGGACACGCCGACCCACGCGGCCCTCTACCGGGCCTGGACGGGCGTCGGCGGAATCGTGCACACGCATTCGCCCTTCGCGACCTCCTGGGCCCAGGCCTGCTCGCCCGTGCCGGTCTTCGGCACCACGCACGCCGACCAGAGCGCCGAGCCCATACCTTGCACGCCCTACCTTTCGGAGGCCGCGGTGCGGGGCGACTACGAGGCTGAAACGGGGAAGATTATCGTGGATACTTTGGCGAGGCTCGGACTCGGCCCCGCGGAAACGCCGATGATTCTCGTCGCCGGGCACGGTCCCTTCACCTGGGGAACCTCGGCCGAGAAGGCGCTCCACAACGCCGCGACGCTCGAGGAACTCTGCAAGATGGCGCTCTGCACGCGCATCATCGCGCCGGGCCAGGCGCCCCTGCCGGGCTACATCGTCGAAAAGCACTGGGAGCGCAAGCACGGCGCCGGCGCCTACTACGGACAAAAAGGGAAATAAGGGCGCCGCGGGGAACCGCGGCGGCGCTTAGCGCGAGCGCGCAGAGCGAGCGCGCGGCGCTCCAGCCCGCGAAGGCCCGCAGCCGCGCGCTATGGCCGCGGCTCCAAGCCGCGCCCCGATTGCCTAGAACTTCTCCTGCGCCGTCCTGGCGATGATCTCCTCCTGGTGGTGGATGTCCAGGTCGACGAAATAGTCGCTGTACCCCGCCACGCGCACTAGCAGGTTGCGGTACTCGTCGGGATGCGCCTGCGCCTTCCGCAGCGTGGCCGTATCGACCACGTTGAACTGCACATGGTGCCCACCAAGGGCGAAATACCCCCGCACGAGTCCCGAGAGCGCCTCGACGCCGCGCTCGCCCGAGAGGGTCGAGGGCAGGAAGCGCTGATTCAGCAGGGTGCCGCCCGTCCTCGCCTGATCCATCTTCGATACCGATTTCATCACCGCGGTGGGGCCGCGATTGTCCGCCCCATGCGAGGGCGACGAGCCGTCGGACTCGGGCAGATGGGCGCGCCGCCCGTTGGGCGTGGCGCCGAGCTTTGTGCCGAAATAGATGTGGCAGGTGGTGGAGAGCATGTTCACCCGATAAGTCGGCCCGCGCGGGCTGCGGCGCCCCTCGATGGCCGCGATCTCCGAGGCGAAGACCCGCCGCATCAGGGAATCCGCGGCCTCGTCGTCGTTCCCGTAGAAGGGCACCGAGGCGAGGATTTCCTGCCTGAGCGCCTCGCGGCCCCGCCAGTCGGCGGCCAGGGCGGCCATCAGATCGCCCATAGCCAGGCGTTTCCCGTCGTACACCATCGTCTTGACGACCGAGAGGCTGTCGGTGACCGTGCCGATGCCGCAGCACTGGATGTAGTCGGTGTTGTAGCGCGCGCCGCCGGAGTAGTAGTCCTTGCCCTTCGCGATGCAGTCCGCCACCACCACCGAAAGATAGGGCGCGGGCACGTTCTCGGCGTAGATGCGGGCCAGCTTGTTGTCCACGCGGATCTTCCAGTCCACCGCGTGGCGGAGCTGAGCCTCGAAGGCGGCGTAAAGCGCCTCGAAATCGCCGAAGGACTCGGCCGCGCCCGTCGCCGGGCCGACGCGCCTGCCCGTCAGGGGATCGACGCCGTCATTCATCGCCAGCTCGAGGATCTTGGGCACGTTGAGGTAGCCGTGGAGGATGTAGGCCTCCTTGCCGAAACAGCCCGTCTCCACGCAGCCCGAAGTGCCGCCGCCGCGGGCGTCCGCCAGGGTCTTGCCGGCGTTCAGCTGCTCGCGGACGATGAGGTCGGCGTTGAAAAAGCTGGGGTAGCCCGCGCCCTTGCGCGACACCGCGGCGGCCTGCCTCAGGAAGGGCTCGGCGGTCGCGGTCGAAACATGCACGCTTGGCTGGGGCTGGAGGAGATGGAGCTCGTCCAGCGCCTCGAGGAGGATGGACGAAACCTCGCCGGAGGCGTCGCCGCCCTCCTGGTTCACGCCGCCCAGGCTGATCTGCGTGAAATCGTTGTAGGTGCCGCTCTCCGCCGCGGTCACGCCCACCTTGGGCGGCGCGGGCGTGTTGTTCACCTTGATGCAGAAGCAGGACAGGTATTCCTTGGCCTTCTCGCGGTCGAGCCGGCCGGCGGCCAGGTCGCGGCGGTAGAAGGGCTCGAGGTGGCGGTCGAAATGGCCGGGGCTCATCGCGTCCCAGCCGTTCAGCTCGGTGATCGTCCCCAGGTGGGTGAACCAGTAGGTCTGGATCGCCTCGCGGAAGCTGCGCGGCGCGCGGGCGGGAACCCGGCGGCAGACCTCGGCGATCTCGACGAGCTCGGCGCGGCGCTTCGGGTCGGGCTCGGCGGCGGCCATGGATTCGGCCAGCGCGGCGTGGCGTTCGGCGAAGATGATGGCCGCCTCGCAGGCGATATCCATGGCGGCGAGCTCCTGGGACTTGTCGTAGGCTTCGGGATCGGCCTCCCAGTCGAGGGCGGCGCGCGAGGCCGCGATCTCGGCGCGGAATTCCTCGAGGCCCTTTTCGTAGATGGCGCCGTCAAGGGCGGTGTGGCCCGCCGCGCGCTGCTCCATGAACTCGGTGAAGACGCCCGCCTCGTAGAGCGCGCTCCATTCCGCCGGCATGTCGGCGAAGGCGCGGTCGCGGACGCAGCGGCCCCGCCAATAAGGCTCGACCTCGCGGGCGTAGCGGTCGATGTCCTCGCCCCTGACGGAATAGCCCGTCATGGGGCGGGTGCTCAGGATGCGCAGGTCCGCGCTCGTGTGGCAGGTGAGCTCGGGGAAGGTCGATACCGCCTTGGGTTCGGGTCCGCGCTCGCCGACGATCAGCTCGTCCGGACCGATATAGATGGTCTTCTTCGCGCAGAGTTCGCGGAAAGCCATGGCGCGGAGCACCGGCGCCGAATACTTCCCCGCGTTCTCGCGGTAGAACGCGGTGAGTATGAGGGCCCGCTCTATGGAGATGCTCGGCCTGGTCTCGAAACTCCTCTCCCTGAGCCTTGCGATCCTCTCGTTCATGTCAGCCTCCGATCCGGACGCGCACGCCGCGCCCCTTGAGTATCGATTCGCAGCGGGCGATCGCCTCGGCTTCCGGGACTTTCGTCCCGGCGAGCCTGTAGGGCATGCGCCGCTTCCTGTACTTGTCTTCCGCGTCGTCGTGGTAGGGCAGGAGATCCACGCCCAGCCCCAGTCCGCCCGCCACGTCGGCGAGGGCCGCCATTTCCGCGTCGCCGTCGTTCACGCCGGGAATCAGCGGCCGCCTGATGATCACCGGGATTCCGGCGGCGGCGGCGCTCCTCAGGTTGCGCAGGATCGGCGCCGCGTCGACTCCGATCCACGCCCGATGCGCCTCGGGATCGAGGAGCTTCACATCGAAAAGGAGGAGGTCCGTCTGCTCCGCGACGAGCCGGAACGCATCCTCCGAGGCGAAGCCCGAAGTCTCCACCGCGCGGTGGAGGCCTGCGGCGCCGCAGGCGGCCAAAAAGGCGGCCGAAAAAGCGGGCTGCGCCAGCGGTTCGCCGCCCGACAGCGTCACGCCGCCGCCGGTCGCCTCGTAGAAGGCGCGGTCGGCGTGCGCCTCGGCGAGGAGCGCGTCGACGCTCCAGGCGGCGCCCACCGCCTCGCGCGCGCCGACCGGACAGGCCGCCGCGCAGGCTTGGCAGCCGGCGGGGCAATCGCCGTCGGGGAAGGGCGCGATCTTCGGCGAATCGGCCGCGGCCGCCGCGGCGATCCGCGGGCAGACCGCCGCGCAGCGGCCGCAGCCGACGCACTTGTCCGGCCTGAAGAACACCTCGGCCCGGGCGCCCATCCCCTCGGGATTGTGGCACCAGGCGCAGGCGAGCGGGCAGCCCTTCATGAAAACGACCGTACGTATGCCCGGCCCGTCGTGGAGGGAAAAGCGCGCGATATTGAAAACCCTGCCGGTCGTATCCATGCCCCTAGGCCTCTCCCCGCCCCGGGATCTCGTAATAGCGCCGGATGAAATGCTCCTGCACGTCGAAGGACCAATGCACGTCGCGCACGAACTCCGCGGCGGCGCGGAAATCGCCCGCGGCGAGGCGCTCGACGATCCGCGCGTGCTCGATCACCGATGCCCGCTCCCATTCGGTGAGCAAGCCTTTTTTCTTGGGAAAGTCGTAGAGCCGCTTCTTGGCGAGGTCGATCGTGCGCAGCAGCGCCGCGTTGCGCGAACAGGCCAGGAAGACGCCGTGGAACTCGAGATTGAGCCGGTAGAACCCGTCCCAGTCCTCGCCGTCCAGGGCGCGCGACATGCCCGCGTTCAGCTCGCCCATCAGGGCGATCGCCTCGGGCGCGAGAGCGTCCTTGGCCATGAAGAGGACGGCGCCCTCCAGGGAGCCGATGATCTCGTAGAGATCGCGTATATCCTCCAGCGACAGCGCGTTGATGATAATACGGCTGCGGGGCAGGATCGTGACGAAGCCCTCAGCGTCCAGAATGATGAGCGCCTCGCGAAGGGGCGTGCGGCTTACGCCCAGCCTCGACGCCAGGGCGTCCAGATCGATGCGTTCGCCCGCCTTGAGCGTTCCGTTGAGGAGTTCGTCGTGGAGGTAGTCGTACACCTGGCCGCGCAGCGACACATAGCGGGGCTGTTCGGACGTCTTCATGCTCGCTCCAATCTGATATATCAGAATATCAAAGATACTGTAGCGTGAAAGTCCGAAGTCCGCAAGGGGCAATTGCGTCAGGAGCCCGGCGAATCCGCCTTATCGCGGAGCGGCGCGAGCCGCTTCGATCGCCGCCGCGCTCTTGTCGAAGTCGGGCCCCAGCCGTCGAGCGCCTTCCCCGGTGACGAGCCAGTCCTCCTCGTTGCGCATGCCGCCGAAATCGAGCCATGCGTCGAGCGCCTCGTAGCGGATAAATTCCTCGTGCAGGCGCGCGGCGCGCCAGCGCTCGATCAACTCGGGGATGAAGTAGATGCCGGGCTCGACCGTATGCGCCATGCCGGCCTTGAGCGGCTTGGCGAGGCGGAGGGAGGAGAGGCCGAACTGGGCGCTCTTCGGCTGACCGTCGTAGCCGACCCAGACTTCGCCGTAGTTTTCCATATCGTGGACGTCGAGTCCCATCATGTGGCCCACGCCGCAGGGGAAGAAGAGGGCGTGGGCGCCCCTCCTCACCGCCTCGGCGGGATCGCCGCGCATGAGCCCGAGGGCGCCCAAGCCTTCGACGATGGTCCGCGCCGCGCCGAAGTGGGCTTCGCTGAAAGGTTTGCCCGGGCCGAGAAGCGAAATGGCCGCGCGCTGCGCGGCGAGGACGATCTCGTAGATGTCGCGCTGCCGCGGGGAAAAGCGCGGCGAGATGGGGATCGTGGTGCTCAGGTCGCCGGCGTAGCCCTTGGCGGTCTCGGCGCCGGCGTCCAAGAGGAAGAGGCCCCCCGCCTCGAGGAGGCGCGAGTGGTCGTGGTTGTGCAGGACGGCGCCGCGCGTGGTCGCGATCGTCGGGAAGGCGAGGTCGCCGCCGCCGCGGATGGCCTCGGCTGCGACGAGGGCCGCGATGTCGGATTCGCGCGCGCCGGGCCGGGCCGCCTCGATGGCCGCGCGGTGCATCCGCGCGGAGATTTCCACGGCGGCGTCCAGCTCGGCGATCTCCTCGGGACCTTTGATCTCGCGAAGCGCCACCGCGCTCCTGACGAGGGCGTTCGAGGCTTTCGAATCGACCGCGCCGACGGGGACGCCCAGAAGTTCGGCGAGTTCCACGCGGTGCTCGTCCCTGTAGGGCGGCAGGTAGAGCACGCGGGGCGCGGCCTTCGCCGCGCGGTTCAGCGCGGCTCGCGGCGCCG
>MTLD01001956.1_pt1 | contig 38172 bp, 45 predicted proteins | sample 1982471 | NCBI WGS metagenome assembly MTLD01 (sample SAMN05712604, study PRJNA340218) | biofilm metagenome | isolation source: sample SPM anode biofilm adapted to -50 mV | place: USA | collected 2012-02-03 | reverse complement strand
CGGGTGAGATCAGGAGCCGAAGACGTCTCCTCCCCTGAAGAGATCTCCTCGAGGCGTGCCCGGGCGGAAGCAGATAGACCACCCTCCATCTGCTCCTGGAGCCGGAAGGCGATTTTCTTTCGCAGGTAGGGAAGGTTCTTGGAACGCGCCTCCTCTCCGTAGACCTCTTGGTACCGCACCCGGAGTTCCACAAGCCCCAGTTCCTGCAACCGCCCGATATCCTTCGCCACGGACCGCATCACCGCAGCTTCGCGGGATAGCGCTCCGCCTGAGTTCTTGAGAGACATGCAACACCTCCTGAAAGCCCCTGGTTCTCGGGGTGCTGCATGTGCGCTCTCTTTGGAGACACTTTCAAGTCAATTCCCGAGCGGGGCTGGTCAGATTCAGAGCCAGGCCCCCTCCCTACAGCATCTCCCCTCCGGTGGTAGAATGGCCTGAGAGGTCCCTTCAAAAGTCCTGTTTCATCCGCCGAATTTTAGGTTTGCCTAATTGACCTGCTTGTTCTCTAGCACCACGGTTATTTCAACAATTACCTTTACAACTCCCCTCCTTAGGCGGCGTGCGAGCCCCCTCGCGAGTGTCGCCTAATACCTTGTTAGGCTGTCCTGCATGAACAGAGACGAATTCAAGAAAAATCTACACAAGCGAGTAAGGCTTGTTCCGACCCCAAAGCTTGCTGACGATCATGGTCGGGAAATTGGAGTGGTCGATGACGAATGGAGCATAGATTCGATCGAAGAATCCTTCGCCGTGATTCACAACCGGCGCAACGACTACAATCCTCGACTCTCATACGATCAAATCCACTCCTTCATGGCTGATCCAGCCAGATCCAAGGCTGGCTCAGAATGTGGTTTCCTCATTCTCAAAGTTCAGATTTTCATGGGCCCAAAAAAACTTTGGGTAGTACCCAACCTTCGTCCTGGCGAGCCAGCCTAACCCTCCGCTCAACTCGGACCCCACCGCACGCGGCCGGGTCCTCACTCCCTGGCAATCCAATCTAACCTCTCCACTCAGCTCTTCAGCCGCGGCGGGGCCGGTTAGCTTCTTTCGTTAGGCCGCTTCATGAGCACTGATCAAATCCGATTTGGATGCAGACCGGTGTTCTTTGACACGTCTGCCCTAATCAAGTTGTTTGTTGATGAAGATGGTAGTGAAATCGTTAGAGGTTTTGAAGCCGTAGAGCCGACCAAATACACTACAGATTTTTGTTTCTATGAAGCTTTAACACTGCTCAAGGTCAAACACCTATACCGAAAAGAAATTTCAAAAGATCAATACAATCAAGCAGTATTAAAATTAGTTGCATGGCATTATCACGCATCTATAAATTTTCCAGACGTTAGGCTTGTCGATCCAGCCACATTTAATGAAGTGCAGCGCATTATGCATACATATAATTTAGACGCATCCGATTCACTTCAGATAATCAGCGTTAAGCATGGATTTTTTTCAACAATGATTGATGAATCCAAGACAATCCTAGTTACAGCCGATAAAAATTTGGCGTCAGCTGCTCGCACCGAAGGACTTCGAGTATGGGATTGTATGCATGAGCCAGCGCCCTAACCCTGCGCTCAACTCGGACCCCGCCGCAAGCGGCCGGGTCCTTTCACCCTGGCAATCCCATCTAACCTCTCCACTCAGCACTTCAGCCGCGGCGGGGCCGGTTAGCTTTTTTCGTTAGGTCGCCCACAGAAATTTTAGGAGATGAAAATGGTTAAAAAAAGAACCCAGCGTGAAATTTTTATAACTACACTTACGGAAATGACCAATCAAGGCGAAAAACTAATATCAAATAAATCTCTTAGCGAAGAGCTTGGGTGGCAAGAAGATAGATATTCACGCGTCAAAGATGAATTAAAGCGCGAAGGTGCAATCATTATCGGGAAAGGTAAGGGCGGAACAATTGGACTTTCATCGCCACCAGGATCAAAATCGTTAAGTGTATTTGTATCTTATTCGCATGCAGATGCGGAGATAAAAACTCAGTTAATCAAACATCTTGAACCATTAAAAAAGCTTGGATTAATTGACACATGGCATGATCAGCAGATCAAACCAGGTGATGAATGGTCTAAAGAAATTTCCAAAAACCTTTCATCTTCAGACATAATTTTATTGTTAATCAGTATAGATTTTATTAATTCAAAATATTGCTACGACATTGAACTTGAACAGGCGTTAGAAATGCATCAACATGGAAAAGCCGTTGTTATTCCAATTATTTTAAGACAGTGTCTTTGGCAATATACGCCATTTGCAGCGCTTCAAGCACTACCAAAAGACGGAAAGGCAATCAAATCGTTTGCAGATATTGATGATGTACTAACATCCGTAGCGGCAGGAATTCGTATAGTGGCAGATGATCTGTCTACCAAGTGAGGTATTACCAATTTACTTATTCACCTTGGTGTCGACCTAACCCTGCGCTCAACTCGGACCCCGCCGCAAGCGGCAGGATCCTTCCTCTCTGGCAATTCCATCTAACCTCTCCACTCAGCACTTCAGCCGCGGCGGGGCCGGTTGGCTTCTTTCGTTAGGCCGCACGGAGCACGCGATTCTCAGAATTCTCTCAGAATGTTATCACTGCTAGTTTCCTTCGAAAACTCAGTGATTATTTCATCAAAATGCAATATGGTTGAATTATCAAGTCCCTTTCTGGTCTGAATCGTTAATTCGCGCAAAGTTGTTAAATTTATTTCTCTATTTATAATACACCGTCCAAAATCCATTTGCGATTGTCCAGCGATCGAGTCATTTTTAATTGCCATAACCTTGTTTATTTCTACTGCATTTCGGTCGATGGCTTCGACACCTGGCATATAATGCGTCATTCTACCTACCCAACAAGAATTCTTTAAAAATACATCCGTAATTTTCAAGAAACCATATATTTCTATCCATCTAATATTTTTAAAGCTGAATTCATATAAAATTCGATTAATATTGAACCTCAAATCATTTCGGCCATTCAATCTCTCTGGCTTAAGCCTCAGCACAATTGGCTCAGGAATTGGCTGATTTAATGGCATTATTTTTAGAATAAAAGCACTTTTAATTTCAAGAATTTCCTTTTTTCGAAGATTTATAATTTCTATATCGTATCGCAATTGTTCTTTTAAATAAATCTTATCGAGATCCTCCCATACTTGCAGTCCTGAATAACAAACCCTTGGCAATTGGGCTTCGATCTCTTCTTTCCGCCTCTCCAGTTCAATATGCATTTCATTCTTCATTTGCCTTGCACTGGTCGACGCAGCTTCGGCTGCCTTCTTCGCCTCCTTAGCCGCCCAAAGGGTCGCGAGAGCCGCAAGGAGCGTTGAGACACTTCCAATCGCAGTCCAGAGCGTTGACCAATTCATGCGGCACCACCTGGCTGTTAGTCTGTCTCCAGCGGCCCCTCACATCAAGAATCCCTACCTGTTCCCAACACCGTCAGGCTATTCACCAATGTTTCTGCTGTGTTCGTACCTTCCAACGTCACTGCTCAGCGGCGCTGCGGAATTGGGCACATCCAGAGTGTCCCGCTGCCTAACCCCTCGCTCAACTCGGACCCCGCCCGCGTTGTCCGCCGCTCTCTCTCAACTTCTCGCTTCCTCGGCTCCGCTCGTCGCCTCGGTGCAGGCGTGGCCGGTTAGCTTCTTTCGTTAGGCGCTTTTATCCCTGGGACAGCCCATGAAGAACCTGGCCACCCATTTAAAAATTGCCATAGGATGTCTCATCTTTGGCTTTATTACCTCATCATTTTGGGGTGGTTTTTCTTGCGTCACTGGGATTAAAACCTTTGGTGATCGAATCCAGCTTGGCTTGATATGGATTCTGCTTAGTGCCGCCAAGCTAGGCCGCCTAACCATAGACCCTCTTCGAACCAAGCTTTACAACGTCTGGCCACTGGCGTTGGTCATCACTCTCGTCACTGAAATCCTGGTCTATCTTTTTATGGCTCGAAAGAAAAAGCTCACGTCAGCATCAGCGTGAGTGCCTAACCATCCACTCAACCCGGACCCCGCCAAGAATCATCGCCTGCAGGAGGAGAGGCGAACGAGAATCCGGTGGATCCGCTCCTGGGTCAATTGGCAAGGGAACCCATGACCGGGTCGCTGGTCTTCCGCCCCGCCAGGGCCCGTACGATGAGGTAAGGGGCCCCTGGTGCCGCACGGCCTTCCAAAGGTCGAGCGGGACACGCCTCCGGGTTCAACCGGGACCCGACCGTGCGGGTGTGCTGCATGTGCGCTCTCCATCGAAGGATTTTCAAGTCAATTCACGAGATCAAGCGGGAAATGGCATTGACCAAATAGGCCGCAATTTCATAGTTCGATCCTGCAACCAATTTAAAAGGGCGACTATAAGTAACATTTTATGTCTACTTGCGAGAAGTTGGTGACCCCTAGGGCGAGACGGATCCAAGCAGGACTTGAACGGGAGCCTTCCCGAGTTATTTCAGCCCGGTGTGGGCCTCTTGATCCCCTGCATCCGCGCCATTCTGCGAGGGATTTGGGCGAGAAACTGGCGCAAAGACCCGGCTCGGTTAAGCATCCGAGAATCCTGGCCCCGATCGATCTCCCTGGATAAGAGAGCGATTGTCCCGAACCGAATCGCCTCGGTGATCCGACAGATCGTCCTGGATCGCCATGCCCCGAAGGGGACCCACACCGAAGCCAGGCGAGGAAGTGGCCCTTTGGCAAGTTCCCGCCCTGGGCCGAGGCCCCAACGGATTAAAAAATATTCAGGCGTGTCGATTCCCCCACGCCTCGTTCGACGCATGAGTAGAGCCGCAGCGTGGCCGGTCGAGCCGGACCTCCGCCCCAGGCTTCTCGGAGGAATCCCGTGAGAAAGCTCAAGATCATCGAACACACCTCGCTCGATGGCGTGATCCAGCACGGCCAGGACGGCGATTTCCCCTACGGCGACTGGACCGTGCCTTACCGCACCCCCTCGGGCCGGGAGGCTATCATCGCCGCCCATGGCGGCAGCTTCGATCTGCTGCTCGGACGCCGCACCTACGATATGTGGTCGGGCTTCTGGCCCAAGGCGCCGAGCAGTCCCCTGGCGAACGGCCTCAATGCGGCCACCAAGTACGTCGCCACCCACCGCCCGGAAGGCCTTGAATGGGGCCCATATGTGGGCTTCGGACCGGACCTCATCGAGGGTGTTCGCCGCATCAAGTCGCAGCAGGGCCCGGACCTCATCCTCTCGGGGAGTTCCACGCTGACCTCGCCCCTGCTCGAACACGGGCTTGCGGACGAAGTTTTGCTCGTCCTCTACCCGGTCCTGCTGGGCAGGGGGAAGCGCCTTTTTGCGGAGGGTACCCCAGCACACACCTTCGAGCTGGTTCGCTCGGAGGCCATGCCCTCCGGCGTCATCCTCAACACCTACAAAGCTACCGGACCTTTGAAGCCCTGAGCCAGCACCATCCATCCAAGGAGACCCTATGCAACCCACCGCTCCTCCGACATCCACCAAGCTGCTCTGGACCGGCCGCATTCTCAGCGCCCTGCCGATCCTGTTCCTGCTCGTCGATGGCGTCGTCAAGGTCATGCAGTTGCCCTTTGTCCTCGAAGGCACTGCCAAGGTCGGATACCCCCTCGGCACCGTGGTGCCCCTGGGTGTCACGCTGCTCGCGTGCACGGTCCTCTACGCGATTCCGCGCACCACGGTGCTCGGCGCCATCCTGCTCACGGGCTACCTCGGTGGCGCCGTCGCCACGCACGTCCGCATCGGCGACCCGCTGTTCTCCCACGCCCTCTTCCCCACCTATTTCGGGGCCATGATCTGGGGCAGCCTCTTCCTCCGGGATCCGCGCCTACGGACCCTCCTCCCCTTCGTCACACCCATCCACTGACCTTCTAGGAGGCATGTCATGCGAGTCATCGTTCTGATCAAGGCCACCCGGGACACGGAAGCCGGCGTGCTCCCCGACGAAAAACTGCTGACCGCCATGGGGCAGTACAACGAAGCCCTCGTGGAGGCCGGCGTGATGCTCGCCGGCGAGGGACTGCACCCGAGCTCGAAGGGCGTCCGCGTTCATTTCGCAGGATCCAACCGACGCGTCATTGACGGCCCCTTCACCGAGACGAAGGAACTCATCGCCGGCTTCTGGATCTGGCAGGTGCGGTCCATGGAGGAGGCCATCGAATGGATCAAGCGCTGCCCCAACCCCACGGGGGAGGAATCCGAAATCGAGATCCGGCCCGTCTTCGAGGCCGAGGACTTCGGCGCCGAATTCACGCCAGAGCTACAGGAACAGGAAGCGCGCCTGCGCGCCCAGATCGCCCAGAAGGCCTAGGCGCTCCCACCCCTCCGAAAGGATTCCCATGCAGACCCTCGGCACCTGTCTCTGGTTTGACGATCAGGCCGAAGCAGCAGCGGCCTTCTATACCTCCGTCTTCAAGAACGCCAAGATCCTCAGCACCACCCGCTATCCGGAAGGCTCGCCCCGGCCCGCGGGCACGGTCATGACCGTCCAGTTCGAGCTGGACGGCCAGACCTTCACGGCCCTCAACGGCGGGCCTCAGTACCCCTTCACGCCGGCCATCTCCTTCATGGTGAACTGCGACACCCAGGCGGACATCGACCGTCTCTGGGAGCAGCTTGGCGCCGGCGGAACCGAGGTGGCCTGCGGCTGGATGACGGACAAATTCGGCGTGTCCTGGCAGATCCTCCCCGCCGCCCTGTTGCGGATGATGGCTGATCCGGACACGGCCGCCTCGCAACGCACCTTCAGCGCCATGCTCCAGATGAAGAAGCTTGATATAGCCCGCCTGGAACAGGCCTTCCGGGGCGCTTGACGCCCCTTCGACGACACCATCCATCGGATTCAGGAGAAACCTCGATGCCCAAAATGATTTTCGTGAACCTGCCTGTCGCCGATCTCAAGAAGTCGATGGCGTTCTACGCCTCCCTCGGCTTCACCAACAACCCAAGTTCACTGACGATACGGCAGCCTGCATGGTCTGGAGCGAGACCATCAACGTGATGCTCCTGACCCATCCCAAGTGGCGCATATTCACGCCACGCGACATTCCTCCTACAACCTCCAGCGAAGTGATGCTCGCCATCTCCTGCGAGAACCGGGCGGCGGTGGATGCGATGAACGCAGCGGCGGCTGCCCATGGCGGGGTGGCCGACATCAACCCCATCCAAGACCTTGGTTTAATGTACAACCGCAACCTGGCCGATCCCGACGGCCACGTCTGGGAGGCGATGTGGATGGATCCATCGGCCATTCCCTCGGGTCCTCAGCCAGACTGAACCGGCGCGAATGCCAGCCGGAAGGTTGCGGCTGATCGGTGGAGCTGATCTCATTTCTGTGTGACGACATCCGACACCCACCGGGCCGACACCCAGCGCGCCATCGACACGGTGTGGCGCATGGAATCGGCCCGGCTCATCGCGGGTCTCACCCGGATCGTGCGGGATGTCGGCCTCGCCGAGGAGCTGGCCCAGGACGCCCTTGTGGCCGCCCTTGAGCAGTGGCCCGAGGCCGGCGTTCCCGACAATCCAGGCGCCTGGTTGATGACCGCCGCCAAACGCCGCGCCATCGACCGCCTGCGCCGCCTCAAGCAGATGGAACGCAAGCACGAGGAGCTGGGCCGGGAGGTGGAGGCCCTGCAGGAGGCCATGGTGGACTTCGAGGCAGGGCTCGACGATCCCATCGGCGACGACCTGCTGCGGCTCATCTTCATCTCCTGCCACCCCCTGCTCTCCCCCGAGGCCCGCGCCGCGCTCACGCTGCGGCTGCTGGGAGGCCTGACGACCGGGGAGATCGCCCGGGCCTTCCTCTGTCCTGAGCCCACCATCGCCCAGCGTATCGTGCGGGCCAAGCGCACCCTGGCCGAGGCACGGGTACCTTTCGAGGTACCGCGCGGCACCGAGCTGTCCGCCCGGCTCGCCTCGGTACTTGAGGTGATCTACCTCATATTCAACGAGGGTTACTCCGCCACCTCCGGCGAGGATTTGATCCGGCCCGCCCTATGCGAGGAAGCTCTGCGCCTGGGCCGCATCCTTGCCGAGCTCGCTCCTAGGGAAGCCGAAGTCCACGGCCTCGTGGCACTCATGGAAATCCAGGCCTCCCGCCTTCCCGCACGGGTGGGCCCGACCGGCGATCCGATCCTGCTGCCCGACCAGAACCGGGGAAAGTGGGACCAGCTCCTCATTCGCCGGGGCCTCGCGGCCATTGACCGGGCGGAGCGGCTGGGCGGCACACCCGGACCCTATGTGCTGCAGGCGGCCATCGCCAGTTGCCACGCAAGCGCCCGCAGGGCCGAGGACACGGACTGGGAGCGCATCGCGTCACTTTACGCTGAGCTTGCCCGCATCAACCCCTCCCCCGTGATTGAACTCAATCGCGCCGTGGCCCTCGGCATGGCCTTCGGCCCCGCCGCCGGGCTCGAAGCCGTGGAGGCGCTGGCCGCCGAGCCCGCGCTCAAGGGTTACCACCTTCTTCCGAGTGTGCGCGGCGACCTACTCGCCAAGCTCGGCCGCGCGGAAGAAGCAAAAGCGGCCTTCGAACAGGCCGCCTCGCTCACCCGCAACACCCGAGAGCGCGACTTTCTGCTCGAGCGCGCTGCCACCTGCTGCAGCATCTGATCCCGTAATCCGGAATTCATGACCACCCCACCAGGAGAGCCCGATGCCCTATATGCTGTTGATCTTGGAACCCCGCGGACAGCGCGCGGAGCGTGGCGAAGAGGCCGGGCGGGCCGTCTACGAGCGGATGCTGGGCTTCGCGGAGGATCTCCAGGCGCGTGGCCTGCTCAAGCTCACCAGTTCGCTGCACTCGGATCGCGAAGGCGTCCGCGTGCAGGTGCGGGACGGCAAGGCCGCAGTGCTCGACGGCCCCTTCGCCGAATCCAAGGAGATGGTCGGCGGTTTCTTCTACCTCACCTGCGCCACGCGGGACGAAGCCGTCGCTATTGCCCAGGCCTGCCCCGCCGCAGAATGGGCCACCGTCGAGGTGCGCGAGACCGGCCCCTGTTACGAAGGGGCCTGAGGACCTACCAGGGCTCGCCGGAGCGATTGGACATGAGCCGAAGGCACGGACGAACGGAGAACCGCACTGGGGGTGCACCAACCCACATGCTGCTTTTTCATCACTTGCGTTGCAGGCAAGATAACCCATCGAGTCTTGATTCGAATCGGAGATGGACTATCAAAATCAAGAGGGCCAGGACGTTCCTGGCCCTCTTAGCTTATGTGCCGAGCCAAAGCTCAGGGGAGCACACCGGAGGAAGTCTACTCCTGCATTGGGAATTGACCCAGGCAGAGACCCGGCCTCTGGGTGAATCCACCCCATCGCACGGGCACTCACACATCTCTTCGCCACCCATTGTCCATAGCGCCTACCTATTCTGCAGGTGTCTGGTTCCGTGGAACCGAATACCATGACAATCACGACACGAGGCTGACCATGTGCCCATGCTATCGGACGCATCAATGAATCGGGACACCTACTTCACCGCCATAAACCAGTCATTGACTGGGCTTGCAATGCAAATTCACGTAAATGGTCGATTAAACCTTCTCGACCTGCATGTTCACTCGGAAAATTTTTATCTTCATTTGTTTAATCTAATTTTTGGTTACAACTTAGAGAATCTAAATATTTTAAATACAAATATTGGAGGGATCGATCTCGTAGATCATACCCGGAAAATAGTGATTCAAATATCAGCATCGGATACAAAACACAAAATAGAATCTGCTCTTAGTAAAGTTCCCACTCAGTTCCATGGGTACCGATTCCTCTTTATACCCATTGTTGCAGATGCCTCAGAGCTAAAAGATTTGCTTCAAGCAAAACCGTATAAAAATCCATACAAAATGATTTTTAACCCAACAGGAGATATTTTTGATGTGGCGCATATTCTACGCTACATTTCTTCATTCCCGATTGACAAATTAGAGGAAATTCATCTATTCCTTAAAAAAGAACTGAAACAAATTGTAGATCCGCTACAAATTCAATCAAATCTTGCCGATATTATAAATATCTTATCGAAAGACGACTTAAGCGGCAAGGATTTAGAAGCAAAATCGATTGATTTTGAAATTGAGGATAAAATCAAACATAATAAGCTAGACTCCTCCAGAAAATTTATTGACGACTTCTTTGTTTATCACCCTCGAGTCGAAAAAATATACTCAGAATATGACAAACAAGGAGTAAATAAAAGTCTCTCTGTGACAGCCAAACTTCGAACTATATATTGCCAAATCGATCCTGCCATCGGACCGGATGCACACTTTGATGAAGTAATCAGTCGCGCAATTGAATATATTAAGGGCAGTAGCAACTTCGTTCCGATCCCTGAGGAAGAGCTAGAACTCTGCGTTCAAATCTTGACCGTTGATGCATTCATTCGTTGTAAGATCTTTGAACGACCCCCAAGGCCAACCAATGCTAATTCCTGATTGTGTCCACCCCGAGCAGACCATCTATTACAATGGCGCCTTTGTGCTTGAGGCAGTGCAGGAATTGAGGTCCTCCAACATCCTCGAACTATACGAGAGATCGAAGAAGGGTCGAGAAATGAGCATTGCAATATTTTTGCTGAGTCTGGATTGGCTATACCTAATTAATGCGATTAAAATTTCTGAACTCGGGCTGGTGGAATTATGTTCTTAAAAAGCCTTTCCATAATTAAGGGAAGCGGAGAAATCGTTCGAGAAATCCCATTTCGCGATGGGATTAATCTCATCATTGATGAGACACCATCAGTAACCGGCACAGAAACTGGCAATAATGTCGGCAAAACAACTGTTTTAAAATTAATTGACTACTGCCTTGGCATTGGTGAAGGTCGTTCAATTTACACAGACCCAGAGAACCGCCGTTCAGAGTACAAGCCCGTAAAGGATTTTCTCACCTCCAACAATGTGCGAATCCAACTCATCCTTAAAGAGGATCTATCGATTAAAAATTCACGAGAAGTGGTAATTGAACGAAATTTTTTGACCTACTCAAAAAAAATCCTACGAATCGATGGCAAGAATTTCACACAAGAAGATTTCCTTTCCAACCTAACCGACTTACTTTTTCCGGGCCATTACGGTAAAAAGCCAACCTTTAGACAAATCATTGCTCACAACCTTCGTCACGAGGAACCAAGCCTTTCTAAGACCATTAGGCATCTTGATTCATTTACCAAAGATGAAGAATACGAGACCCTCTACTTGTTCCTTCTCGGATGCCCGTTCGATCAAGGGCACATCAAGCAAGATTTAAAGTCGAGACTAGATATAGAAGAAAAATTTAAAACCCGGCTTGAATCAACTCAATCTAGATCTGCTTATGAAGTAGCACTTTCTCTTCTTGAAGACGAAATTACTGAACTCGAATCACGTAAATCCTCTTTAAACTTAAATCCTAATTTTGAGTTAACACTTAATCAGCTCAATGTCATAAAATATAAAATCAACCAAACTTCAGCAGAAATAAGCAAATTTGAGTTGCGTCGAAGCCTCATACAAGAGGCAATAAAGGATATGGAATCTGAGCAGACAATCATTAATTTTGACCAACTCAGACAAATCTACAACCAAGCAAATAAGTTAATACCAAATCTACAAAAATCTTTTGAGGAGCTATGCGAATTTCACAACAAAATGATTGAATCCAAAGTCCGTTTTGTCGTCAATGATCTTCCTAACATTGATTCAGAACTTTATTCATTGCGCTCCTATCTAAATGAACTTCTCGCAGAAGAGCATGAGACAACCACACTCATTGCAAAGAGCGACACATTCGGCGACATCGAAAATTTAGTTGCAACATTGAATGAAAGATATCGCCTAAAGGGTGAAATTGAGAACACAATCAACCAACTTAACGATGTCGAACAAAAATTGAATGAATTAAATAAAGAAATGTCTGTTATCGAATATGAGCTTTATTCCGACGAATTCTATAAACTTGTTAAGGAACGAGTAAACGTTTTTAATCGTCACTTCTCAGTAGTGTCAGAAGAACTATACGGAGAAAAATACGCACTCAAGGCGGATATTAAAACAAAGAAAGGCCGAAGAGTATACGAATTTACAGCCTTTAACGCCAACTTGAGCTCTGGCAAGAAGCAAGGGGAGATTTCTTCTTTCGATATTGCATATACGCGGTTTGCAGATGAAGAGGGTATCCCATGCATGCACTTTTTGTTGAACGATAAAAAAGAATTAATGCACGACAATCAATTGGTTAATATAGCAAAACTAGTTAATTCGACTAAAATTCAATTCGTTGCATCAATGCTTAAAGACAAACTTCCCAATGAATTAAATAAAAATGAGTATATCATTCTTCGACTCTCTCAAAAGAGCAAATTATTCAAAATCGAATCCTAGTAAAACTCTCTTTATCATTGCAATAGCACCAGCCAAGATATGACCCGCTTTCATCCATTTCAACCGAGTCCCAGCTTTAGACTCAATGTGTCCTGGGCTTCGCGTCAGCCCTCTAGGCTCGTTTCCACATTGAACTTCGCCCTGGTTCCAGAGATTTCCAGTATCTCGTTACTCCGGTTAGGCCAATCCGCAGGCCAGTTGCAGGCCTATCAACAAGAAATTGCTTCGGCCCTCAAGCTTCTGATGTCCGGATTCTGAACTGAATCAGCCCACCGGAGAAGTAGCGCGTGAGCGCTCAGCCCACAACTAGCCATACCGGTCGATTTGCTGAAAGAGCCTCTGTGGCGTGGGTCTTCAGCTGGCTCGCTTTAAGGGTCCCGGTTACGCTTCCTGCCTCCACAAGCAGGACCAAGTCCGCATTCACCGGTTTCGGCAGCTGGACGCTCTGCCAGTTCCCTTCAGAAACCCCATCTTGCATTGGGGGGATCGTAAAGCGGACTCCACCGAGAAGCGACTCGGGAGATGTATTGAGCACAGCTGCCAGAGCGATCAGGGAGATCCCATTGGGTGTGGCCACCTCGCGTTCCCAGGCACTCACGGTAGCTTTTCGGACTCGGAGACGATCGGCCAACTCCGACTGGGTCCATCCCCATGCCTTACGAATGGCAGCAACCCGCTGCCCCAGGCTGATGGCCTTCTGAAGCGACTCTCCGGCGCGATAAGGCCCCTTACGCGACACGGAAGGAGCCTCTTGGCAAAAGACAATTAATTTGACTTTTGACCTCCCGTCTTCTCTCGCTCCAAGACCAGGAGCGAGAGAACAGGCGGAAAGCCATGGAGGTCATGGTAAGCCATCCTCCACCCCCGGAGAAATGGGTGGATGGCCTTCAATTCAATGAATTCCGCAATCCCCCCTTGTGAAGAGGCGTCGGAGGCGATACAAAATCAAATTGTTTTACTTTTCTGGACCTCACTCATCCGCTCGCTACCTGCGACCCCTTGCGGAGGCAACGTGCCCAGCGTCTTGGATGCGGCAAGGCGGGTGCTTGAGGAAGGTGGAACCCCTCTAAGGGTGCGGGAACTCACTTCCACGATGCTTTCCAAAGGCTACTGGCAGACCGAGGGCCTCACCCCAGAAGCGACCGTCCAGGCTCGACTGGCGACGGACATCAAGACCCGTGGAGACGCCTCCCTTTTCGCCCGCACCGCACCTGGGACCTTCGCATTGAAGGGGGCATCTCTGCCGCCTCCTCCATCCGTGGAAGGCCGGAGCGTTTCGCTGTTCGAAGAAGAGGAGCTCGACCCTGCTGTCTACACGGACTCCTTAAGCTTCACGGAAGCCGCCATTGAGATTCTTCAGGAACTGGCCCCTCCTCGCGCGATGCACTACAGGGACCTCACGCGCATGGCCTTAGACCGAAAGCTGATAGCCACGCGCGGAAAAACGCCCGAGGCGACCATGTACGCGCAGATTCTCACAGAGATCGACCGGTACAACCGCAGGGGGCTTCCACCCCGCTTCAAAAAAATAGGCCAGGGGATCGTATCCCTGGCTGAGAACAGCCTATCTGGTGAGTCAGCTTCCGGGTGGACGGCAGGAGATGAAGCTCTCCTTCAACGTATCAAGAGGATCAAGCCGGTTCAGTTCGAACACCTGGTCGCAAGGCTTCTGACCAGGATGTACGACGGCGCCGACATCCAAGCAACCTCTCTCACAGGTGATGCCGGGGTCGATGCACGGGGATCGATCCTCCTCCAAGGGAGCATCACCCTAGAGCTTGTCGCGCAGGCGAAGAAGTTCACCAAAAAGAATGTCCGACGTCCCGATATCCAGAACTTCCGCGGGAGCATGGGGACCCAATCAATTGGGATCTTCATCACGACTCAGGGCTACAGCAGGGGGGCCGTGGAAGAGGCCGCCCGGAGCAATGCCGTGCACCCCATCGGCCTGATCAATGGGAAAGCCCTGGTCGGGTTGATGAAGGAATTCGGCCTTGGTCTGGATGACCGAGGGGAAGCGATTCTGCTCAATGAGTGAAGAAATGCGGCCCCCGAACGAGCGAGCCCTAAATGCCAGTCGCGCTCGGGTGATCCCATTCAGCATTTCAGCCCCCTCAGTATTCCCACGCCGTCCCCCTGCAACACTCCCCAGCGAGTGCTCACACCTGCCATTTCGCAAGATCTGGATTCCGACCCCTCCCATATCCACAGGTGAATGGGTGGGTTAGGCGTTTGGCTATTATTTATTAATATACATTGACTTATATACACCGTGAACCAATCATCCTCTCCTGGCAGGGAGAAAAACCATGAACGACCTTTCCCATCAGAGCGGCCCTACCCCAAGCCCAGGACCGGAGACGCTCCCTCCTACCCCGCCTCCTTCAGGCTCCTCCAGCACCTTGACCTCCCTTCTCCTGGGAGTGGGCGGGAGCGCCCTTGTGGTCGTCACCCTCTGGTCCCTGGTGCACAAGGCCCTGGCTGCTCGGCAGACCCCAGACACACACGCCTCCGTAGCCCAGGTCACCGAGCCGCCTCGGGTCACCCGGCAACCCCAACCGGCCGTCGCGCCCCAGCCTGTGGAACAAGCTCCTGTGGACCCCGCCCTTCTGCCAGGAGGCTCGGAGATCTTCCTGGCGAGGTGCAAGGTCTTCGACGAAGTGATGAACTACCCGGACGAGGAGGCGCTTGCCCGCCGGCGAATCAGCAAGGTCCCTGACAGTTATACCGCCTGGGCGGTGCTCGGCTACCTGCAGCAATGGTTCGGCAACCTCGACGGGGCCAGGGAGTCCTACGCGAAGGCCACGGAGCTATATCACCAGGATCGCCTAATGCAGCAGCAACCCCTTGAGGTACGGTTCTACACCGAGCTCATGGTGAAGGGTCAGCGAGGCATCTATTTCTTCGCGGATGACGATGCGGATGCACGATTCATCGTCTTCAAGAAGCGTGTCCGGCTTGAACCAGAGAACAAGGACGCATGGTTCATTCTCGGAATGGAGGCGGAGACCCGCCTTAACCTCCCGGTCATGCTCCGCTGCCTGGAGGAATTGGAACGCCTGGATCCTGCGAGGGCCAAGGTGTTCCGAGAGGAGCATATCGAACCCCTACAGAAGCGGGCCGAATGGCTGTCCAGAGGGGGCGGGAGGTGAGGGGCCAGCGTCCGGCCAGGCCTTCGAACTGGCGGCTTTCAGAACCTCTCTCTGCCCCGCGTTCCCGGTGGGCGACCCGAACGCAACCAACGGTTGAATCCTTTCCGATACCTCCCTTCAGTCCAAGTGATGATTCCATCCGCCGCGAGCTCCCCGATTCTCCCGGCTCCAAAACTTCCCCAGGTTTCAAGGTGAACCCATGACGTTTCGTTGCCCCAAGTGCGATTCAGATCAGACCCAAGCCATCCGAATGGTTCTTGCGACGGGCATCCACAGGGGAACCGCCGCCACTCTCGGATTCTCCCAGCGAGGAGGCGTAGGCCTCGCCGGGAGCGAGATGGGACTAACGAGCAACCTGGCTGCCAAATACTCGCCAGGTCCCAAACCTGTTCGGTTCGGCGAGATCCTCTACCCCATTCTGGGCGTCGGATTCATCTTCTTCGGCCTGCTGATCCTGGCCGCGCTTGCCAGCGTCACTCGGCAACAAGATGACCTCAATCAGACGATCCTTCTCTACGTCTTCGGCTGTTCCATCTCCTTCCTGCCGGGAGGGCTCTTCTTCTGGGCCCTCATCACTGGGGAGAAGCGCCACGCTCAGCGCCTCGCCCTTTGGGAGAAGAAGAAGTCCTTCGCAGACCGGGCCTGGGTGTGTCTCCGCTGTGGGGAGGACTGGGTTCTGGAGCTTTCAGAGGCGCCGATGGATCCGGCTCAGTCCGCGAGCCAGGGAGCCAACGTGCGGGAAAGGCCGCACGGGGATGCAAGGTGAAAGCCCATCACCTAGGGATTCGCACACGTTCAGAACTCTCCATGCCCTAGGCCCCCGGTGACCGCAGTCCACCCGTTTCGCGCAAGCATGCAAGCCCACCTGAACTAAGAAAGGTTGTCCATGTCCACCCCCTTTGAAATCCTCATGCAGAACGAATTCGTCGCTAAGGCCGTGAAGCGCCTGAAGGCGCACTTCCCGCAGGGAGAGCTTGCTGGGGCAAAGGAGGAGGATCTGGAGACGGGAATCAGGGATCTGGTCCTCGCGGTCATGAAGGTCTCCGAGTCCCCCTCCTTTAGGTTCGGGCTTGAGAGCGGCGAAGGGTTCTACCTTGATGGGAAGGAGACGCCCAAGGATGCAGACCTCTTTGGCGGCTGCGAGCCGTCAGACACCGAGGGTTACAACCGAGCCATGTGGGAAATAGGACTGAAACAAGGGTTCTCGGAGGACCTCCTCACCCACACCTACGGCCCTCGGCCCGAGGGGCTCTAACTCTGAGTCTTTAGAGAGGGGGGGCCCCGGAATACCCCCTTTCCTACTGCTTTCCCCTTGCCAGGTACTCACTTACGAAAGCCAAACCACCTGTTCGGCCGTTCTGCTTTGGGGATTGCTGGCGGGCGTGTACTCATGGTGGCATAAGCCCCAGGCTGCTCTTTCAAATCCCTGTTCGGTTTTCCCGTCGTCTCGGTCCATGTCTCGGTAGAACAGGCGTCTCGGCCGAAACTCGCGCTCAACTCAGACCCAACCGCCCTTGCTTTGCGCTCTCCCATCGCCGTTGGGATTCCCGGTCCCCTTCCATCCCCAGGAGGCGGTTGGGCCGGTTACCGTCATCCATTTGGCCGCCCAACCAGCCGAGTTCGCTCTAAGATTTAGGCCTGCATCAAATCAAAAGGCTTCAACCCTTGAAATCCAGATCCCATCCGTAAATTTTTAGTCTGCCCAAGCAGATTGCTCCACTCGATAGCTCCACGGTAATATCAACAGTTGCATCCTTCTCATCTCAAAATAGGCGAATTACGAACTTCTTCGTCCTCGCCGTCCAATTTTCGTTAGGCGCCAATGTTCGGAAACGAAAGCTCGGTGCAAATCTCTCGCTTGATCATTCGCCTGGACGAAGACTCAGCGTGGTACCAGATTGCCGCAAGATGGCTAGCGATCTTCCTCGTAGCCTTGCGAGTTCTCTTAGCCTTCTCCATGTTTCGAACAATGCTTTCCAATGCTCCCAATGGCCCATGGTGGCAAGTAACTTTCATAGTGGATCCACCATGGGGCTGGTTGGCGATCGGTCTGTTCGTAGCCACCAGCTACCTCCCCACCGCGCTCGGCAACATGCTCGGGTACGGTGTTGCAGCCTCTTTTTCGATCATTGGTATTTTCTGGCACTTCTACTGGCCGCAAGCAATTGCGCGGGCAGTTGCTAAATTTCAGGGCAAAATTTCGAGTGGCGCCTAACCCCTAGCTCAACTCGGACCACGCCTGCATTGCCTTCCGCTCTCTCTCAACCACATGCTTCCTCGGCTTCGTTCGTCGCCTCGGTGCAGGCGTGGCCGGTTAGCCATATTCGTTAGGCGCCATGAACATGAACATCACTCGTCCCATTCCTCACTTCGACAGAATTGAAAAGGCCGGCATCGAGGCTCAATTCTTCGATGGGCACAAACATCGCGCCTCGCTGTACCTCCCCTTCAGTGGTCGTAGAACGAATCGAACGCTGTGTGTTATTGGTCAGAATCCGAGTGCCGCAGGTGAACAGAATGCAGACAAAACTATCCGCTACCTTGAGGAACTAATTTATCGAAATCATCCAGAATACACATCGCTGCTTGTGCTGAATCTATACTCACGAGTCGATACAGCAAAATCTGAAACGGTCGAACTCTTAAACCCTCAGTGTGTCCAAGTCTTTGACAAGGCGCTTCAAGCGCACCAGGACTTCCTTTTGGTCTACGGGAAGCTTCGAAACGAAGGGGCATACAAGTTCCCCGACCGGGCGATTGAGGTCGCGAAGCAACTCAAATCCAAGAATGTTTTTAAGTTGGGGTTGAACACGCGGTACCCACCGCACCCAGGTAACCCGAAGATTCTGTACTCGAACTATAACATTTGTTTGGTGCCCTTAAGCCACGATGGCGCCTAACCCTCCGTTCAACTCGGACCCCGCCTGCATTGCCTTTCGCGCTCTCTCAACTTCTCGCTTCCTCGGCTTCGTTCGTCGACTCGGTGCAGGCGGGGCCGGTTAGCTTCTTTCGTTAGTCGAATTCATCGAGACAGGAGCAATCCGATGCCTGAAAGGCGCGACTGGTTTAAAATTATTCTTGGTGAAGGAATCTTGCTTCCAATTTCTATATTTACTGCCACTTTTTTTGTTACTCGATCACTTGATAGATCAAAATCAATTGACGTGTTTCAAATCGAACGCGAGAAAACAAAAATTTCATTAGCCATCGCCATGTTTGAAGCCCAAGAAGAATTTAGAGTGGCCATTTTAAAACGATATGAGCTTGAAAAGCATCAACATATGCTGGAGACCCTTGATTATAAAAAGTTTCAACAAGACAAAATTGAAAATGATAAAATTATTGATATCAGATTCAACGATCTTACCAAAAAAGTAAAAGTTCTCCAAAATCTATTTGGAGGATCTATTGAACAAGCACATACTCAATACTTTACTGCCCTCATGCAGTATGAAGCCATTCGGGCAGCGTACCCCACTATTCCAGAGAAACAAGAGGAGGCTGATTACATAAATAGATGGTATGCAAATGTCACCGATAGAGAAAACAAATTAAATAATGAAATCAGAAAATCATATTTTGATAGGTGAAAACCTTTTCGCCTGACCCTGCGCTCAACTCGGACCCCGCCTGCATAGTCTTCCGCTCTCTCTCAACCTCACGCTTTCTCGGCTTCGCTCAACGCCTCGGCGCAGGCGGGTCCGGTTTGCTTCTTTCGTTGGACGCATCATGGGCCAGGGTTGGTAGGGATGGCCCATTCCATTGCCCGTTCAGCAGGCACTTTGCTACCGTTCCACCCCGGATCGCCTCGATCGCCCTATCGCGGTGGTACCCTGGGCCCCAGCCAGCGGCCTGAAATCCAAAGCCTGTCCTGCTCTTTCTTCTCGCGCCTTCGGGCACTGTGGCCTCACCTGGCGTCAAAGCCCAGCGTTGTCCGCTCCGCTCATCGCCTCGGTGCAGGCGGGGCCGGTTTGCTTCTTTCGTTAGGCCCCTCTAGGAGCACGGATCCTATGCCGTATCTGGTTGCAGAGGAGATATTCCCAACCAAAGAGGCCATTACGGCGCGATGCCGAAACATTCTTACAGCAACACCTGATACGACACTCGTCGCAGACGATTCTGTTCCATTTCTTATGGCGCTATTTCAATACCATAATGAATGGCTTGAGAAATCGAGTGGAGGAGTAATAGGAATTTCCACTCAAACAACGATTCAAGGGACTCGCTGTTTTGTTCTTCGAAGGTCAATTGGCGATCAAATAGATATTTCGTATGTTCACGCGATTCGTCTTCTTCCTAACCCGAGAACAGCACCCCTCCTTCCTCAAGCACTACGTGATTTTCGCAACGCCGCGCGCGAGGCTATCAATACCCAGATATACGAGTTCCGTGACCGTGAGCTTCGGCGTTCATTGGTCTGTCCTTACACCAATATAATTATTACTCGAGAAAATTGCGCTGTTGACCACACTCCTCCGCAAACCTTCGACAGACTCCTCTTCGATTTCTGCCTAAATAATCAGATCAACCCTTTGACCGTACGAATCGGTTCTCAAGGGGGTACGGTCGCCGTAATCGAAGACCAGTTCATCCTCTCATCCTGGCAATCTCACCACCGCAATTTAGCTCAACTTAGATTGATTTCTCGCATTGGTAACCTTCAATTGCCAAAAGTCTCCCATCCATGGGCGCAGCTATGGCAATGAACAATATCCCTTGGTTCCGAAATAGGGGCCTAACCCTCCGCTCAAGTTGGACCCCACCTGCCATGCGTATCATCCCCTCCCAACTGCTCGCTTTCCCTGCCACGCTTTCCGTCTCGGCACAGGTGGGATCGCTTAGCTTCTTGCGTTAGGTCCCGCGCCTATGCTCACTCGAAATGAACTTGAATCCTGGCTAGAACAAGCGAACGAGCGATATCGATTAGAGCATCTACCACCAAAACAACGACCGTTTCAGGCTCTTAGCGAAATTTCTATCCAGTTCAAATGCTCAATTGCTTTCGGCTCTGATCTCGCTAACCAAGTAATCGATTGGTTCACGCGAAATACGCAACCTGGATCCCATGCTATCGGATCATTGTTCAAAGGTGCTCACTACTTCGATGCTTGTTTTTGGCCTCTACACATCCCGATTGGTTACGGCACATTTCACCTTGATGTTTTTGAATCGCTTGATTCAATGCCGATCCAAATTAAACAACGATTAGCTAACAATGCAAATGAAAGAAAAAGCCTTGTATCACATTGGGCCGACTCGTGTGATTATGCTTATGGAATTGATGATATTTTTCAAATCAAAAACCTCTCTGTATATACTCTATCCCTACTTGGAGGAGCTAAATCTGAATTATTATCTGGTATTTCACAAGTTCTCACACAACCGCATCCAAACATAAGAGCAATTTTGTCGTTTCGCATGGCCACAGAAATATTCCTAAAAGCCTATTTAGTTCAAGAAAAAAATCTTAACGAATATGATTTAAAATCTATCAACCACAGTCTTTACAAAGTAATAGAAGAATCTTTCGAAATCAACCCCGATCCGACCCTTGCATTTATTATGGCCAACCTGAATGCTTTTCCTCCCGTCTCTGCCAGATATGAACCTGACTCATACCCTCTAACTCAAGTATGGTTAGGGCTAAAAATCGCTCAAAGCTCGGGCGCTTTCGTTGCACGTCGTTACTCCAACCGAAATATGAAGTCTCAAGTACTAAATTCTTAATGCAATAACACGATCTAACCTCTTGCTCAACTCGGACCCCGCCTGCATTGCTTTCTGCTCTCTTTCTCAACTTCCCGCTTCCTCGGCTCCGCTCGTTGCCTCGGTGCAGGCGGGTCCCGTTAGCTTCTTTCGTTAGGCGCCTCACATGTACGCGCTCTGGCCCAAACAACCGATCTCCCTTCCATTAGGGCTCGTTGTAGTTGGCGCTCTCTCTGCCGTAGTCACGTTGTCCACTTCTTGGGTCAAAACACCACGGATCCAGGTAGATATCCTGTACGTTGCTCCCCTTGCTATTTCATGCTTTATCTACTGGTCGCCAGTTTGGTTCGGTGGTTATTCATCACCTGGATACTCCACCTGGGGTCTTGCTTTCGTCATTCCCTGGACAATCGCTGGTGTGGTTGCCTCGGGCATCGCCTCAGATTTGCGTTTGCGTTGGCTCAATTCAAAAACTTGAACCGCCGCCTAACCCTTAGCTCAACTCGGACCCCGCCTGCATTGCCTTTCGCTCTCTCTCAACGTCCCGATTCCTCGACTCCGCTCATCGCCTCGGTGCAGGCGGGGCCGGTTAGCTCCATTCGTTAGGCAACCCCTCCTTCGGAGAAAAGATGGAAAACCCTTTCCCAATTTGCCTATATCTAAACCAGAAATACGTTTTTGATCTCCTTGCAATGATGGAGGACGGGTTCTCAATCCTTCAAAACATTAAATCAACCAATTCAGAAACCAAAGACACCGAAAAGCACTTGGACTCAGAGGTCGGCGTAAGAAATGTTTTCGCATTTCTTGGAGTCTCGCTAAAAGCCGGTGGGCACAAGAAGGACCAAACTGGGCAGACCAATGAAACAAGTAGCGAAAGAGTGCACACACCTAACTCACTGTTCGGAAAAATGAGAACGGCACTTCACGAGCGGAAGCTTGTTCTTGTTGATCCAAGTATTGATGTTGATACTGGTCAATTTGTAGAAATGAAAGTGACGCTCAAAAAAAATCCAATGATTTCAACACTAGAAACCATGACATCGCTTTTCGAAACCGCCATAATTTTCATGAGCGCTGGCGAGGAGCCTCAAAAGCAGTCCGGCAAGCCCCATATTGCAAAAAAAGCTCCAAATGAAAACACCAAAATACTTGATCAAATGAAAATTATGCTGGGCCAGTTAAATCAAGGCAACACGATTGACCTTCTTGCACAACCTATCGCCGGCACCCCATACAAGCTCGTGCTCACAGTAGATCCCTCATTTTTGGCCGACCAACGAATGTCCGATCTGCTGGATGGCGACTATATCGTTCTAGGAAAGGTTTCCAAGGTCATCAAATCCGAATCTGATTCTATCAATTTGATGCGGAAAACGTCATTCGGTAAAATGAACACGAACCTGATCAACACATTCAAGGGCTCTCTCGCTCAAATCGGTGAAAGTGGGCTTGAGGTTGAAGACCTTACAACTGAAATACTCGGCCCCGCCATGCAGGTAATCCCAATTGCCATCTTTGCCTAACCCTGCGCTCAACTCGGACCCCGCCGGCATTGCTTTCTGCTCTCTCTCATCGTTCCGCTTTCTCGGCTCCGCTCAGCGCCCCGGTGCAGGCGGGTCCGGTTAGGTGCTTTCGTTAGGCCGCGCATCCAACGAATTACCCCCTGGAGACTGCAAATGGTCAGTGTTGGTCTTCTCCTTCGCTTCGAGGCCAAATCAGGCATGGAGTCTTCAGTCGCAAAATTCCTGATCGACGCATTGCCACTGATTTTTGAAGAGCCTGATACCACCGCCTGGTTTGGTATCCAGCTAGGCCCTTCCACATTTGGAATCTTCGATGCCTTCCCGCACCACGAAGGTCGCGAGGCTCATATCAAGGGCAAAGTCGCCGACATCCTCCGGGCAACCTGGGCTGACATGCTTTCTTCACCACCAAGCATTGAAAAGGTCTCCATTCTTGCGGCCAAGCTTCCGCGGCGATCCGCGACGGCCCAACCCTTCGCTCAACTCGGACCCAACCGCATTTGTCTTTCATTCTCCCTCAAATCACTCGGTTTTCTGTTCCCCGCCCAGCGTCCCGCTGCGGTTGGGCCGGTTAGCTTTGATCGTTAGGCCTCGTACAATCAGCAGGTCGTTCTCAACCCGTGCATGTAGGAGACTCCATTAATGTCAACCTTCCTGAGGTTTGACGGCGCATCTAGGCACCAACCATTGATTGACGAATGGTTTTCTGCTCAGAACCCTAGCCTTGCGGCCATTGCGCGGCCCAACCCTCCGCTCAACTCGAATATCACATGTTTTGCCTTCAACTCTCCTCAATCTTCTTGCTTCTTCAGCGCCGCTGTCGGCTTAATCTCAGAGAGGCCAGCTAGCTCCCCTCGACCAACAATTCCTACTCGGTGATGCTGTTTCTCCGGGCGGAGCGTGAATTTTATGAATCTCTTCTTCTTTCTGCTTCCATAATTCCACTTGGACCCCTCTATGCCCAACCTCACCTCACTACTGAAATCAGAGATCCTTCGACTCGCTCGGAAGGAAGTCCGGGCCGAGATCGAATCCCTTAAGAAGGCCTCAGCTAGATATCGTGGCGAGATAGCTGAGCTGAAGCGCCGCATCGAACAAATTGAGCGCCAGCAGAGCCGGACGGAGAAGAAGCTTTCCAGAACTCCAACCGCAGAAACCAGCGAGGAAGCCTCGCCTCGGCTTCGATTCTCTTCAAAGCGTCTCGCTCAGATGCGCCAGAAGCTCGGTTTGTCGGCAGCTGATATGGGCATGCTGATCGGTGTCTCGGGGCAATCTATCTATCTGTGGGAGGGTGGAAAGAGCCGTCCCCGGCCCCAGCAGCTCCAGGCGATCGCAGCGCTGAGAAATCTCGGCAAGCGCGAAATGAGGCGGCGGCTAGAGGAGATGAAGGAAAAGCAGAGCCAGGAAGGATGAAGCTTGGCTCTTCGTCTCGAGGAGCTCGATCGCTGCGCAGTCGGAGAAGAAGTGATTTCGGGGACCCTTCCCTACCTTCTATGGCCTTCACCAACCCAGGTGCTCACGCGTGAAGCCTCTGAGGGAGGATTCACAGGCTTCACGAACGCTTTGAGTGATGACCCCGGACTCACCCTCCGAGAGGGTGTCTGATTCGCGGAGGTCCCTCCACAGAGCCTCTTCCGCGGCGTCGAGCGCAAGGAGGAGGGCCTCATCCACAAGTCCCAGGAGCTCCTCACGGGGAAAGGCCGTTTGCGAGGCCTGCAGGGCCACACCAAGGCTCCTCGTGGCATCCGAACGCCACCCTTGGAGCCCGATCACCCCCTTCCCTTCCTCGCCGATCATCCCGAAGAAGCTCACCAGGCACATCAAGGACTGGATCGCGTGGCGCCAGGCCGAGCGCTCCGCGAGGCAGTCATCCTTGGCCTCCTGAGACCGGTACTCCTCCACCCTTTGGGCCAGCACAGGGCGGATCCCAGGATGGTTGCGATCCAGGAACTCCCTGACGCCGCGGCTCATGCGCTCTGCCCGATCCCACTGCTTGCGGTCGAGCGTCTGGTAGAAGCCCTGGAGATATAGGCCTGACGCTGCAATCGCGCAGCGCCATTCGAGAATCTTGATCGCCAGGTGTGCGGTCACGATGGCCCGTTTCGTTGATTAACTTTCTTATCGGAGATGGCGGCTTCAGAATCGATCCCGCTTCAAATCCAGAATGCTTCAAAAAGGCCGGAGCGAGGCGAAAATTATTCGAATTTTCATCCCCCCTTTCCCGCTCCCATGACTACAATGGATGACTCCCGCAGGGTGGAATCATGGCGCCAGAACGAGGGGCACAGAGCGAGACCCTGACTCCTGAAGAACTGCTCGGCTCTCTCAACGATGTCGAAACCAAGTACGCACCCAGGCATCTCTATGTCCGCGGGGACCGAGGGCTTCTGAATGATGGCCCCCGAGTTGCGATCATCGGATCTCGGAGGGCCTCTCGAGACGGCCTCCGTCGGGCGACCAAACTCGCAGCCGAATTGGTCCGTGAGGGCGTGGTCATCGTTTCTGGATTGGCTGAAGGAATCGACACGGCTGCCCACGCAGCGGCGATCCAACGGAGGGGCAGAACCATTGCGGTGATCGGAACCCCGCTTGATGAGGTGTTTCCCGCCAAGAATCACCACCTGCAGGAGGAGATCGCCTCCCACCATCTGCTGGTATCGCAGTTTGGTCCGGGCACTCCCATTCGGCGGGAGAACTTCCCACAGCGAAATCGAACCATGGCCCTTCTGAGCCACGCCTCGGTCATCGTCGAAGCGGGTGAGACCAGTGGCTCGCTGTCTCAAGGATGGGAGGCCCTGCGCCTCGGTCGACCTCTGTTCCTGATGAAGTCTCTCCTCGAGAACCCAGCTCTCACGTGGCCTCGCGAGCTTGTCGAGCATGGCGCATTCGTGCTCGCCTGCACCGCTGAAGTGCTTGAGGTCATCCCTAGCTCGAGCAGGACGGACTATGCCGAGCCTGCCTTCTGAACTGGCCTTCGTCTCGCTCCTCTCCTACGTCCCCGTGGTTCCGCAATCGGCTCCCGAGGAAATGAAGAAAGCGAAAGACGTAATGTGGCAGCTGAAGAAGGGGAAGAAATACCCCTCTGGCACCACGGTCTGCCAGCTCATCGCTCAGAGAGTCTACGAACGAAGATCCTCCCCAATCTTCAAGGACTTCTTTGGGCCAGAAGTCGTGGCGGTACCTGTCCCCAGTAGCTCAATGAAGAAACCTGGATCCCTCTGGATCCCCCTGGAATTGGCCACAGAACTGAAGACTGTCGGGCTTGTCGGGGAGGTCGAGGAGTTGGCCCTCCGCACGGCTCCTCTCCCCAAATCTGCCACGAGCAGCCCAAAGGAGCGCCCTAAGGCCATCGAGCACCACGGGTCGATTGGAGTCATACCCAAGCTTCTGGGCTCTCGCCCGATTCTCCTTGTGGATGATGTTGTGACCCGAGGTGCCACGATGCTCGGCGTGGCCGCTCGTCTGCTGGAGACCTACCCGGATTCCCCTGTCTTTGGGTTCGCTGCCATGCGGGCCATTTCAGAGCCCGCGGACTTCACGGGTTTAGTTTCCCCAGTGAAGGGGTGGATCACTCTCAAGGGAGACCAGACTCGTCGCCGGCCATAAGAGTAGCTCCACGACCTCATCGAACCACGGTTCTGAGCACGTCCCCTCTTCCTGGTGCCCACCATGCTCCAAGTGAATGCCTCCCCCTTCACTGCCCGCCTGAGCACCCTCGGGATTCCAGCGCTGCTGGCACTGACCCAGCCTCTCGCTGCACTCCCTCCGACCTCGGCTGAGGCGACGGCGGTATTTCGCGAGGCGCACGAGCTTGCACTGAAAGATCATGGAGAGCTCTGGGGAGTCAGCCTGGACGGCCCCATCCTCCTGGTGGACCCACAGTCGCGGGCCGTCGTGGCGAATGCGCCTGACCGCGAAGGTCACCTCAGGAGAGATGGAAACCTATGGTACGGGACCCTTCCGAATGAGGTCAACGTAGCCAATACGGCTACGGAATGGGCAGGAGTCCGATGGACCATGCTGATGTGGCCGCTCGGAGTAGACCACCCGAAGGAGCGCGGCACCCTATTGATGCACGAGCTCTACCACCGAATTCAGCCCACCCTGCATCTGGTCACTGCTGGCTCTGATTGCGGACATCTGGATACCCGAGACGGACGGATCTGGCTGCGTCTGGAGTTCAGGGCCTTGCATGCGGCCCTGGCGGCAAACGGGGAGGACCGCCGGACAGCCCTGCAACAGCCTCTCGCATTTCGAGCCCGACGGAGAAGCCTCTTCCCCCAAGCCGGCAAAGCCGAGAATGCCCTGGAACTCAATGAGGGCCTCGCGGAGTACACCGGGACGAGGCTGGCACAGGGCCCTGCGGATGCCTGGATGTATGCAGAGGCCCGCCTGGAGAAGGCGGACCGAGGGCAGGCCTTCATGCGGTCCTTCTGTTATGTCTCGGGCCCTGCCCTAGGCCTACTCCTGGACGAGAAGAGTTCCAATTGGCGCAAGACTGTATCAGTGGATTCGGATCTTTCGGCCCTGCTGGAAGCAGCATGGAAGCTCACGCCCTTGGAGCCACTCCAGGTCGATGAAGCTGCCCAACGATACGGGATCAAAACCGTCACTGCCGAGGAAACGGAGCGGGAGGCACGACGGATTGCGCATCTTCAGGAACTGAGGCGGCGGTTCAAGGACGGTCCGCTTCTATTCGCACCGATGGGCAACATCAGTTTCAATCCCAATGCCCAGGAATTCGTTGAAGGTCTTGGGACATTCAATCCCACACTGCGCCTGGTCGGACAATGGGGCATCCTTTCGGTCACGGGCGGTTGTGTGATCGCGTCGGACTGGAGCCATGTCCGTGTCGAGGCGCCTACTCAATCTTCCACACAGTCTCTCGCAGGACCTGGGTGGACTCTGGAATTGAAACCTGGATGGCGCATAGTCTCCGGTCCGCGAAGGGGAGATTGGACCATCCAACCGCAGAAATCATCTGACCAGTGATCGCGCCGATAAGGCCCTGAATACAAACCCATAGAGTCAGAACCTTCAGACAGCCATCCACCTAGCTCCTATTCGGTTTCGTTGAACCGGAGTCCGCAGAAGGATCAGACTCTTCGCGGGGATTACGCCATTGGCCCCAGGCGTGGTTCCTTAGCAGAGTCTTGAGTTCATTAGACAGACTCCACCCCATGGTGTTGACCATGTGGGAATTTCATCGCAATCAGTCGATTCATTCCTAGATCCACCGTTCAGCCTACGAAATGATACCGTTCGGGGAAATTCTCTCGGTGGGTAAGAACCTGGTGGTAATGTCACAAATGCAAGACGAGCCTCTAATAGATGATAAAACTAGAAACAAATATCGGTTATTATTGAATACTCACTATTGTTATCAATGCAAAACACGCTATCTTCACTATTTAAGTTATTTGTCTGAGTTGCAACAATAATATACAGGAGGACAATGGGTTTAAATTCATCTAATATCAATTTAATTATAGGGGTATTTCTACCATTATAATAAGGAGACGCAAATGACCGTAAAGAAATCTTCTCTGCTTCTCTCAATTCCAGCTGTCCTGCTACCCGCACTAAGCCTTGCAGCAGCTCCAGTAAATCGGTCTAACGCAGCTGACCTTCGGATGGCTTTATCTTCGGCTGGCGACTTGAGGCTCTCTGAAAGTGCCGGACAATTATCTACATCTGCTTTTACGCTTGCCACAGATAATAATAATAACAACAATAATAATAATGGTGGTGGTGGTACGGGTGGCGGAGCCGGCAGCGGTGGTCATTATCCTGGACAGAAGTTCTAGGTAAGCTGATAGTTTCTTGATAAACGTGAACTCGCGGCTCTTCTTGCCTGTCACCCAAAGTGATGGGCGAGAAGATTTATGTATATGATCCCAGGAATTTGCGATGAGGACAGCTCTCATATTTCCCCCGCAGTGGAATCCTTTTCAGCCCTACCTTAGTTTACCCAGCCTACTGGCTTTTCTTAAGCAGCATGGCGAATCTGCTTCGTTATATGATGCTAATATCGAATTCTATCATTATTTATTTTCCAAGAATTTTCAGAATCGAGCCCTTGATCGGGCATCATCGCTTTTTGAAATTGAAATGGATGAAAATAAAGCATCCAATCTGTTAGCTGCAACTGCAATAATAAATGACGCCCACGATTATTACGCCATGGCAAATAATCTTCGTCGGGGAGAAGCTTATGGCGATCTTCCTTCTCTTCGCATGGCACTTTCTAGTTGGGAAAGTTATCTATCTGCCGTATCTACCATTTATAGCCCTATCACCATTAGCTGTCATGGCCTTCGAATCCCCGGTTTGGGAATGGATCTTGACCGAGTACGTGACTTCTGCGAGAATATTGATTCAAATCCATTTCTTGCATACTATCAAGATGAACTAGTATCAAAAATAGTCAAAGACAATCCGAATATTATTGGCATTTCAATCATTGGCATTGAACAAATATATCCTGGACTCACATTATGCAAACTTCTAAAGAAGGCTATACCAACGGCGCATATAACAATTGGCGGTAGTGTATTTTCTAGATTCCTGGAAACACCCAATACTTATAATTTTTTATTTGGAGAATTTTTTGATAGCATTGTGATGTACGAGGGAGAAGTTCCTCTTTTGAATTTGATTCGTGCTATATCAGAAGGGTCAGATCTTCACGAAGTACCAAATCTTGTTTATATCTCGAGCGACTCTTTAGTTCAAAAAACGGCGGTGGGTGGGGGAGTTGATGTAAATGAACTCCCACCGCCTGATTTCACTGAACTCGATCTTACGAAATACTATTCACCGGTTCCGGTCCTTCCTATTCTAACTTCACGCGGATGTTATTGGGGGAAATGTGCATTCTGCCACCATGGAATGATTTATGGAAAAGGTTATCGATTAAGAAGAACAGAACTTCTTGCAAATGATCTGAAATTTCTTTCATTGGAACATAATACACCGTTCTTTACATTTAACGATGAAGCCGTGCCTCCAAGACATTTTAGCCGTCTTGCAGAGTATGTCGAACCTCATGAATATGCGATATCCGGTCTAATCAAATTTGAGAAATCATATGATGATGAACTAATTCAAAAAATGGATCATATCGGATTGCGCGGAGTTTATGTCGGCTTGGAAAGTGCGTCGGAGCGTGTCCTTGCGCACATGAAAAAGAATACTCTAAAAACTACTATGAATAAATTTCTTACGCATACTGATGCATACAACATTTGGAATCACATGTTCTTTTTCTTTGGATTTCCAACAGAGACTGCAGAAGAGGCGCAAGAGACAATTGATTTTGTCTTAAATACAAAAACAATTCATTCATTTGGTGCCGCGACATTTAGTCTTGAGCATAACTCGCCCATTCACCACAATCCGATGGAGTATGGTGTAACAAGAATAGGTGAATCTCAAGATAAGTTTTTTGATCTTTATTATGATTATGATGTTGAGTATGGACTAAATGCTATTGAGGCTCAGGAATGGCTTCAAAAATTTTTAAATGAGGAAAATAAGAATCCTCGTCCAGGTATGCAAATTGTTGACTGGCTTCCTAGAGAGCTTCTTGTCATAATGTTGGGATTACACGGGAAAGATGCGTTATTAGAAATGTCCATAGAGCTTAGCTCATGGCTAAACTCGAACTTAGAAAAAGAGCTAATAGCGCGAAGATTCAGAGCCTTAGAAATTCCAAAAAAGTGTCTTACAGCATCTCGCATAAAGAATGATCTTAAATCGGGTTATATGATTTTGGATTATAAAACTGGAGATTATTATCCGGTCAATGATAATGCGTATACATTTGTTAAAAATTACGGTGATACCTTTACTGTTGGTCAATTGTTAACTGAAATTCCAGAATTTAGGAAATTGGCATAGATGTCTATCTCATCGCACAATATAAATGAAATGAGTGCAGATTTAGCACATGACGAAGGCTGTCGACTTCTGAATGAAGAACATTTTCAAGAAGCTCTTCCATATCTCCAACGAGCCGTATCATTTGAACCCCGTCCTTGGTACTATTCTCACAATCTTGGTAACGCTTTAATCCGCCTAGGTCGAACTGCAGAAGCAGCCTGTGCTTACGAGGATGCGATTTTGCTCAACCCTCTAGCGATAGATTCTATACGTGGTCTAATTGCAGCCTGGCTTTGCGAGTCTAAGTACGAGAGGACTCTGCCGCTAGCAATTGATGTAGCGCATTCAAATCCAAATTTTGCCGTAGATTGGATTCATCTTGGAAATTGCTTGCTACATCTTGGACAGCTGGATGAAGCTGAATCTGCTTATCGCTATTGTTTATCACTGCAGACAGCTAGTTTGGCTGAATTTGCTCAATGTCATTCTCATCTAGGAACAATTGAATTTATGAGAAGAAATCTTATCGATGCAGAGACACATTTTCGAACTGCCATTCTTTTAAATAGAAAACTATCAAGTGCCTTGTTTGGATTAGCACAAGTTTTCGCAGCATCAGGGCAACTAGCGTTAGGCATTAAATACATGATTAATTATTTGGAATCTCCAGTGGAGAATCAAAAAAAGCGTTATCACGCCATGGGTCTTATAGATCAATGGCGCCGAATGACAAAGGGAGACGTACGCAGCAGGGATGGACCCTAATATTGAAAATAATATTATTATAATACACCGTAATTTATCTTTGTCTGATTTTAACAACAAACATCATGGTGTTATATGACATTAAAAAATAAACACTTACTCTTCGTCATACCAGCAGTTCTGCTCTCTGCAGTTAATGCTACTGCTGCGCCCATACAGACATGTAGTAATTCTGATTTAGAACCTGCATTAGTAGCATCCGGTACATTTGAGGTTTCCCAAAGTGCAGGGAAATTTTTAAATGCATCCCTCGCAGTTGCGACAGACAATAATAATAATAACAATAATAACAACAACAGTGGCGGAAGTGGTGGCGGTAAGGTTTTTAAGAATTTATAATGGTCAGTGCATTTCTTGCAATAGGTGAAGCCAGCACTCCCTTGGAACTCCCATGATCGTATCTACTCCAACTCGTAAACCCCTAGCTGGTATTATGCTGGCAGTGTATCAAGCGAGAATGGACATGTCGATTATAAATCTCCTTCGAATTACTAGGCTATTTGCGGATTCAGAAGGGAGTGCTAGTTCGCTCTGGATATCTATACCATATTCAAAGACTCTCATGGATGATCGCCTGTAAAGCCACGCAGATCCAAGGCTATATTAAGTATTAATCCATTGTAGGCGCGGCTGTTGTTTTAGTCAATAGGTCGTATTTTGCTAGTATGCTTGCTTAGCAGACCAGCCGCGATACAAAGTATCGATTAAACCTTCTAGATATCGCTAGAGAGGTGACGCTTCAACTCAATCCCCTATGTATCGGAGCTTTGTTATCAAAATCGTCATTAAGTTTGTAAATTCAGAAATATATAATAATTTACAAATAATAATATATATATAATTTAATACTATATTTGAAAAATGGAATAGTTTTTTTAACGCTTATCACCAAAGTTTTTCTCCTCTTTTCTAAAACTGGCATTTACAAATTGATACCATGTGGGTAAAGATTTTTGAAAACTCCTTTTCGTAGTATGCATGACTCATCAAGCGATATCAATTTGAATTTAATTAAATTATACCGATAATCACATTTAGCCGTACCAAATTTTTCGAAAACCAATTTGGGGATTGGAGCATTGATATAGAGGCAGCAGACCAGACATTTGAAGTGCTACCTGAATTTTTTCATTTCAAACAACATTGGATAGGAGGTTATTTATGTTTAAGACTTTAATTACATCGTCTTATATACTCCTAGGTTTTGCAGCTCTTTCGGCGCACGCCCAAATTGTACAAAAATCGGTATCTATCTCGTCTGGGAAACGACTTGAAATAAAGCTTCAGACAGGAGGGAGTCTCCAGATTTCAGGATGGGCCAAAGATCGCGTGGAGGTCGAATGTAGACGACTCGGCCGCGATGCCAGTGATTGCAAAATAGATTTAGAACAAATGGCTGATGGGGTTAATCTATTATCTCGTTACACTAAAACGGCCTCAAGTGTAAGCACGGGACTTGAATTTAAAGTACATGTACCAATATTATTCAATATTATTGTGGATTCTTCTGGAGGTCCCGTTTCCATTAATAATATTGAAGGCTATGTACAGGTTGAAACTGGTGGTGGCGCAATTCAAGCCACAATGATGCGAGGAATATATAGTTTAACCACCAAAGGCGGCGATATTTTCGTAAATGCCGTTGATGGCCATTTACATACTAATACTGCAAGTGGAAATATTCAAATTAATGTCTCTCCATCTGGTTCTGGGATAGGCCTTCGACGTGAATTACAAGTGTCGTCTCTTGGTGGAGATCTGACAATGATCATCCCAAGCAATCTCCACGGTGAGGTGGGAATTGACCTTGATGGCAATCCTGCGCACACTGTAACCAGCGATCTGTCCTCCGAAAACAGAGGTCAAAAAAAATGTACTACTTCTGAATCTTCTTTTGGATTTGGCAAGCCCAATTCTGAAAAATACCAAATGAAAATCGGATTACAGGTTAATGGTGGAAGTGTTTTTTTAAAAAAGCAGCATGCCAACTAAAATTGCGAAAGACAGAACATTATCTGAACCGTATGATAATATTGTTTTCTCAAAATTCTTGATTATGAAATACTCCTGATTTCTCCCCTTCTAACATCTGCAATTGATGATCCCGTGTGAGTTCGTTTCTCAGTGTTTAGATCAGTTTCTGCTTTGAATCTGGTTTAATTCTGCAGCCCTCACTGGGAGTAGTCTACGGCGGCGGTTCCTCCCCGGTTCCTCGTTGTATGTCCCACCCGAGTAAGACAGAGAGTTGCGTCTCGTTTTTGGGACATCCGGTCCCGAGCTCGGGACACAATGAATCACCCCCCCCTGCTCTAAATCAAAAAATAGAATGGTTTAAAATTTGGCACACATCCAGCACAGGGTTCTGTTGGAGACCTTCTGAATGGATAGACCCCTTCAACCACGCCCCCGTCGCGCCCGCTGGATCCTGGCCGGCGCCCTGGGCCTCGGCGTCCTGGTTCTGACCCTTGCGCTGAGTCGCCTCGAACCCGCCGCGCCACAGGTCGACCAATCGAGCCTGCTCATTGACGCTGTGAGGCGCGGGCCCATGGTCTTCCAGGTTAGAGGGACGGGGACGCTAATTCCGGTGGACATCCGAATCCTCACGGCCCAGGTTCCCTGCAAGGTGAAGCGCATCCTGCTCTACCCCGGTACGGCTGTCACCCCGGACAGCGTCATAGCCGAACTCACGTCGCCGGAACTCCAACAGGCCGCCGAAGACGCCCTCTGGCAGCTACGCCAGGCGGAAGCGGACTACCAGATGGACCGTCTAAACCAGCAGGTCGCCCTCAATTCGGCTCGGGCCAACTCCCAGGAGGCCCAGACGTTCCTCACCGTGACCGAGCGTCTCCGGAAGGAGGGTCTCCAGAGCGACCTGGAGGTGCTGCGTGCCAGGGTCAAGGCCGAGGAAGCCAAGGGCCGGCTCAGCGCAGAGGAAGCCCGGATGGGCCTCTACGAGCATCAGGGTGGTCGGGTTGCCCCGGCCCGCGCCCGGCTGGAGCAAGCGCGGGCCCTGTACGCCTTGAAGCGGGAGCAGCTGGCCTCGCTCACAGTTCGTGCCGGAATGACCGGGGTACTCCAGCAGTTGCCCCTGCAGGTGGGCCAGCAGCTGGTCGCTGGAGCCGACCTGGCCAAGGTCGCGAAGCAGATGCCCCTGAAGGCCGAACTCAAGGTGAGCGAAACCCAGGCCAAGGACATTCTCCTGGGCCAGCCCGTGGCCATCGACACACGCAACGGCATCGTCCAGGGGAGGGTGATCCGCATCGATCCGGCGGTCGTCAACGGTACCGTCACCGTGGACGCCAGCCTGGAAGGCGACCTCCCCAAAGGCGCACGGCCAGACCTGAGTGTGGAAGGCACCGTGGAGCTGGACAGGACACCCAGTGCCCTCTTCTCCGGACGCCCGGTCCAGGCACAGGCTTTCGAGACCCTGAACCTGTTCCGGCTCAGTCCGGATGGGAAGGAAGCCACCCGCGTGAAGGTCAAGCTGGGCCGCGCCTCCGTATCAACCGTCGAGATCCTGGACGGACTGAAGAATGGCGATCGGGTCATCCTGTCGGACACCTCCCAGTACGACGCTGTCGACCGTATCCGCCTGAAATGAGAACCCTGATGCCAGCTTCCGACCCCGTCTTCAGCCGAACCTAGGTCCCGATTTCCAGGAGTTCCCATGCCCATCCCCATCATCCGCCTTGAATCCATCCGGAAGGTCTTCACCACAGAGGAAGTCGAGACCCACGCCCTGTCGGACGTGCATCTCGACGTCCAGGAGGGCGAATTCCTGTCCATCGCAGGACCATCGGGCTGCGGCAAATCCACGCTGCTCTCAATCCTGGGGCTGCTGGACACGCCCACGGCGGGGAACTACGTCCTCAACAATAAAGCTGTGTCGGGCCTCAGGGTCGCCGACCGGGCGCGCACCCGGAATCACGAGATCGGGTTCATCTTCCAAAGCTTCAACCTGATCGGGGACCTCACGGTATTCGAGAACGTGGAACTTCCTCTGGTCTACCGCGGCATGCACCAGGGGGAGCGCCGGGCCCGGGTGATGAATGTCCTCGAAGAGATGGGCATGACCCACCGCGCAAAACATCTACCGAACCAACTCTCGGGAGGCCAGCAGCAGCGTGTGGCCGTGGCCAGGGCCCTGGCCGGACGCCCCAGCGTGCTGTTGGCGGACGAGCCCACGGGTAACCTCGACAGCACCAACGGTGAGGCGGTGATGGAGCTGCTGAAGGATCTGCACCGGCGAGGCTCCACCATCTGCATGGTGACGCACGACACGCGGTTCACTGCCTTCGCCCAGCGCACAGTCCACCTTTTCGACGGCCGGATCGTTAGCGAGGAGGAAGCCCAGAAGCATCGCGTGCCGTGACGGTCCGCCGCCACCCATATTCCCAGGCCCTGATTCGGAAGGATCGCCCATGACTCTCCACCTCGATTTCAAGCAGGCCCTTCGCGGACTCCTGCGCGCCAAGGGATTCTTCGCTGCCGGGGTGGCATGCCTGGCCATAGGGTTGGGCGCCAACATGGCCGTTCTGTCCCAGGTGGACCATCTCCTCCTCAGGCCGCTCCCCTTTCCAGACAGCAAGACCCTGGTCGAAATAGACGCGAAGGATACTCGCAACGGCACGGACCAGCCCTGGACCATGGCCGATTTCCTGGACATGCGGGATCAGTGTCGCTCCTTCCAGGAAATGGCCGCCTGCACGTCCCGGAACCGGACCCTGCAGGGGCTTGACGAACCCGTGCGATTGAACGTGGGCATGGTGACAGCGAACTTCTTCAAGGTACTCGGTGTCCGGCCCCGCCTCGGGCGGCTGGAGTTCACCCGAGCTGAAGAGGAGACCAAGCCTGCTACGTCAGCCGTGGTCCGCTACGACTTCTGGAAGCACCAGCTGGGCGGCGATCCCAATGCGATCGGGCGGACCCTGGTGCTGGACGGCCATGCGGTCCAGGTGGTGGGCGTGCTCCCCTCCGATTTCAAGTTCTTCGAACGCATCAGCGACTCCGCGATCTTTACACCAGAAGCAGTCACCTTCGCAGGCCGATCGAATAGGGCCATGGGAACCTATTACGTGCTGGGCCGTCTGAACCCTATGGTCGGCCTCCGCCAGGCTGCCACCGAAGTGGCAGCGTTCGGCGAACGAATGTCCCGGGCAGTGCACAACCCGAGCTTCGGTGCCACCGCTACCTCACTCGTGAGTCAAATCACCCGGTCCTTTCTTCCGGTGGTGATGGCCCTCCAGGCCGCCGTGGGGCTGGTGCTTCTGATCACCTGCCTCAGTGTCGCGAGTCTGCAACTAGTCCGGAACGCCACTCGGATTCGGGACCTGGCCATCCGCCTCTCCCTGGGGGCCAGGCCCGCTGTGCTGTGGCAGATGTTCCTAGCCGAAGGGCTGCTGCTGTCCCTGGTCGGCGGGATCGCGGGCATCGGGGTCTGCCTGCTCTTCCAAGCCATCCTGGGCCACCTGGTGAATGACCTCCTCCCCCTACCTCTGGAAGTGGGCGTCTATCCGGCCCTTCTGGCGGCGGCCCTGGTCCTGAGCCTTCTGGCTGGGCTGGGCCTTGCCCTGCTGTCTGGCATGATGGCCCGCCGCATCCAGCTAAACGAGACGCTGAAAGAGGGAGCGCGGGGGACCTTCTCGAAGGGGCATCGATGGGCGCTGAAGGCGTTGGTCGTAGGGGAACTCGCCTTTTCGGCCACCCTTCTGCTCGGAGCCGGACTGCTGATCCGGAGCGTCTACAACCTCAGTAAGGTCAAGGCGGGGTTCGAATCGGAGCACGTGCTGGTGGCACAGATTCCCCTGCCGCCCCAGCGGTACGGAGACCTGGATGCCCAGGTTGCGTTCCTGGATCGCCTGGACCAGTCCCTCCGGAGCCTTCCAGGTGTCCAGGAGGTGGGCGTCAACGATACCACTCCGTTCATCCACGCCAACAACATGGGTTTCGTCGGCGCCACCCCGGGAACCCGCAACTCGATTCATGTCCGGACACACAACATTACGCCAAACTATTTCAAGGCGATGGGGATTCCGGTCCTGGAAGGGGAGCCTTTCTCCCAGTCGGCCAGGGGCACCTGCATCGTGAGCCGAAGGCTCGCACACCTACTCTGGCCCGGGGAAAGCGCCCTCGGGCGTCAGGTCTACGCCTGGGGGGCTAAACCCCTCGCGGTGGTGGCGGTGGTCGGCAACACCGGCGAGAACAGCCTCCGAGACCAGACCGAACCCCAGATCTATGTCTCTGCGTACGAATACAGGCTCTTTGAGGGGGCCATCGCGTCCATCAAGGTGCAGGGTGAGCCGACGGCTTACGCCTTGGCTGTCCGGAAGGCCATCCGCCAGCTGGACCCCGGGTTGGCGGTGGCCATGCCCCAACCATTCCAGGAGGCCCTGAAGGACCATTACACCTCCGAGCGGGCGCTCGGCATCCTCTTCCTCGGATTCGGGTTGATGGCGTTGTTTCTTGCCGCCGTCGGCCTTTCGGGGGTCATCAGCCAGACGGCCCTTCAGCGCACGCGCGAAATCGGCATCCGCATGGCCCTCGGGGCCCAGCCCCTCCGCATCGCCCAGGACGTTGTCCAGGAATCCCTCATGCTGACCAGCCTGGGCCTGGCCGCCGGCGCGCTCATGGGATGGCAGCTCCAGCGTGCCCTGGCCGGTCAGCTCTTCGGACTCTCCTCTGCGGAAGCCCCGCTCTACGTGGCAGTGGTGCTCGTCCTGGGGCTGGTCGCCGTCCTTTCCGCCCTGGGGCCGGCCCTGCGCGCAGCCAGCATCCAGCCCGCCGACGCCCTGCGCGCC